>ATLU01000133.1_pt1 | contig 24744 bp, 30 predicted proteins | sample 178751 | NCBI WGS metagenome assembly ATLU01 (sample SAMN02211837, study PRJNA209200) | bioreactor metagenome | isolation source: day 23 sample from continuous culture bioreactor inoculated with sediment... | place: Germany: Wadden Sea | collected 2011
GTTATAGGCTTAGCATTGGTTGGAGGCACTGCCGTGATAGCCTCAAAAATCATGGGGCCGAGTGAAAAAGAGGTATCCGTTGCAGTCACGATACCGGAACTCTCACCCACCGCAGTAAAAGGAGAGACATATTATGATAAGAGCTGTATCTCTTGTCATGGTGATAATGCCAGTGGCACTAAAACGGGTCCACCGCTTATTCATGATGTCTACAACCCAGGACACCATGGAGACGAAGCGTTTTATCGCGCAGCAACGCTAGGCGTCAAACAGCACCATTGGCCCTATGGCAACATGCCGCCCAGGTCTGAATTGTCCAAGAAAGAAATTTCTTACATCATCGCTTATGTACGTGAACTACAAGAGGCGAATGGTATTGTCTATAAACAACACCGCATGTAGAATTTATTTCTTTTTGACACCAGGTCAACTGGTAGCTTATAAGTGCTTCACCTCTTGGCACAGATTGCGACGCTTGATTGGCAATAACAATAAAGCTGTCTCGATATCTGTCTGCTGCATGATGTATTGAACGAAAAGATAAAATCAGGGGCCACCATGCCGCACTATTTGACTGTCTCCACTCCATCGCCGACTAGGCTGGTGGTCGACATTGAAGCCATCAGGGCACCTTCCCTCCCGGCGGTGCTTCGCACCGTCCAAAACGGCCTGCCTCACGGTGAGCCTCTTCGTGGATATGGCAATCGGCTAAGGTCGGTGTGAATTTATCATAGCGGGGTTCAGTACAGAACACGGTTAAACAATATGCCTCAACCGCCCGTTTCTTCGAATAGGTGCTAGCACCTTCGATATCGAGATTAACCCTGAAGTTGTATACCTTGGCACCTTCCCGATAATAATGCGAATCGCGAACTTCATAGTTGATCGAGGTATATATAATCAGAGTCAAAACCATTGAGTTTTAGCGCGAGAAACGAAGATTCCTCGCACTGGCCTTTTTTCGTCTCGGCATATCAACGCCCCCACTCTGTTCGCAATCGTTGCCGTTCGTCCGGTTCCAGCTGCCTGGTTTCCCGTTCGAGCGCATAAAGCTGACCATCATAGCCCTGTGCCTGAGTCGCCGCCAAGCGGCTCTCGTTGGCGGCATGGAGGTCGAAGTACTTGCACCGGGAATGGCCACGCAACCGATTTCGGGCAAAGATACGATGAGGGTGCTTACTCGAGAAGTTGAAATGGAGTATATTTAGATTTTTCGACTTGAGGTAGAGGAAAATTCGGTGGCACGCAATTCATTAAATAGGATTGTCGGATTAGTCTTTCGGACCTTGTTTCAATTGGCTAGAGCCGCCCTGCATTTCGTCCGTAGTGGCGCTTTGCTCCTTGCCGCAGGTGCCAAAACAGAATCTGCCGAGGATGAGCTGAATAGTTCTATCCGCGGTGGGATTATAAACTATCGGACCGGCAAACTGGATGATGGTACTGATCCGACCGGGTGGTACGAAAAGGATTAGCGCTTCAGTCCTTTCGTAACGGCCATTTTTCCAATGCTACCGCCTTGACTACCGGCATCTTGAGCCGGCGCCCGAAGAGGGTTGGTGGCTGCATCGATCGATCGCCCGACTCTCACCCCAGCCCACGCCATCATCCCACTCCACAGCAACGGCAGGCCCAGGTAGAGGCTGGTGGTGATCATGTTGAGCAGCAGGCGCTTGGTGTCGTGTTCGCCGGGGTTGGCGAAGAGCTGCAGGAAGACGTTGACGTCCGGGTACATCGACTGGATGAGGTTCTGATCCACCCACAGCGCCAAGTACCAGAGCACACTCCAGAACTTGACGGTGAAGATGGCCATGGCGCCGATCACCATCATGGCGATGGAGTAACGCGACAGCACCACAACCAGGGGTAACAAGGCGTAGATGCCGAGCAGGAGTACCGCCTGCACCATGGGCAGCGCCTGCAGGATTGCGGTCATGGTCACCGAGAACATGGCTGATGCCGTCACAACACCACCTGTTGCCAGTCCACCTTTAATCCAGTTCTCCGCCGTACTCACTAGGCCCGTACTGCCGGAATTATTGGCCACCAGGTCGTTGTTCGACCAGCTGGGCGGGGAGTTGGTGAGTACGGTGCGGGCGACCGCATCCTGCTGTTTTTCGCTTGCTAGTATCGGCGCCACGGCGACGACCAGGCTTGAGAAGCCGGCGGATGTCGCATCGGCCTCATTGATCAGCTTCTCCCGTAGCCCGAGCGTGGCGTCTTCCCACCACTGTTTGCAGTAGGGCTTGCCCCAGGCGGGCGGTGCAGCCGGGTCATACTCGGTGTCACGCGCCGCGCTATAGACCCAGCCCGGGATCGGCGAGGTTGGCCGCAAGGTGTCGTAATAGCCGGGTGTGTCACGATAGAGATGGGAGCCCATCCAGTCGGGATCGTCCGGTCCGTAGGTACTCAACAGGGTGTTGACCGCCGCCGTGGCTGGCCGTTTGGCCTGGTATTTCGAGCGCGCCGGCGTATAGCACTGGCTGAAGAAGTCACTGGTTTCCTGCCGCAGGCGCGGGTCGGCGATGGTGGCCAGACGGGCCTGCTGCTCGTAGGTACGCATATCGGTGGCCGAAGGCAGACCTTCGATCACGGCATGGTTCAACCCCGACGTCATGGCCAATACCGCATACCACCACACCGGAACATTAACCGTGGCCGGTGTACCGGTGAACCCGACTGCGCCGTAGGTGCTCTGGGGTGCGCCAACCGTTGCCGTGGTGGGTGTGGGATCGATCAGGGTCGGTGGTGGGGTGTAGCTGAGGGTACCGGCGTTCAACGGTGTCAGGGCAGCAGGCTGTCCGGCCAGGACCACGACCAGCAAAGCGATGAACAGCTCAATCTCCATGCGTCGCAGGGACAACCCGGTGACGGTGCCGAACTCGCCACCTTGGGCGGGCTCCCGCCAGTTGTCGATGAGGATGCCGAGAAACGGCAGGAACACGATACCCGTCCCTACCAACACATCCCAGAGGATGCCATAGAAGGCCCAGCCGAACAGGGTGGTGAAGAGTTCGAGATAGCTGTCGACGGTCATGCCCCGCTCCCCTGCAGTACGGCCAGTACCTGACCGAGCAGGTTCTGTCCCAACACCAGTTCGATCACGACAAGCCAAGTCACGATACGCCAGCGTACAGCGAGCAAATTCCCGGCCTGTGTCTCATCCAGGCGTCCCCAACGTTGAAGGGCGTTCACGATCCATGGCCAGCACATAGCCAACAGGGCAATCAGAGAGACTCGGATGCCCGTCAGGAGTGGCTTCAAGGCATCGATCCGTGTCTGCACCGCGACTACAGAGGTTGCCTCGACCGAATGCCAGAGGATGCCGCCCGCCCCCAGCGCCAGACCGAACGCCAGCAGGATCAGCAAAAAGAACCAGCGCCGACGCAAGGCTAATCCGTTATTGGACACGGCCATTGTGTAGCGGTCGCGGATCAATGGTGGGCACTTCTGGAGTTTTCAGGGACGACTGGCGACGGGCCGCGGCGCGTTGAAGCAAGGTCGCAATCGTGTCAGAGACCACCTCCTTGCGTACCCGGGTCTCGAACAACAGGTTCTCGATCTCCTTGTCCAGCTCGGTGATTGAAATATCTGCATGCTCGCGAGCCACTTCAGTGGCATAGACCTCCGGCACCTGGCGGCCGGACAGCAGCAGGCGTCGCGCGTACAGCGCCTTCTCCACCGTACGGGCCGTGCTGATCTCCGATACCAATCGACCCATGATGAGGCTCTGTTCGGAGGCCGGCATCTCCCGAATCGCCTCGATGACCTGGCGGGTGATAGCCACGCCTGGGGCAGTAATATTGTCCAGGTTGGCCAGTGTTGGGGGCGTTGCGCCGGAGACCAAGTTCTGAATTTCCGTCGTTACAGTGGTCGCCTCCTGATTGAGCTTTGGTAGTAGCCCGGTACCGGGAATACTGTCCTTACGGCAGGTATCACAGGTCGTGACGATGTTTTCGCCGACCACATCGACGACCCAGTTACGCGCATCGGTAGGTGTTGTCCAGATCTCCGTCAGGCGGGTTGCCGATGCCGGGGGTACCGGGCCCGTCACCGTGATGGATCTGTTCATGTTGATATTGTAACCAGCCTTGACGATATCGCCGGTGAACTCTAGGACTGGCTGCCCAGAGCCCCCGGCCTGGCCACCAATCCATGGCACACCGTTGTCACCATTCGATGTCTCGACCGCATCCTTTGCGGTCACAGCATCATTACCACCAAGGCCCATCTGGAGCTTCCAGTCATTGCCCTTGGAGAGCGTGATGAGGTCGGCATAGGGGTTCTTGCCCTGGGCGATCTCGGCCTCCATCTGTTCACAGGACTTGGTGGCGAGCTGCATGGTCTCTTCAGCCTGTAGTAAGGCATTCTGGAACATGTCGTAGAGACCGGGATTAGCGCGTTGCAGAATTAACGCCGGGAGCGAGGCAATGGCGGCACTGGCCGCGGCCGTCATCGCATTTAGCATGTTGTCGACGCCAGCACCAATATCGTTCAGCGTGTTGGTCACTGCGGCCACGGGGTCGAATTTGCCGCAGCTGTAACCCATCCCCAATTGTGCAGATCCACCCAAGGTCATTGAGACCACCGAGGGATTGGCAGGTACTGACACCGGTTCTGCACCACCGATCTCGTAGTACCAGAGGCTGTCTTCTGTCGGCCCCTTCGTAAGGGCGTGAGCGTTATTCAACCCAAGCAGTCCAACCAACAGCCCGGCGAGAAGCCGCCGATAACGGCAGCAGTATGAAAATGTCTCATTCATGGGGGATAAGCCATCCAGTCGATAGAAAATAGAAACCATTGCCCGCGACGCTGACAGCACTTGTAGGGCCGCCAAAGATTCCAGACATAATCACCCGCACTGTCGACCCGTCCACCGCCCCAGCCGGTGAGACTGGCGAGGTCATTCGTGCCGAAGACATTGCAACTGGATTCAGTACGTGGAACTAACATCTGCCAGGTCCCAGTACGGCGGTCCCTCTCCACCAGTGGTCCCGGTGGCCAGACCTTCCCGAAACCGGAAGACCCGGTCACCGGCACATAGACATGCGGCTGACCGGTACGCGTAACGATGTCGCCGGCCCGTTGGGCATTGATAGCTGCGGCCTTGGGCTCTTCGGCCTGGGTAGTCCAGCCGGTTCGTGGATAGACCCCACCCCAGGTTTGCAGCGGCCAACTACCCAGCTCGCGCAGACCGGGGATGAAACTTGCTGGATAAAATATCTCCGGCACCTCCTGCCGCCAGGACAGCGCATCGATACCTGATTGAAAATAAGGAAAGAAGGATGTGGTCTGGGATGGACACAACAGCCCCACTCCGGAAACAAGTCCCGACAATGAACTGAGCGGATGACCTATGGCATCGGTTTCACGATACACCAAGTTCTTATGGTCACGTTCAGAGGAACCTTCCGTCCGATTACCGGCGCTGTCGATCGGCACGGGCAGCAGTGACCCGAGCAATCCGGCAGCCGCCGTCTTCTGGGCAAGACCCAGAGTCGCCCGGATCTCCACCCAGGGATTACCGCCCAGTTCGTTGTAACTGCTGACCACCAAACCCGGGTTGTAGTGTCCTACCTTGATCGAGGTCCTGACGCTGCAGCCTCTCCAGGAACAGCGCAGCCAGAAACACATCCCGATGGGCATCCAGCGCATGCAGGAAAGCGCTGCAGCGGTGGTTTTTGAAACAATACCGGGTGTTGTGATGCTGCCTGTATTTCCAACTACTGGAAAAAGGAGCACGGCCCCAAGAAGAAACGAGAGGTAGCGTGATGCTTTCATGGCCGATTATTCTCCCGCCATGTCATATAATGATCGGCCGCAGCGCTCAGATCAGTCAGACCGTAGACCACCACCTTGCCATCAAACACAATGGCAGGATAACGATCGACGCTGTATTGCATGGCCTTTGCTAGACCGATAGCTGCATTCTGAATGCCTGGCATCGTCTGCTCGTCCAATTGCTGAATGCGTTGCAAGGCGATCTGTTTAGCCTGTTTCGGGATTAAGGGAAGACGAATTGATAGTGCCTCCTCAACCAGCTGAATCCGATCCAACTCATAGACCTGTAAATCAAACTTCTGACGTAATGCTTTGTTTATCTCTTCGGATTCCCACTGAATTATCTGGTCAGTTGTGGTGAAGACTTCCATAGAGAGTGTTTTTTGTTGGGAAGATGTTGCATACACCCGGCTGGAACCGATGGCGGCTGTCAACGTAAGTATCATTAAGAGGACGCGGATCATGGCCTGGAATATTGTCCCAAGCTGGAAAGGCGTTACAGGATTAAATCAATCAACTGTTGTCGCGGTTTATTGAGCCGATTAATCGTGTACAGCTTTCAGATGTGCATGAATCCAATCGATCAGATCGCTTGCATGCTTTTGAAACCGATCAACAGAATCGTGGCCGGCACCCTCTACCTCAATGAGCTGAACTAGATTTTCCTTTGGTGCATTCTGTTGAATCAGATGCATATCACTGATCGGCACCACCGTATCCTCCGTCCCGTGTGCCAGCAGAACGGGGCATTGAACGTATCTAATACGGTTCATGGGTGCAATCTCTTCAAATCGGTAGCCGATCACACACTGGATGTAATTCATGATCAGCGCTCTTAACCCCTTTGGAAGCCAGGGACGATCTAGATGCCGGTTCATAACGAGATTGGGATGCGCAAAACCTGACAGTCCGATCACTAGATCAATGTCGGTTCGTTGTGAAGCGGCGAGTATCGCAGCGGCTGCACCTATCGAGTGTCCAAGCACCACTATGTTCTGGCTGGGGTTGCGTTGTTTCGTCCAATCAATGGCATGATTCAGATCTTCTGCAAAGCGTGGCAGAGAAGAGAAGCTATCTTTGTCACTTTTGCCGTGATTCCGTGCATCATAGAGCAGCACATTCATACCCGTCTGATGAAAGGATTGTGCAAGCGGGAGCATCATTTGTGCATTCGCCCCCCAGCCATGAACAACAATGAGGGTAGACTCGTTGCGCTCCCCCGGGATCAGCCAAGAAAAAAGCCGTTTCCCTTTGGGGCCAGGAAGGTACTGCTGGCTAAAAGGCAATGACAGGCTCTTCGGCGTGGCGGATTCAACCAGCCTTGGCGCTCGATAGACCCAATGCAGGACAATGGGGAATAGCACTACCAGTGCAATGCAAACAGCGGTTATGGATAAAACGACATTCATCGGGTCTATGATACAGCGATAGGTCCCAGCTTGCAGGCGATGGGATAGCCAACTCCAACTATCAAAATATCCCAATCGCCCGCCTTTCAGCAATCAGGCATGACGATGCTCTGCGATGCGTTCAGCTATCACGTGCACAGCTTCCAGCTCAGTAATTCCCCGTTCCACCATGATGGCGGCACGTTCTGCCTTCTCATGTTTCTCGGTCATCGCAAGGGCGAGTGACAATGGAGGTGGCACGTTGCGGAACAGAGCTTCGAGGTTATCAGAAAGCACCACGCCCTCGACGTATTTGCCGGGTTCCTTGCGGGCAGATAACAGCAGACTACGCTGCACGTCGGTCAGGTCCTTGAAGCGGGCGATCTGCTCGACCTCCCCCTTGGGCATGACCAGGCACAGCCACCACTCCATCATGTTGAGCATTTTGCGGCTGGCGTCGGGGAAATCTTCAAGGTTCTGGGTGGCGATCCAGAACCAGGCGCCGAGCTTGCGCCACATCTTGGTGATCTTTACCACGTAACGGGCCAGCAATGGATTGGTGGTGATGATGTGCCCTTCATCGGTGACGACCAGAGTGGGCCGCGCATCATGTTGCTTTCGCTCCACCAGATCGTTGATGTGACTCATCATGGATATATAGGCCACGGTAAGCTGGTCCTCGTAACCCTCCCTGGCAAGTATTCCCATCTCCAGGATAGTTACATCTGCCTCTGGCCAGGGGGTACCGGGTCGATTAAAGAAATGCCCGGCAAGCCCTGAACAGAACAGCGCCATACCATCTCCCATCTCAATGGCCCGGTTGCGGCGGTGATCTGGTAGGCTGGCGTCTCGACCAATGCTCTGTAGTGCAGCCACGACATCTTGGGTAAGCACCTGGTCCCTGCCAGCTTCTTTGACGGTCTTGGCGGCCATAAAGATGGCATTGCGGATCAGCAGCCGGTCAGCTCGGCTTATGCGGGCATCTTCGCGCTCATCGCCCCCGGTAATCATGATGCGGGCGGCAATTTCCATCTCACCCAACACGTCACGGCCTGTCCCCTCCTCTTCCAGTTCCTCGTCATCATCAACCAGAGCATCCGGATCCTCTCGCAGATGGTGCTGGCGTTCCTTCTGCAATACACGCAGGGCATCGGCAAACGGTGGCAGGCTCACATCGGTATTCGGGTTTAGGGTGATCTGGTTGACGGCAAGCCCATGGGCCTGGAACTGCTGGCCCAGCAGCGAGAAAGAACCGCCGGCCTCAATGATGAAGATGCGCGGGCGGTACATGGCGACCATTTGTTGCAGTAAGTAGACCAGCGTCGCCGACTTGCCAGCGCCCGTGGGCCCGAGGATGAGCATGTGGGCGTTCTTTTTCCGGTCGGCCCGATGCAGTGGGTCGAACACGAGGGGCTCTGCACCGCGGTTGAAGAAGACCAGGCCAGGATGGCCCGTACCTTTTGAGCGACCATACAGGGGCAACAGGTTGGCCATGTGGCTGGAGAATACCAGCCGTGATCGTCGGCTGCTCTTGTCCAGCGACGCATCGTAGGCCATAGGCAGGTTGCGCAGGTAACTGTCGAGTGCCAGCAGATCGGCTTCATGCAGAATCGGTTGCAGCCCGTTAGGCAGCAGCAGCGCATTCAACTGGTTGACGTTGGCACGCAGTTTCTTCAGATCATTGCCACGCATATAGAAGGCAATGCTGAGTGGATAGAGCTTGTTACCCCTCGCTATCTCCCGCTCGACGGCCTCGGCATCTTCCCGCGTGAGATCAGCTTCTGCAGAATCGCCTACCGCAGCGCGTTTAACCTGTGCGATGTGGTTACGCGTGAAGTCCTGGGGCCTGGCCGTCAGGGTCAGTACCATGATGGTATGTTCTGGGAATCGATCGAAGAGCGAGAAGACGTGATCGCCTGCCTGGCGTTCCGCAGTCATGTGCCCCACCTGCGGAGCACGACGCAGGCCCTGAATGGTCACCAGCGTGTGCGGCAGATCATCAAACCACCAGGTGGCGGAGGCGTTATCCGAGCGCGGCATGGTGAGCGTCAGCCGCTCGGCGAGATCATGACCAAACGGCAGATCTTCGTCGCCCGGATAGGGGGCGATCTCCAACAGCTTGTCAGGATCGCCGCCGGCTATCTTAGGTTTTGGATTGAACCACTTGAGTAACCACTCGTAGAGATCAGCACCCGTGCCGCGTTTCACGCGTATCCCGGCCGAGGCCAGTGAGGCGATCCATTTGGTCGCCACATCATTGAGCGCCTCCTCGACCTCTACGGCTGACGGTAGCCGGCCATTGGGTTTCATCCGTCGGTAGAGTGTTGCCCGTACACGCCTGACCTGGCCCCGCCAGTAGGTGCCAGTGACGGCGGTATCTTCAAACAGACCGCCAGGGCGCGTGATCCGTGCGAGATGAGCAGACAGCGTCTGCTGATAGTGGCGGGTGTAGGCCGTTTTACCTGCGCAGGGCTGTGCATAATCCGCAACTTCCTTCTGGAAGCGCTGTAGGCTCGGTTCATCCTGGACGTAGACCTGTAATATCCACGGAGAGTCGTCCTCTTCAGGAATGGCATCAGTCAACGCGGTCTGGATTGCATCACGTAACTCGTTCATGAACTCGGGTGTACGTGCCTCGGTACCGGCAGGTGTCAGTTCGAACAGTGCACCGACACTGATCCCGTCTTCCAACAGAAAGGTGTGGCTCGCCGGGTTGTATTCCATCCATGGAAGAAGATCGGTAAAGGAAGGCGGGCGCTCATACAGCCGCTTGACCTGTCTCGTGGAGACAGGCGACTCATGACTTTGATCTTGCAGCTTGGAGGCCAATGGTCCCTGCTTCACGAAACTCATCAGTTCTTACCAACTGGCGGGGATGGTACTTCGCCTGGTAAAGCGTATTCCACCTGCTCGTACATGGGAAAGGCCGTCGCATAACCAGGCACTGGCGCATGTGACTCGCCCGCCAGATGCGGAAACACGTACATCACCAGCGTCGGATTCGGCAAGCGAGGGAAGAGGACATCAATCTCGTTGAAGGCATCCCTTGTGTAGCCCAGCAGGGCTGCCTCACCCGTCAGGATGGGCCGGGCCCCCAACTCGTGACGAATAACCTGTGGCTCGCGTGCGTTCATCTCCTGTACATGCTCCTCATATATGGCCTTCATCGAAGGGCCGTCCTGGGGCAGTACGGCATCTTTGGTGCTGGCGCAGCCTGCCAGTACCAGGCTAATCAAGCCGAGCGCGGAGATAAGGATCGATGGATGGTTCATGGGTCAGTTTCCTGCCGGTAGTATCGAGATCAATGGGAAGTTCCCGGTCGACGTGAATGGCGATGCGGGTGCCGGCTGGCACGAAGACCGCATCAAAGCTCTGGGACTGGCGCTCTTGGAGCCATTTCGCAACTTCATCGCTACCGCCGGAGATGGTCTTGCCCAGCACGAAGGTGCCAGCATCACCAGTGACACTGCTGGTCACACTGCCGGCATCGCTCACCACTGAGGTAGTTTCGGCACTCGCTGCCGCGTCCGCAGCGGCCTGGATAGCCATCACACCAATTCTCTGGGTAAGAAACGCCGGGGCATTGGTTTTTCGCTCGCCACTGATACAGGGAATGCCTTGCTCATCCGAGATCCAGCCCAGATGCTTCTGTGCACCTTGACCCTGGTTGCCCCGGTCATCACTGGAGATAGTGCGAATGGTCCCGTCTTCAAAGACAAAGGTGACCGAGTCAAGATGTCCCGTCACACAGGAAAGTGTCCAATCCCCGACAGCCGTCCCACTCCACACCATGCCCTGTACACCGGGAACGCTCAGTCCGTTCGCGGCCAGGTTATCCACGCCCGTAATGACCTTGAATGGCATGGGGTCCCGCACCTGGCCCTGTACCGGTACACGCCCGACCAGAGCGGTCATGGCGGTCGAGCCGATAAGTGTGGCGTTACGGGGTACCGTATAAACGGGATGGATGGTATTCAACGACGGCGTATGGTTGTCACTCTTTTCACGAGCCGACTCCAATGCACCACCACTGGGCTGACCCACACTGTGCAACAGTCCATTTGTACCCGATGGCGCTGCATCACTGGCATGTGTATCCAAGGGATCTATCCAGATCAGCGTGTCGCTGGGTGCAGCATCTTCCCCGATAACATCGAGGCCCAATCCTACTGGGATGTCATTACCACCCTGATGAGGGCCGGTCCGGGAGAGTGATTGTGAGAGCGCATCCACGCGTGCTGTTAATGACGAGAGCACACCGGTATCGATACGGTTGCGTACATCCTGGTCCTTTTCACGGGAGAGCAGCTCACGCTTGACCCGGGTTGTGACGTTCTCCTCGATCTGGTGGCGGTTGGCCAACAGGTCTCGGTTCTCCTTGCGTAAGAGGTCATTGTCCTTGCGTAACGCTTTCACTTCCGAGGTCATGGCGGCCACATTGGCCGTTAAGGTCTTGATGGTATCGGCAGGGCTGTCCGCGTCTGGCGATGGCGCCTGAGGTACAGCGTCCATGACAAGACCATCTTCCTTTCCTCCAGTACAGGACTTCAGGGTGACAAATGCCAGCATCAGCACCACAGCACCGGCAAGAAGGGGTAACAGTCGATTAGAGATTGCAATCGCCATGGGAGCACCTAGTGTGATACTTCGAACGGCCGGGCCGAGACCAAGTAGACGGCCGTGGTATCGGCTTCATCACCTTTCGGTAACAGCCGATGATGCTGGAAGGTTGCCGTCAACCAGGCACCCCGCAGATCGCGTGGATCCAGGATCTTGGCTTGGATGGTGCGGTTGGTAAGCTTGACGGCTGTGACATAGAGGCCGTTAGCGCGCCATGCCACCAATGGTGTTGCCTCTATCGCTCCACCATGGAGCAGATCGACCGGATCACGAGAGACAGGCACACGGATAATGCCCGGGCGATTCTTTAGCAGACGAATTGGTGCATAGAGTTGCTGGGCTGCAAATCGGGTCAGTTGGATATAGCCTGGCTGCCCTTTATCCGAATCATTATTCCCAGCGGCATGTTCCCATGCCGTTCCAGTATCACCAGTAACATAGATTTGAATGGGCTGGTGCGCAGCTCCTTTCTCTGAGGCTGTGACGTCGAACAGGTAGATGCGACCGCTATCGAGTTCGCGAACCATGAGTCGGCTCGACCCAAAGGGTGCATGCGCCAACAGATAGACCATCCCGTTGACACTCTGCGTGCGCAGTAGTCCCTGAACGGATACCGGCAAACCCACTTTAACCGAGGCGGGAAATTCAATACGCTGCTCCTGACCAACTACCAGTTCCAATCGGATCGGCGCTTTCTTCCACTCGATCCGTTCAATCGCGTCGGTCTCGGCATGGGATAATGACTGAACCAGTAATAGCACCACACCCAGCCAAGTGGTGATGCCATGATGAGTAGGTTTGGTTTCTCGCATACGTTGCTCCTGCTATCTCTTTTGCGCGGCATCTGCACCAAGCTCCGAAGCCTCCAAACGACGCGGCCCCTCACTGGCGAAGCCATCCAATGCCAACCCCCATGGATTGGCTTCCGGGTCGACCGCGAGACTCACCACCCGTATGGGGTAACGAATGGCTGTTTTTTTCACGGTCATGCCTTTCACCGACTCAAACAGATCGAGATCCAACCAGACCACCCAAACACCAGGTGCGAGCACATCGATACGGCGTTCCTCGTACCCGTGCCCGGCGATCTCATGTACGCCCCGCACCCGGTAAGCCAACTCACCCTGCCGCCCTTTCAAGTCCAGATCCGCCATGAGTTCCGCCCGATAGCGTGGAGTCACATAGGGTGATATCCGGAAGATGGCCTTGCCATAATCCTTCGCACCATCCTCCGCCCAACGATTGAGCTGCTGGAAGATGTAGAAGGCAAAGGCATACACATTGGCCGCAGGCACTTCATTAACCGATAGAGTAGCCCCGGAGCGTAGATCCGGCGGCACATGTACAGTCAGTTGCTTGGGCGCCTGACTCCAGCCGAACCAGAGTGCCAGGATCACAACGAATTGGAGACCGATCACCACCCACAGAGAACGCAGATGGGCGCGGACGTTATCAATCTCGGTGCGGTAGCGTCGCATGCCCTGTCCTCCCGATATCCCAGACACCACTGCGCCGAATGAACGGCGAGTGGCGCAGACCATGATCCGCCAGCCAGAAAACAACCTGTTGCTGGTAGTACCCGTCAGGGCGTCCTCGCTTCAGGCGCTGAAACAGGGTAGCCATTACAATGACCGTCCCCACCACGCCGACACCGGCCACGCCGAACCCCATGGTGACCGCGCCCATCAAGCCCGTCAGGAGGAGGCTAACGGGTAACCAGATGAGCGCGGCCACACCCACGATGATGCCCAGTTCTGACGACGAGCAGCCTTTGAAGATCGCCGGCTCCGTATTGAGTCGGTCGGCCAGAATGTCGCTACGATCAGACATTGGTTAGATGACGCCCGCGGCTTCAGTGAGCAGGTAACTGGCAAAGATCAGCACAATCGCGCCGACGATACCCAACACACCGACTTCGGCCCATTCCGCCTTGCCCTGGCGGGCCTCGTTGAACTTGGCAAAGCCGAGATAGGCGATCCACAGAAAGCCGAGCACGGCAATCGCCAACCCCAGCACCAATCCGCCATCCTTGATGTAACCTGAAATAAGCGCGATCCAGTCACCGGCTGCAGGTGCGGTACTGGGTGCTACCGGTGTGGGCAACGCCGCCCACACCGATTGACCTGCTGACATCGCCAACAGCCCGACTGCCGTTACGATACGTTTTGCTGTTCTCTTCATCATTACTTTCTCTCCGAGGTAACGGGGATTTCCCCCTGCTATGAATACCGGGGATACCCCCAAAACGATGCGGTACTAACCCAAGGCCATTACCGCAGATAAAAACCCAACACCATGAGCACGATGCTGGCGCGCAGCGTGTTCCAAATCACATCGAACAAGACAACTTGACCGTTCTGCCAGGCACGGAAGGTGCCTAGCGTTACCCAAATAACCCAGATGAAAGCGAGCACCAAGACGACGGATGCGATGCCCGTCAGCAGAGTCGCCGGAGTAAACCCGGAGCCCATCTGAAATGCTGTGTTCTGTGCTGCAGTCATGCCCCGTCATCACCGACGGTAATCACCGCGCAACGGCGTGAAAGTCCTAGGCTCTGCACGCGGGGTATCAATGTGCTCCTGGATTCCGAGTCGAATGCGATCAAGATCCTGACGTAGCCAGTCATATTGAAATCGAACGCGCGCATCTGGATTGGCTTGCGACTCTGCATCTTTTATCAGTGGCTGGATCGCGTGGAGCTCGTGAATGACTCTAGCCAGTGCCGCCCGTTCACCTTCCGCATCGGCGATAGCAAACTGAACCGGCAGCACAGTGCCAATCAGTCCTAGTATCAGTACTTGGGATATTTGCATTGATGTCCTCCCCGTATCGCGCATGAGGCGCATGGTGGGGAATTTGGAAGGGACTGGCTATGGAAAATCAATTCAGAAAGGTGTGGGGTTTCCATGCCTCAATGTACGGGTGTTTACAGAGTGGAGTTATGGACAAATCAGCTCAGGTCAATTCGAATCTCATAACATCCCCAAAAAGAGATCAGCCTTGGCGATACTTTCGGTGATACTTCCTCGACATGGCCAAAGGGAGGTTCGGGTTCCGGGCTGGTTACCCATGCGCTTTTGACTGTTTGATTCAAATCTAATACCCAGCTGATTGGAGGGAATTCGAGGATGGCGCCCTAGGGTCAGCAGCAAAATTCCAAGGGATACCTTGAGCTCCTGTTTAATCTGTAAATGACCGGATACACGTTCAGCCAAATATTTTTTAAACGGTTTCCAGTTAAAATACAGATGCAATACACCGGTAACGACGCCCCCAAAACATCATGTGAATTTTGCGCCATTGTTCTTTACGAAGACCGAAACGATTCCGGTGATGGTCAGAATCAAGAATAACCAAGTCACAATGAAAGCGATCAAAGACCGCATGGACGTTTGTTCTTTAACATCGTTTCTTCTTGCGTGAGAGTTGATCAATCAGTCGCCGGGAGGTCGAGCTGCGCACGCAATCCACCACCAGGCGTTCGACCTAAGGTAATCGAGCCACGGTAAAGCCCAGCGATGTCCTGCACGATATCAAGCCCAAGACCACTACCCGGGACCTTTTCGTCGAGTCGACGTCCGCGTTCCAGGACTTCAGCCTGCCTCTGCAGGGGAATCCCGGGGCCATCGTCTTCCACCACTATCCGCAACTGCTCTCCAACGCACTCAGCATGAATCAATACCTGACTGTTTGCCCATTTGCAGGCATTGTCCATTAGGTTACCGAGCATCTCTTCTAGATCCTGAGCCTCACCCCGAAACCAACATTCCTCTAGCCCTGAGTATTGGATATTAAGATTTTTATCTTGGCATAGCCTTTCCATGGAAAAACACAGATCTTCGATAATCGCCTTGACGTCTGCACGAGCGCCAAGAACACCATCGGTCCCCGCAATCCTTGCTTTGGAGAGGTAACGTTCTACGCCGTTTACCATCGCGGCAGTCTGTTCCAGGATCACGCGCCCGTGCTCGTTTTCAATGGACTTTGCTTCATTTCTGATCACTGTCAACGGGTTTTTTAGTACATGCGCGAGATTACCCACCTGGGTCCTTGCTCGCTCGAGCAGTGCAGCATTGTGATCCAGCAATCCATTGAGTTCGCTCACTACCGATTTAACTTCAACAGGATAGTCCTCTGGTAGACGCTGTACTTTTCCTTTTCGAATCCTGATAAGAGCCTGCTGCATCGCCTGCAACGGGCGGAGACCGACGCGCACCTGAAGCCACACCACCAGCAGAAGGCCAATTCCAAGCACCGTTAAGGTAATGGTGACTTGTGTGGTGAATGCCTTGACGTTATCTTCAATGTCCCCAACGGGTCCGGCGACTACAAAGAGAAGTGATTTTTCAGCTTCTGGAAAGGTGATATCTTGCACCAGAATCTGCAAAGGCTCACCTTCCGGGCCTGAAAACTGTTGAATCTGCGGCGCTTCACCAATACGTAGCTCAGTTACCTTGAGGCTCTCCCTCCATAGTGAGTCGGAGCGGGCCAGTGATACCCCCGACTGCGAGATCTCCCAGTACCAACCGGAATGAGGTCGGTTAAAACGGGGATCAGATGGACGCCAGGTCATTTGCAGGATCCCTTCCGGTGTAAATTCACTTGCTGACACCAACTCTTCCAGGTGATCATGTAACAAGACTTCGAAGCGTTGCTCAATATGCCCACGGAACAAGCTAACGAGCAGTATTGCCGTAACCAGTAACGTCGCTGCAATCCAGCTAATGGAGGTGACGACCAGGCGAGAAGTTAGTGAATTATGCAGCATCAGGCGGCACCGTGAGTTGGTAGCCGAGTCCCCTGTGAGTCTTTATGGTGTCGGCACCCAACTTCTTACGCAAACGATTTATCAGAACCTCAATGACATTGGAATCACGATCGAAGTCTTGGTCGTAGAGATGTTCAGTCAATTCGGTCTTGGACACCACCCTGTTCTGGTGGTGCATCAAGTGAGCTAGGGTACGAAATTCCAAGGCGGTCAATTCCACCGGGCGGCCAGCCACGGTTAACCTCGTGGAGCTGACGTCCAGAGTGAGAGGTCCGCATTCTAGTACAGCACTAGCATGCCCGGAGGAACGACGAATCAGTGCCTCCACCCGAGCCAGCATCTCTTCCAGTTCGAACGGCTTTGCCAGATAGTCATCAGCCCCCGTTCGCAAACCAGCCACCTTTTCACGCCAAGTGCCGCGCGCGGTCAGGATCAGTACCGGCATTTCGCGCCCTTTCTGACGCCACTGCTGAAGTACGCTCAGCCCATCGAGCTTGGGTAACCCCAAGTCAAGAATAACTACATCGTACGCCTCAGTATCGCCAAGAAACTGACCTTCAACGCCATCATGTGACACATCAACAACATATTTAGCTTGGCGCAGTGTATCCGTAATCTGCCTGGCAACATCAAGATCATCTTCGACAACAAGCACTCTCATAATGACCCTCCAGTCAATTTCCAGGTCTCCCTTTTAGCTTTAGTAACTCAAGATTAATGGCATCGTATTCTAGCTTAAGGACGTTTCCCTTCTCCGTAAGCACTTTGATCTGATAGACCAAGATATCTTCGTTTTTATGTTCCTCTCTTTCAAGCTCAACTTCCAGAACCTGTCCTGGGTAAGCTTCATGCACGAGCTCAAGAAGGTTCCGTAATGGTGCCACCTCTTCTATGTTACGGGGGATTTCCTTATCTTCTCCAGCCACAGCCCAAGTCATACCCGTAACTAAACCGATAACTAAAACAATTGTAGATGTCAGGTAGATCCCCCGCCTGATAAACCTTATCGCCAGCATTTTTTTTGCCGAACTGTCACGAGCAATCATCTTAGAACTCCTTAACGTTGATATTTAGGCTTGGTCTTATTCTTTCAAACTGAACCTTAACCGCAGCTTAAATTCCGTATCAGCGTGTCTTCAGGATTTGGGGCGTACAGTGAAACCGTGTCGATCAATAATCGTTTTATCAGGAGCATAAAGATGAATATTAGACCCTTTAAAATAACCACTATCATCATTGGTTTTGGAGCCGTACTGCTTTCTGCTGCCAATATTGTCTGGGCTTCCGATCATAGCCCTGACAGCGACCAAAAATCATACCAGCCAGCCGTAAAACAGGATACATCAATGCCCTATCTATATGTCGACTTACAGAATGGCGAAATAATAAAGACATCAGTGATGGTGCCATGTGAAAACACCAACGGTGAGGGTATCAAAGAGTATGTGGAAATACCGACTGGCAAGGTATTGCAGTGGAACTGTCGAAAACGCTAAATGCCAAGCAGTATCGTACCGATGTCTCATGACCCCGCCAGATTATGGTTCGTTTGTTCAGTTGAACCTTAACCGTGGCTTAAATTCTGTATCAGCGTGTCTTCAGGTTGGGTGTCTTACACTGAAACTGTGCTAATCAATAATCCGATTAATAGGAGAATAGAGATGAAACGCATAAACAAATTGTTAGTGGTAGTAACGCTAGTATCACTTGTTATCAGCTTCATGTCTTTTGGCATTGCTGTCATAGGCGGTCTGATCGACAGTACAGTCCTGATACTGTTTTGGTATCTTGGTCTAGCTGGACTCTGGGCGATACTGATGGCATCTGTTGTTGCCATCGCGGTCTTCTTATTCGATTCTATCGGTAAGTATTATCAGTCCTATTGCTACCGATTAAAGGGGCATAGACACCACTCCCCACATGCAATCATTTAACTTTCGACAGTACTGGCAAGGTATGTTTATGAGGTTAATCAAATGACTCATCGGAAAAGAAACGGTGGTGTACGAGAAACGAAAGTGAGGGTGTGGGATATCCCTATCCGGCTGTTTCATTGGACCCTGGTGAGCTGCTTCGTAATAGCCTGGTTCACTCTCGATAATCGTTATCTGGAAGTACATGTCTTTGTCGGCTACCTGATGGGCGGACTGATTCTATTCCGTATCCTGTGGGGTTTCATCGGTGGCCCTTATGCCCGTTTCAGTGACTTCGCCTTCGATTATTCTAAGGTAAGGGATTACCTGAAAGATGTGCTGAATAAACACCCACCCCGTTTTCTCGGTCATAATCCGGCCGGTAGCTGGGCCATCTATCTGCTGCTGGGCCTGAGTCTGTCGATCGTCATCACTGGCCTGCTTGCCTTTGGCGGTGAAGAACGGCATGGCCCCCTTGCTGGATTACTGACTTATCCGCAAGGGCGTTTTTCTCACGAGCTTCATGAATGGCTGGCCTGGCTGATGCTGGGGGTGGTCATTATTCATGTGATGGGTGTCCTGGTCGAGAGCATGTTGCATCGGGAGAATCTGGTGGTTTCCATGTTAACCGGCTTCAAATCCTCCGCAGCCGGTGCGATGTCTACTGTTTCCCACTGGAAGGTTGGTGCCACCATGCTGGTTGCCATTATCACTGCCGGCCTGTTCTGGTTTCAGGGCCATCTAACAGAAACACCGGAGCAGCTCTATCAGCCTTTTCATGGTCCGGCACTACCCGACAATGCGCTTTGGCGTGAAGAGTGCGGGGCTTGTCATCTTGCCTTTCATCCCAGTTTATTACCTGCCCGCTCCTGGAAAGCCATGATGCAGGAACAGGCATCTCATTTCGGAGAGGATCTGTCTCTGGAACAGGATACCGTCAAACAGATCGAAACATTCCTGGTTAAAAATGCGGCGGAGCAGGGATTGACCGAAGCGGCCTGGGAAATTAATCACAGCATACCTCAGACAGAAATTTTGTTACGAATCACAGAGGCCCCTTACTGGATCAAGAAACACCAGGAGATCTCTGATGCGGTATGGAAGCACCCAAAGGTCAATGGCAAGGTTGATTGTGCAGCCTGCCATATCGATGCCGCCGCAGGCACTTTTGAAGATGCAGCCATGCATCTACCAGATGATGTTGAAGCAACGGTAACAATCGAGTAAGGATGATTTTTATATCATAGATAACCGTTTCTTTCAGTTTCAATTCAGCTCTCTTCAGTAATCTTAATAGATAAGGGTCAGTTGAATAATCAATTCTCCTTAAACAAATAAATTCGAGGTTAACATGAATAGGAAACTTATCGGCGTTACTGCATTGTTGCTAGCGATACCATTCTATGCTCAGGCCGATGCAGTGTCAGAGCTGGAGGCGGAGTATCAGGCTCAGGGTGCAACCAACTTCAGCGCCACAGTAGGAGAGGCCCTGTGGAACAAGGAGTTTATCGATGCCAAGAATGGTGACAAGCGAAGCTGCACCACGTGCCACACTGCCGACTTGAAACAACCAGGCAAACATGCACAAACAGGCAAGGCCATTGAGCCTATGGCACCTACAGTAAATCCAAAACGTCTTACTGAAGTGAAACAAATCAAGAAGTGGTTCGTTCGTAACTGCAAGTGGACTCTGGGGCGTGAATGTACTGCCCAAGAAAAAGGTGATTTTCTTGCCTATCTCAAGAACCTTTAAACAACCGAACTTTGAATTGAGAGGTGTAATATGAAATCTAAATCATCAGTAGCATCCATGGTGTTGTTGTCAGCGGCCCTGCTTGGAATGAGCAGCGCCGCATTCAGTGCTGATAATAAACCTGGCTTCTTCAGCCGCATGTTCGATGGAGTAAAAGCACCGGGTGTGGCACCCGTTAAAAACCCGCAATATCTGGAGGAGTGTGGCAGCTGTCACTTTCCTTATCAGCCGGGCCTGCTACCAGCACGCTCATGGACAAAAGTAATGTCTGGGCTCGAGAATCATTTTGGAGAGAATGCAGAACTTCCACCTGATGACGTCAAAAATATTACAGACTATCTACTGAAGAATGCGGCCGACCATGCCAATTACAAGCGTTCGAAAAGGATCATGAGCTCCCTGCGTCCTGATGACGCGCCACTGCGGATTAGTGAAACACCTTATTTTGTCGAGAAGCATAATGGGCTATCACGCGCGATGGTGCAGGATAATCCCAAAGTCGGTTCGGTAAGTAGATGTGGTGCTTGCCATACAAAGGCCGAAGCGGGTTCTTTTAGTGAGTCGGAAATCCAGATTCCTGACTTTGGTGCTTGGGAGAAACAGGAGAAATATAAAAGATAACTGCGCTAAGGATACTTAAGAATATTTGCTGGAATTTGGTTATTTCCTTCAAACCGAACCTTAACCGCAGCTTAAATTCCATATCAGTATGTCTTCAGGTTGTGGGGCGTACATTGGAACTATATCAATTCACAACCACAATTACGGAAGAGCAAAGATGAATCGTGTGAACATACTTTTGAAGAAAGTTGCGATGGTTGTACTTGCTGCCGGTTTCATATCTGTCGGCATAATTGCCATTTGGGTGATACTGATGGCAGCTGCTATTGCCAGCCTGGTGTTCCTTTTCAGTTCTGGTGGCAAATGGTTCAAACAGCCGCATTCCTATCGGGTAGATGGATACAAATATTACTCCCAGAATGCAGCCACTTAAAATTCGACGATAGTGAAATGAAAACTGTCAAGGCTAAGTCATATTGATAAATAGTGGGGTAAGGCAATCATGACTGTTGGAATGTTAGCATTGATCATCGTTGCAGTAATTTTAGCGCAGGTGTCCTTTATGGCGCTTGTCGGACTCTATCGCCGAAAACGCAAATATCGTAACTCGATTACAGGCGAGGGGGAGCCCCAAACTACTACCAAAGGGCAGCTGCCAGGCTTTTCGTTAGCAGATGAACTCGTTACTACAGACCACGGGTGGGAGGGGTTTAAGGAATTTATCGTCCAGCACCGGATTTTAGAGGACGATGGTCAGTCAATTTGCTCTTTTTATCTAGTCCCTGTCGATGGCAGACCATTGCCCTCGTACAAGCCTGGACAATATTTGACTTTCAAGTTACCGGTCGATGACCCGAAAACCCATGAATTGAGAACGGTGGTTCGATGTTATTCACTGTCAGACAGTCCAAGTCCGGATCATTACCGTATCTCGGTGAAGCGGATGTTGGCACCGACTGATGGGCCCGAGGTGCTGCCAGGACTTTCATCCAATTATTTTCATGATCAGATTCATGAAGGTAGTCACCTTTTGGTAAAGGCCCCCTCCGGGCACTTCCATTTAATGGAAGACGAACCACTACCCGTTGTGCTAATCGCAGGGGGTATTGGCATCACACCAATGCTGAGTATTATCAATACACTGATAGAAAAGAACAGTGACAGAGAGATCTGGCTCTTCTATGGTGTTAGAAACGGTAGTGAGCAGATCATGAAGGAGCACCTGCAATTATTAGCCAAGGACATTGCCAACTTACACCTGCACGTTTGCTACAGCAGGCCGAGCGATCATGACAAGGAGGGAGTCGATTTTCAACATAGGGGGCAAATCGATATCCCCCTGCTCCGCTCAACCCTCAAGTTAATGCGTTACCAGTTTTACGTCTGTGGTCCGAAGACGATGATGGAAACACTGGTGCCCGGACTGGAAGAATGGGGTGTATCAAGTAAGGATATCTACTATGAGTCATTTGGTCCTGCGACGCTTGTGAAGCACGAAAAGCCTATACCTAGAAAGGAGAATAATGTAGGTCATGGGGTTGCTATCAATTTCAGCAAGTCTGGGACGAATGCATTATGGTATCCAGATGCCGGATCACTACTGGAGTTTGCAGAAACACAGGGCGTAGAAGTTGAGTCAGGCTGCCGTGCCGGAAGTTGTGGTTGTTGCCAGACCCTTCTTGAGGCCGGTGAGGTTGAATACAGTCAGCAACCGGATGCCGATGTGGAGCCAGGTCACTGCCTATTATGCATATCAACACCTAAGGGCGACCTTACATTGGCCGCATAGAGAAGAGCTATGGAACGATCACTCATCCGTAAAGAAGTACTGCCTTTTCTGGTGATGTTTGGCTCGCTGATTTTAGCGACCCTCATCACGGATGCACTGCTGCACCAGTTCGAGCTGGTCTGGATAGGGCGCTGGTTAGGCATACCGGGCGTAATTTTGATTCTGTTGTCATTCTTCTACTCCATGCGCAAGCGCAAGGTCATCAGCTTCGGCAAGCCGAAGACACTGCTCACTCTACATGAAACCCTGACCTGGATGGGAGCGCTCTTGATTCTGGTGCATGCTGGTATCCACGTCTACACCATCCTGCCGTGGCTGGCCCTGGTTGCCATGCTAGTCAATGTCATCAGCGGCATGACCGGCAAGTATCTTTTAGATCGCTCGCGCCGCTTCCTGGCTGAAAAGAAGGAGCTCTATTCGCAGCAGGGATTGTCTCCAGAGGCCATTGAAAAGAAACTCTTCTGGGATGCAACCACCATTGATCTGATGAAGAAATGGCGTGCAGTGCATCTGCCAATCACTCTGGCCTTTGTTGTGCTCGGTATCTCCCACATTCTGAGTATCTTGCTGTTCTGGGAATGGAAATGAAAAACAAGACAATCACCCTTATTGTTGCTGTTAATCTGGCCATCTTGGTTTTGCTGGCGATATTCTCTCCTCACCTGATGATCAGCCCGGGAAAGCCCATTGATGCCCATGCTGAACTATCCACAGATTGCTTTGCCTGCCACACCGCTTTTATTGGCAGTACACCTGAAAAGTGTATCGCTTGCCATAAAGTGGCCGAGATCGGCATCAAGACCACTAAAGGATTGGCTATCGAGAAGGAGAAGAAAAACGTCGCCTTCCATCAGGAATTGACCGAGGATGACTGCGTGGCCTGCCACAGCGATCACAAAGGCGTGCAAGCTTTCCGGCCCATTGGTCAGTTCTCACACAACTTGCTTGAGCCGACCTTGTCGAAACAGTGTGATAGTTGCCACGTTAACCCAGGTGATGCTCTTCATCAGAAAATCGAGGGCAATTGTAGTTCGTGCCACACTCAGGATGCCTGGCTACCGGCTACCTTCGAGCATGAGAAATACTTCCGCTTCGACAAGGACCATAATACGGACTGCAATACCTGTCATATTGAAAATGATTACGGCAACTACACCTGCTACGGTTGCCACGAGCACTCCCGCTCCAAGATTCGTGAGGAACATGTCGAGGAAGGCATTTACGACTACGAGAAATGCGTAGAGTGTCATCGAAGCGGAGATGAGGACGAAGCTAAATATATCTGGCGTACAAAGCGCATGAAGCAGGGCGGAATAAAAGAAGGGACACGGAGTTTCTATCGTCGCAAACATGATGACGATTAGGCCCCTAATACAGGTTTTTGTTACTCGAGTGAAACTTAATCCACAGATAAGGCTAAGCTCATGAAAACGGCGCAACATTCAATTAACGTTTTGTCTATCCTAGCATTGACCGTATTGCTTGGAATTTGGAGCAGTTCTCAGGTATTTGCCGATGGAGGTAGAATATATACACCACATGACATAAACCATGATGGTTTTCTCGACCGAGAAGAGTTCAAGATCTTTATCGAGAAACGAAGGGTCAAGCAGGAATACGCTCATCTATGGGTTTTCGATGTGGTAGACATGGATAAGGATGGCAAGATTTCCCAAGAAGAAATGAGCAGGAGTCTCAATCAAGAGATGCTGCTCCGTCTGGAAAAAAGGCGTCGCAAACCGAATCCTTAGTTGATGCAACAGAGCATTAAGCCAGTCGAGATGAAATCTCATATGACTGCTTTCGGCTACGGTAAGCAGGCCTAACGAATTTCTCGCAAGTACAAAATATTTTTCGGCTAATTAAAAATAGGTGAGGACGTCATTGTAAGACTCGATGCCGCCGAGGAACGGGGGAAATCAGTGGTGCATGATAGACACCATCATGAACCAGCGTTTGTTCAGGGTGCAAGGCCTTTTATTTCAGCCACCTCGCACGCCTTCTTCTCGAAGTCGCGAATTAAGTCCTTCTTCTTCTGGTGCAAGCGTCTGATCTCATCGAGTATCGTATCGATGTTACTTTCTCCCGCTTTGCTTTCCAGTGCCCCTGCGATATCAATGAGAACTGCGTCTTCATTTTCGACCGCCTCTCACAATCGCCTTGCAGCATCACCT
>ATLU01000134.1_pt1 | contig 23789 bp, 21 predicted proteins | sample 178751 | NCBI WGS metagenome assembly ATLU01 (sample SAMN02211837, study PRJNA209200) | bioreactor metagenome | isolation source: day 23 sample from continuous culture bioreactor inoculated with sediment... | place: Germany: Wadden Sea | collected 2011
GATGGGCTAGAGGACCATGCTGGGGCTTTTTTCCCCACGCGCCCTGAGTGAGTTCACGAGAGACAGTTCGATGATTTGTACTGCCGGGAGGATTGCGGGAGCCTCATTTTGTTTCCTCACTATGGCCGACTTTTCAGACCGCAGGCCCAATCCCCCCAAGGGATCTCCCTCTTTCATGTTCATTTGAACAGATTTGAATATGAGGGAAGCGGTGGACGGTGTGGGAACTCCGCCCGAAACGCAAGATCGCCCCAAATCGGGGCGATCTTTTTACAACACAAATCCCAAAAGGGCGCGGTATAAGCGCACTAGAAATTGAGCGTCGTTGTTTATGAATCCAAATCTTCGGGTAAGAGAAGATTTAGAACAATTGCAAGAAAGGCGGCGGGCAACAGTCCTGATGTCAATAGGATTTGCCACGTTCTACCCAAATGCTGCAATGCATCCGGCACCTGCTGCAAGCCAAGCCCAACCGACAACGATACGGCAAAAATTACCATGTTGCGTCTGTTCCATATTACTTCCGACAGCATGTTGATGCCAGCGGCAGCGACCATGCCAAACATGACAATCACGCCGCCACCCAATACGTTGATTGGCACAGTTGAAACCAGCGCACCAATCCGCGGGATCAATCCGCATAGCACTAGAAACAGGGCGCCGATGGTCACGACATGGCGACTCATCACACCCGTCATGCTGATCAAGCCGACGTTTTGGCTAAAGGATGTATTTGGTAATCCGCCAAAAACACCTGCAATTGCCGTTCCCAAACCATCTGCATATGTGGCTCCGGAAATTTCGTCATCCGTAGCTTCGCGACCCGCTCCGCCTTTCGTGATTCCGGTTGTATCGCCGACGGTTTCAATGGCGGAGATGATTGCCATGAAACACATGCCAATGATAATTGCTCCGTTCATTTCCCATCCGAATTTAAATGGAGTAGGCAGGGCGAACCATGACGCTTTTCCTATATTGCCAAAGTTGACCTGTCCCATCATCAAGGCCACGATATATCCTGCTATCAGCCCCAAGAGAATTGCAGCTGCGGCAAGGAAACCTTTTGTGAAGAACTTTATACAGAGCGTGACAACAATCACCACGAGGGCCGGCGTCCAGAGAGCGAGGCTGCCAAATGCAGGTTTGCCGATCAACGGAACGCCACCCGCAGCATATTGAATGCCCACTTTGATCAACGAAAGCCCAATCATCAGGACAATCAATCCAGTGACAAGCGGCGGCAGCGCAAAACGAATGCGCCCAATCACCGACCCAAGCAAAAAGTGGAACACGCCACCGATGACAACACCGGTCATCAAGCCAGCGATCCCAGCCGCCCCTTGTCCCGCCACGGCAGGAATCATTACCGGCAAAAACGCAAAACTTGTACCTTGAACAATTGGCAGTCGCGCGCCCACCGGGCCCATACCAATGGTCTGAAACAATGTGGCAATGCCTGCAAAGAGCATCGACATCTGAATCATATAAAGCATGATTGGAAAGTCGGGTGAATTGGAGCCAAAGCCGAACCCAGCCGCCCCTGCCACAATAATGGCGGGTGTAACATTGGAGGCAAACATTGCCAGAATATGTTGAATGCCTAACGGCACGGCTTGTGCCATTGGGGGTGTGTAATTTGGATCTCGGAGGTTTTCTCCGGTTGAGGTCAGTGTCATGTCATCTCCCTGTCGGCGTGGAACGCCACCATTTTCAGGTCCTGTTGAATGCAGCGGGTTGTTTTTCAGTTTGTCACCAGCTTACAGGCACATTTTGTTGACAATCTATGGTCTTGTCGAGTGTTCATTGTATAAAGAAGAAACGCCCAAGTAGATGGGGCACAGGAAAATGACCGGTAGGGAGAGATTATGCTGGACGTAGTTATTGTGATGGAGTGGGTGGAATTTGCTGTGCGATGGCTGCATGTCATCACTGCAATCGCTTGGATTGGCTCGTCTTTTTACTTTATCGCCCTAGATTTGGGCTTGCGTCAGGTGCCTGACCTCCCTGTCGGAGCGCACGGGGAAGAGTGGCAAGTGCATGGGGGCGGATTTTATCACATTCAGAAATACCTGGTTGCCCCTGAGCGGATGCCAGAGGATCTCGTTTGGTTCAAATGGGAAAGCTATGCGACGTGGTTGTCCGGATTTGCAATGCTGGTTTTGGTTTATTATCTGGGCGGAGAGCTTTATTTGGTGGATCCAAACGTGCTGGATATCCCGGTCTGGGGCGGTGTCCTGATCTCGCTGGGATCTCTTGGCTTTGGCTGGGTCGCGTATGACTTGTTGTGTAAAAGCAAGTTTGGCGATGATAATTCCCGGCTGATGATCTTGTTGTTTGTGATCCTTGTCCTCATGGCGTGGGGCTATACACAAGTGTTCACCGGGCGCGCGGCCTTGCTGCATCTTGGAGCGTTCACGGCGACAATCATGTCCGCTAATGTCTTTATCACGATTATCCCAAACCAAAAGATTGTGGTGGCGGATCTGATTGCAGGCCGGGTGCCGGATGCAAAATATGGTAAAATTGCCAAACAACGCTCGACCCATAACAACTATCTGACGTTGCCGGTTATTTTCCTTATGTTGTCGAACCACTACCCCATGGCCTTTGCCAGCTCGATGAATTGGGTGATCGCGGCCTTGGTGTTCCTGATGGGGGTAACCATTCGACATTATTTCAACTCGATGCATGCCCGCAAAGGGCAACCTGTCTGGACCTGGGGGGCGACTGCACTTTTGTTTGCTGCGATTGTTTACCTGTCGGCGTCACCTCGATTTCATGTGAGCTATGATGAGGATGAGGTGCGCGCGCTGACGGCTGGACAGGAAAAGTTCGTGCAGGCAGAAGGGTTTGAAGAGGTGCATGAGATCCTCCTTGGCCGCTGTTCAATGTGCCACGCGGCAGAGGTCTATTGGGATGGGATCGCCACGGCCCCAAAAGGCGTTCGTTTGGACACCGCAGAAGAGATTGCCCGCCAGGCAAAGCAGGTCTATCTACAGGCAGGGGTCACAAATGCTATGCCGCCGGCGAATATTTCCTATATGGAACCAGTTGAGCGGGCCAAAATTGTGGCTTGGTATAGATCTGCGACCGAGGGATAGCACCTGCAATCCTTGGTGGTCTGAACCGAGGGTGATGGATGAATACGCTTGAAAAGGCGACCGAAATTGCCGCCATGCGACCCCGTCGCGTGGTGTTTCCGGAATTTGAAGATACCCGAGTTGCGCAGGCCGCAGATCAGCTTGCCCGTGAAGGGCTTGCGGAACCCATCGGACTTTCCCCTCCGTCAGAACGCCAACTTGAAGCACTTCTCGCCCAACGTCCGATGAAGCGCGCCATCGCTGAACGCATGCTGGAACGCCCTTTGATCCGGGCGGCTGCGATGCTGGCTTGCGGTGAGGCGGATGTCATGGTTGCAGGGGCAAATGCGCCAACGCGACGTGTGATCGAGGCGGCGAGCCTTGCGGTAGGGTTTGCGGATGGCATACACACCCCTTCGTCCTTTTTCCTGATGCAGATGCCAGATGGGCGTGCGCTGGTTCTGGCTGATTGCGCTGTCCATCGTGATCCCAATAGTGATGAGCTGGCAGATATTGCGCGCATGTCTGCCCACTCGGCGCGCCTTTTGTTGGGCCGCGCTGATGTGGCGCTCTTGTCCTTTTCAACCGGCAGTTCTGGCGTTGGCCCGTGCGTTGAAAAGGTCCGTGCAGCGGCAGAACTGACAGGTTTTTTGGGGCCAATTCAGGCCGACGCCGCATTAAACCCTGCGATTGCGGCCAAGAAAGGGGCCAGCGGCGCAGGCGTTGCCAATACGTTGATATTCCCTGATTTGAACTCAGGCAATATCGCATACAAATTGCTGCAAGAATTGGCAGGGGCACAAGCTATCGGTCCCTTTTTGCAGGGGTTTAAAAAGCCTGTTTGCGACCTAAGCCGTGGCGCAAACGTTGAGGACATTGTTGCTGCGACAGTGATTTCTATTGCTTTGGCGCAGACGGCGGAGGTCGGGCGCTAAAGCGTTTCCAGTTTTCATTGAAGCACCTGTCATCGTTTTTTGCGTTTGAGCGAAGCGAAAGGCAGCGAACAAGCGATACAATGTGAACTGGAAACGCTCTAACGGGCCAATTGCGCGCTGGCTTGGGCTGCGGTCACCGCGATCATGTGCAAAATATCCTCAGATGTGCATCCCCGCGACAGGTCATTTGCCGGTTTATCCAAACCCTGCAAAATGGGTCCGATCGCCGTGGCCCCCCCCAACCGCTGCGCAATTTTATAGGCGATATTGCCACTTTCCAGGTTGGGGAAAATGAAGACATTTGCCTCGCCTTTTAAAGGTGAAAGCCCGGCCTTTTTCTCGGCAACGCCAGCATCAAAAGCGGCATCAAACTGTAACTCACCATCAATCAACAGGCTTGGATTGGCATTGCGGGCCTTTTCCGTGGCCATCACCACTTTCGACACTGAATCATGTTTTGCGCTGCCGTGGGTCGAAAAAGACAACATGGCCACCCGAGGGGTTTGCCCGGTCAAGGTTTCAAATGAAGCGGCGGAAGACACCGCGATCTGCGCCATTTCATCGGCGTTAGGATCGACCACCAAACCGCTATCAGCAAAGACATGCGCGCCTTTTTTTTCGTGATGTGCGGCACAAAATAACATTAGAAAGAAGCTTGAAATCAGGGTGCTGCCGGGGGCGGGACCAATGACTTGAATTGCGGCGCGCACAATATCAGCGGTGGTGGCCACTGCGCCGCCGACAGTGCCGTCCGCATGTCCAGATTTCACCAACAGAGCCGCGAAAATATGGGGAGTTTGAGCTGCTTTTAAGGCATCTTCGGCGCTGAGACCTTTATGCGAGCGCAGTTTATAATATAGATTGGCGAGTTCGGGCAGCAGGTCAGATTGACTGGGATCTTCGATCCGAATTCCGTGGTCTGATGGCGCGTTTTGGGTCGCGAGTTCCGCAGTGATTGCGGCCTTGGAACCAACTAAGATCATCTTGGCGATCCCATCCTTTTGCGCGTCAAGTGCGGCCTCGACCACACGGGGGTCCGCGCCCTCGGACAGGACAATTCGAAATTTTGAGCGGGCGGCATTTTGAAGAAGCGTTTCTAACGGTTTCATGCTGACCCTTTTGGCAAGGCAACTGAGGCACCTTTTAAATGATGCCGATGAAAAGAAAACTGAACCATGTTGGGGGCGCGCAATCTGCACCACGCACCCCCGGGGAGAATATCAGACGCCTGTTTGTGGACGCATGTCGTCTTTGCTGATCCCGGCGACTTTCACGGGTTTTTTCATTGCGTCCCGGCGGAAAGGCTCGCCAAGCTCTTGGTTGATCATCGCTTCGATCAGTGTGGTCACGCCATTTTCCATCTGATCTTTGATGGCCTGGTTCAGCGCATCGGTCAGCTCGTCCATGGTGCGGGCAACAACGCCTTTCAGACCACAAGCATTTGCGATCCCGGCGTAAGACACGTTTGTGTCCAGCTCGGTGCCAACAAAGTTGTCGTCAAACCATAGGGTCGAGTTGCGCTTTTCGGCGCCCCACTGGTAGTTGCGGAAGACGATTTGGGTCAAGGCGGGCCATTCGCTGCGGCCAATCGCTGTCAACTCGGTGACGGCAATACCAAATGCACCATCCCCCGAGAACCCCACAACGGGGACGTCCGGGCAACCAATCTTGGCACCCGCTACAGCCGGAAGACCGTAACCGCAGGGGCCAAACAGGCCCGGAGCCAGATATTTGCGACCCTCATCAAAGGAGGGATAGGCGTTGCCAATGGCGCAGTTGTTGCCGATATCTGATGAGATAATCGCGTTTTTCGGCAGGGCCGACTGAATGGCGCGCCAAGCCATACGTGGGCTCATCCAATCCGGTTTGTCGCTGCGCGCACGTTCGTTCCAGGATGTGCCCGGATCGTCATCTTCATGGGTCATCGAGCTAAGCTGTTGTGCCCACGCAGATTTTTTCTGCGCGATTGTGGCTTTGCGCTCGTCGCGGCCAGCATCACCTGCGGTGTCAGACAGCTGAGCAAGAATGCCATTTGCCACTTTCGCAGCATCGCCAATGATGCCGACAGATACTGTCTTGGTCAGGCCAATTCGGTCTGGGTTGATATCAACCTGAATGATCTTTGCGTCATTCGGCCAGTATTCCATGCCGTATCCGGGCAGGGTTGAAAATGGGTTCAGACGGGTGCCAAGGCATAACACAACATCTGCGTCTTTGATCAGCTCCATCCCGGCTTTTGATCCGTTATAGCCAAGGGGGCCTGCGAATAATGGGTGTGAACCGGGGAAGGCGTCGTTGTGCTGGTAGCCAACACACACGGGTGCATCCAGGCGTTCCGCCAGCTGTTTTGAGGCCTCAATCCCGCCTTTTGACAGCACAACACCAGCGCCGTTCAAGATGACAGGGTTTTTGGCATTCGAGAGCAACGCCGCCGCTTCGGCGACAGCGTCGTCTCCGCCTGAGGGGCGTTCGAATTCGACGATTGCGGGCAATTCAATATCCACGATTTGCGTAAACATATCGCGAGGAATGTTCAGTTGAGCCGGCGCGGACGACCGTTTGGCGTTCATAATTACCCGGTTCAAAACCTCGGCCACACGGCTTGGGTCGCGGACTTCTTCCTGGTAGCAAACGCAGTCGGCAAACATGCGCATCTGTTCCATTTCCTGAAAGCCACCTTGACCGATGGTCTTGTTGGCGGCTTGCGGGGTTACCAACAGAACTGGAGTGTGGTTCCAATACGCCGTTTTGACGGCGGTCACGAAATTGGTGATGCCGGGGCCATTTTGCGCAATCATCATCGACATTTTACCGGTGGCGCGGGTATAGCCGTCCGCCATCATCCCGCCGGAGCCTTCGTGGGCGCAATCCCAAAACGTAATGCCCGCATCGGGAAAAATATCCGAGATTGGCATCATCGCAGAGCCGATAATACCAAAAGCATGTTCAATCCCGTGCATTTGCAGTACTTTTACAAAGGCTTCTTCGGTGGTCATTTTCATGATGCAGCATCCTTCTGTCACATGCGCTTGGGCTATGTGTGGTGTGTGTGGTTGAGAAGATGTTAGGCCTCTGTGGGGTTTCGCTATAGGGCCAGATCGGTCGGCGAAATATTACCAGTTTCCATATTTTTGGATTCCCGTCGCAACACGTGAAATTCCTTCCGGGATGCGATCTGCTGGGATAGAGCTATACGCGAGGCGATAGAAGTGTTGAGGTCGGTTTTGCCCCGAGAAAAAGGGTTTCCCAGGCTCAATTAAGACGCTTTGGTCCTTCAGCGCGTTTGCCAACACGGTTGTGTCGATCGCTTCGGGGGCTTCCATCCAAAAGGCCGATCCGCCAAAAACACCACGACCAGAGATGGTTAGACCATAATCATCAATCGCTGTTTCCATAACTTTGCGCCGCTTTTCATAAGCATTTCCAATGCGTCGGATCAGGGCGTCGTAGTGACCAAGCGATAAAAAATAAGCAACGCTGCGTTGAATGAGGCCAGGAGGGTGGCGCAAGACCGTCGAACGAAGCGCGCGGGCTTCGCGAATAAAGGGTTCTGATCCCACCAAATATCCAAGGCGAAGCCCGGGAAACAGAGATTTTGAAAAGCTGCCGACATAGATCACCCGTCCTTCTTTATCGAGTGATTTCAGCGCGGGGGAGGGCGGTTGTAAAAACGACATTTCAAAGTCGTAATCATCCTCAACCACCAGCGCATCCAGTTCCCGCGCGCGTTCAAGTAATCGTTTGCGTCGCTCCAGGGGCATGGTCGCGGTCGTCGGGCTTTGGTGGCTTGGTGTCGTGAAAATTACGTCGGTACCATCGGGCAAATTCTCGGGCGGCAAACCTTCGCTGTCTACGGGGACATGGGCCAAATGGCAGCGACTTTGGGTGAGAATGTCACGCAGAGAGTAATAGCAGGGATCCTCGATGGCGGCAGTTCTGCGCTGGGTCAGCAAAATCTGGGCCGACAACCAAAGCGCATTTTGCGCGCCTAAAGTGATCAGGATCTCTTCTGGTCGGGCGAGAATTCCGCGACGAGGTAAGATGTGACGTGCGATGAATTCGACTAGCTCTGGATCGTCCTGGTCATAATAGTCACGAACCATGGCATCATGGTCCTTTTGCCCTAGCGCTTTTAGGGCGCAAAGACGCCAGGAATTGTGGTCAAACAAGGTTTCATCTGATTGACCATAGGTGAACGGATACCGGTGCTGCCGCCAATTCTGTGGTTTCTGTGGCGTATTGCTTTCACCGAAAGAATTGCCGATTGCGCGGTTCCAATCAACTTTATCCTCCATCCGGCTGCGGGGTTGGAAAGAAGGAGGTTCCGGTGCATTTTCAGATACATAGAAGCCACTCCTGCCTTTTGATGTTAGGTAGTCACTGGCCTGAAGTTCCGTGTAGGACAGGGTCACCGTGATGCGGCTGACGCCCAGATGTTTTGCCAAAGCACGGGTGGACGGGAGTTTTTCTCCACGAGGTAACCGCCCGGACAGGATCGCCTCGGCGATCATCTGTTGGATTTGCGCTTGAAGCGTTCCCTGAGCGTCAGGGTCCAGAAAGAATGTTTCGACAGGTACGGCCATGAATTCAAGCTATCTTGGACTTAATTTAAAATCAATCTGGTATGATTGATTTTGATCCGTTTGCGACCTCTGGCCTGATTTTGTGGTCAAACTGGACTTATCGTGCCTCGCGCCACTTTGCCAATGCGCCTTCGAGGTTCATGTTCACGGTTGGCCATTCTGCCGCGGTGATGGAGTAAACTGCTGTATCGCGTAGCGTGCCGTTAAGTCCAAGAACATGGCTGCGCAATACGCCATCCAGTTTTGCGCCCAAGCGTTCAATGGCCGCACGGCTTTGGCGGTTCATGACGTGGGTTCGGAATTCCACTGCGATGCAATTGAGCGTGTCGAAGGCATGTGAGAGCAATAGGCGTTTTGCATCAGTATTCAAGCCGCTGCGCTGTACAGATTTTCCGTACCATGTAGAGCCAATTTCGACACGTCTGTTTGTCGCGTCGACGTTCATGAACGTGGTCATACCAACCGGCCGGCCGTTTGGTGTGCAGACCGCGAAGGGGAGCATTTGTCCAGCATCCTGCAACGAAAGCCGACGCTCGATTTCTGCTTTCATCCCGTCGGCAGAGGGAACGACTGTGTACCAAATTTTACTCAATTCGCCATCTTCGGTGGCCCGTTTTAAATCTTGCAAGTGGTCTAGGGACAAGGGCGACAGGGTCGTGTGTTGACCGGTTAAGGTGACGGGTGCGGGCCACATTAGTGTTCCTTTCAAGATCATATGGGTCTTGAGAAAACAAAGAAGGCGGACCTCTTGCAAGATCCGCCTTCATAATTTTTTACCAGTCCAATTTTGCGGATCAGCCAAACACTTTGGTCAAAGCGTTATCGACCGCATCGGTGATTTTGTCGATGTCATCGGCGGTGGCAATCAGTGCGGGGCTGAAGCACAGCGTGTTGTTGAGGCCCGGAACTGATCGGTTTGTTGCGCCAATGATCACGCCTTGGGCGCCGCATGCAGCCACGACGGCACCAACGTCTTTTTCGCTGACAGGCTCTTTTGTTCCACGATCTGCAACCAATTCAGCGCCAAGGAACAGGCCCTTGCCACGGACATCGCCGATGACTTTGTGTTTTTCCATGAGTTCCGCAAGGTTGCCAAGCATGCGGTCGCCCATATTGATACAGTTTTCCAACAGGTTCTCATCTTCGATGATCTGCATGTTGACCAAAGCGGCCGCTGGCCCCGCGGTGCATCCGCCAAAGGTTGAGATGTCGCGGAAATATCCCATCGGATCGCTCGCATCGTCTTTGAAAAGATCAAAGACTTTTTCCGATGTCACACAGCAGGCAATCGCCGCATAACCCGAGGCCACACCTTTTGCCATGGTGACAAAATCGGGTTTGATCCCGTAGTGCTGATAACCAAACCAAGTGCCCGTCCGGCCCACGCCGCAGACCACTTCGTCAATATGCAGGAGAATGTCATATTTCGCGCAGATCTCTTGCACACGCTCCCCAGTAACCCGGGGGAGGGGTGATCACGCCGCCGCCCGCCGTGATCGGCTCAAGGCAGAGCGCGCCAACGGTGTCTGCACCTTCGGCCAAGATTACTTCTTCGATCGTATCAGCCGCACGTTGGCCGTATTCTTCGCCCGAAAGATCCCATTGTGCGCGGTATTCCATGCAATGGGGCACGCGTATAAAATCAGGTGCAAATGGACCATACTGGGCGTTGCGCTCGTCTTGTCCGCCTGCTGACATGGTCGCAAGGGTCGAGCCATGGTAATCGCGGTCACGATACAGGATTTTGGTTTTCTTACCGCCATAGCGTTTGTGTGCGATTTGGCGCACCATCTTAAACGCTTTCTCGTTCGCTTCTGAGCCTGAGTTTGTGTAATATACCCGGCTCATGCCCGGCATTTTGGAAATCAAGCGCTCAGAAAAGAGTGCTCCGGGGATCGAACCAGCGGACCCAGCGAAATAGTTCAGTTTCACCAATTGGTCGCGAATGGCATCGGCGATTTCAACACGCCCGTAGCCAACGTTTACGGTCCAGACGCCGCCAGAAACCGCATCAAGGAACTCTTTACCGTTTTGATCCCAAACGCGCATCCCTTTGCCTTCAACAATGATGCGCGGGTCGGTGGTTTCAAAAGCTTTATGTTGGGTCAGGTGGTGCCAGACATGAGCTTTGTCGGCTTCAACCACTTTCGAAATGTCGTTGTCTTTCATAGCGCCGTCCATGAGGACCTCCTGACGTTGTGCTTTTAAGCGGGGGTAACTTGATTCTTTGATCAAATAATGAGCGGAAAACAGGGGGCTGAGAATAGGGCCAGAATGCTCTTTGCTTAGGTCCAGTTTGGTGGAGTTCCCCTTTGCGGATCCAGATTTACTCGCGTGCTTTGCGTAAAGGACTGGATATTTCAAAGAGATATGGTTTACTCGAACCTATGGCAGGACAAACTGAGACTTTGCTGAAATCTATTTTGGCCGGAATAGACCGGGGGGAGCTGAACCCCGGCGATGTCATTGATGAAACATCCTTGATTGCGAAATATGGCGTGTCTCGTACACCGCTGCGAGAGGCGCTGTTGCGGTTGGAGGCCATGGGGCTTGTGGTGCGCCCGCCGCGAAAAGGGGCTATGCTGTTTAAGCCAAGCCTGGAAGAATTCCTGGCCATCCTCGAAGTCCATGCGCGTCTTGAAGCGCAAGCTGCCGGGCTTGCTGCGCGCCGCCTTTCGCCGCAGCTTCGGACGCAGTTAGAGGCAACTGTTGTCGCGTGTGAAGCCCACGCGCGTGAGCAGGGGGACATGGATCCCGATGGGTATTATCAGCTTAATCTGGCTTTTCACAAAACAATCGGCGAGGCCTCGGGAAATCCGTTTTTGTTGGATATGATTAAGATGAATGCGCGCAAGTTATTAGCCTATTACCGTGCGCGATATCGCTATGCCGGGGCAATTGCCCAATCAGCGCTCGAACATCGTGAAATCGCTGAAATGATTTATGCCGGGCGCGCGGATGAGGTTGAGGCCCATATGGAGGCGCATGTGCAATTTGACCGGGTTACGGTGATGGATCTTTTGGCGGCCCTTGGTTGATTGCGGGCTGATTACGCCGAGCCGTCGAGCGCTCTATCTCAAAGAACTTTAAAATCCAATCAGCAAATATGCTGTTATCCGCGCCTAACTTCAGCGAACTTCGTGCCCGTTCGATGACGTCTTTTGGTTTGCTCTCCGCCAGTTCTTCAACCAATGCCGCAATGAATTTGTCGGTCATTTCAGGGTGGTTCTGGGTTGTGAAAACATGATCCCCAATGGCCATGCCGCCCACGGGACACCCAGGATGTGACATGATGATTTGGGCCTCGTCGGGCAATGTGGTCACCTGTTCGATATGGGCCGCATATTGCCAGATGCGCCGCGCACGCATCCATGATGGCGGGGCAGTGATTTGCGTTTCTGTGGCGCCAAACACCCAGCCATTTGGGTTGGTTCCAACGCTTCCGCCCAGTGCCATCGCAATCGCCTGATGCCCAAAACATGCGCCAAACAGGGGGGCGCGACAGGCGTTGATGTCGCGGATCAAAGCCAAAAGGTCCACTATCCACGGGGTGCCATCATGTACGGAAGCGGGGCTTCCGGTGATAATCCAACCGTCGTGTTGCGACAGATCCTGCGGGAAATCGCCGTCTTTTACATTGTAAACGGTAAACGTCCAATCTGGCCGTTTGGGCGACAATAGCTTGCACCACTTGTCTCCGTCCTTGGGGTGACGGGTCGCAAATTCGCTTTCATCGGTGTTTGTCATCAAGATTGCGATGCGCATGATTTCTCCGCTTTACATATTTAACGTGTTATATAATATATTTTGTGACGCGCATGATACAAGCGAAAAAGAGGGAAGCCCGACCATGACCGTATGGACGCCAACCGATGACGGCTATGCCGACTTGTCAAGCCACGACACATTTGTGAATGGCTCACCGCATAATACATTTGCGCGCTTGCGCCGCGAGGACCCTGTTAGTTGGACAGATTGGGATGGGGGCGAGGGGTTTTGGAATGTCGTACGCCACGCCGACATCACCGAGCTGAACCGGAACTGGCAAGTCATGTCCTCTGCGCGCGGCATTCGGATGGAGGACCAAACCTACGAAGAGTATCTGGCGCGGCGTACCTTTCAGGAAACGGACCCGCCAGAGCATATGAAAACGCGTATGAAGGTTGGAAAAGCCTTTTCTCGTCCGGTTGTGGCGGACTTTGAAGATCAAATTCGCGCGTTGTGCCAGCCCATCTTGGATGAAGCCCTTGAAATGGGAACGTTTGATGCGACCAAGATTATCGCACGAAAATTGCCAATGATGATGTTGGGGCAAATCCTAGGCACCCCGGATGAGGATCTGCCTTGGCTGGTGGAAAAAGGTGACGCTCTGATTGCCAACACCGATCCGGATTTCACAGATCACGTCTTGGATAAAATGCAAACTGATGAATATCGGATGATGCCGTTCAACTCACCTGCAGGTACGGAACTCTTTGATTATGCGAAAGAACTTCTCGCAAAGAAGAATGCAGATGGCGATACATCCGGGGTGCTGCATTACATTTTGCAGCCGGACAAAGATGGCAATGTGATGCCCGAAAATGAATTTCGAAATTTCTTTTGTCTGTTGGTTGCAGCCGGAAATGACACCACCCGATATTCGATCGCGGCAGGGCTTCAGGCGATGTGTCACCAGCCCGAACTTTTGGGGCAAATGCAAGAGGGCGGAGATATCTGGGCCACTGCACCGGATGAGATTATTCGTTGGGCCACGCCCGCGCTTTACTTCCGCCGCACCGCGAGTTGTGACCATGAAATCCACGGAAAAACGATCCGAAAAGGGGATAAGGTTCTCTATTGGTGGGCCTCAGCCAACCGGGATGAGACTATGTTTGAGGACCCGAACCGAGTGGATCTGATGCGCAGCCCAAACCGGCATATGTCCTTTGGTCAGGGCGGTCCGCATGTGTGTCTGGGAATGCATCTTGCGCGCCTTGAAGTGCGGGTTTTGTTTGAAGAATTCGCCAAGCGTGTCAAACTGATTGAACCTGCCGGTCCGCATAAATTCCTGCGTTCAAACTTTGTCGGCGGCATCAAAGAATTGCCTGTCACACTTCAGGCGAAATAACCCCAGAAAAGTGGGGAGAAGACCCGGCAAGCCGGGCAGGGAGGATACATGAAAGATCGCTTGCGTGCCTTATGGTGCGATCACCTGAGCATTCTGCGCGGTAAATACCTGCCTGAGCGCCAAATCGGAACCAGCGACACGCGGTTTTGTCGGTCCACATTTGGGGTGCATTATGACAAAGATCTGCTTGATGCGCCGGGGGCGATGATGAAGCAGGGGCTGCCGGATATGGAGCTGCGTTGGCAGGCCGAAGACATTCGCGACAGTTGGGAAAGCTCAACCAAGATTGTTATTGGCGATCTGTATGATCATCACGGAGAACCCTTGGAACTTTGTGGTCGCCAAGCCCTAAAACGCGCGATTGCGGCGTGGAAAGCCCGTGGTTTAACGCCGATGATTGGCATTGAGCTTGAGTGCTTTGCGCTGATGGCCAATGAAATTGGGCGCCTTGTGCCCTATGATGCGCCGGGTGGTGTGGTGTACGGAACAGGGCCTTTTTCCGACCCCCTCCGCTTTACCGATGACATTTGGGAACGTGCTGACAATCTGGGGTTCAACCTTGATATGATCACCGCGGAATATGACAGCCCCCAGTTTGAATTTACGCTGACCTTTGATGAAGCGCTAAAGCAGCTCGATGACATCGTGCTCTTTCGTCAAATGGCACGCGAAGTGGCGTTAGAGCATGGATTGGTGCTGACCTTCATGCCCAAACCCATCGCAGAGGCTGGCGGTTCTGGCATGCATATCAACTTTTCCTTCCGCGATGAGAACGGCAACAATGCGCTTGATAATGGCCCGGTTGGCGGGCCTGAGAATATGAATGAACTGGCGCGGGGCTGTATCGCAGGGCTGATGCATCACCATAAAGGTTTGTCTGGTTTGGTGGCCCCCACCGCGAATTCCTACCAGCGTTTGCAACCGGGATCCTTGTCTGGCTATTGGCGCAATTGGGGTGGGGATCATCGCAATGTGACCACGCGCATTTCGGGCGAGGGCGGGGCCAAGTCTCGGCTTGAACATCGAATGGCGGATGCAACGGCCAACCCCTATACCGCTGTCGCCGCCGTCTTGCAGGCGGCATTGCTGGGGGTTGAAAATGGGTATGCACTTGGCCCAATGGAAACTGGCGACGGCTTTGATCGTACCGATGCGCGCGATGGCACTGCGGTTAATCTGAAAGCCGCGATGAGTGATCTGGAAGCCGACCATGTGCTCAGCGAACGGGTGGGGCAGCTGCTGGTTGATAATCACGTCTTTATGAAGCGCAAAGAGGTGATTAAGACCCGCGACCTTGAAGGGGACGGGCTGCGTGATTTCTATGTGAACTTTGTCTAAAGCGTTTCCGGTTTTCATTGAAGCATCTGTCATCGCTTTTTTGCGTTTGAGCGAAGCGAAAGGCAGCGAACAAGCGATACAATGTGAACTGGAAACGCTCTAACTGACGAAATTAAAAGGGAGAATAAAGATGAAAGTAACCTGGGTCTTGCCTGGGGAAGAGGAAGTTGTAGCTGATGTGGCTGCGGGTCTAAACCTCATGGAAGCGGCACAAAATAATAACGTGGCGGGCATTCAAGGTGAGTGCGGAGGATCACTTTCCTGTGCCACCTGTCATGTTCATGTGTCCGACGCATGGCGCGAGAAAGCCGGTGAAAAGGGCGAATTTGAAGAGGCGATGCTGGATATGGCGGATGGTGAAGTGTCGGATGGGTCGCGATTGTCTTGTCAGATTATCATGTCTGATGATTTGGATGGCATTCGCCTGACGGTTCTGACCTAAGCGCCGAAACCTTTCTAGACACGCAAAAGTCTGCTACTGTAGAACTCCATTTGAGAAAAGGAGCACGCGATGTCACTTGGTGCATTTTCCGTCAGCTTGGCGGTCACAGATCTGGCCAAATCAAAGGAATTTTACCAAGCTTTAGGCTTTGAAGCTTTTGGTGGAACTGAAGAGCATAACTATCTGATTATGAAACAGGGCGATACGTTGATTGGCCTGTTTCAAGGTATGTTCGACGGTGCGATGCTGACCTTTAATCCGGGGTGGAGCCAATCGGCCACCAATATTGACCCGTTTGAGGATGTGCGCGCGATAAAGGCGCGCCTGATAGAACAGGGCATTGCCGTGTCGCAAGAGCAAGGCGCCGAGGATGGCCCGGCCAGCTTTATGGTCACAGATCCGGATGGGTATCCAATTCTGATAGATCAGCATCGCTGAAAAGGCGCCAGAACGTACTGGCACCTTTCACATTTTCAAGCCAGATCAGAGTGCAGAAAAGCCTGCTTTTAACGCGCCAAGGATCAGCTGCACATCTTCTGATGTCAGGATCAATGGCGGTGACAGGATCACATTTGGCCCTGAAATGCGCACCATTGCGCCATTTTGATACGCGACTTCTTGCAGTGTCGCGGTGCTGGCTTTGTCGATGGACGCTTTTGTATCGCGGTCTGAGACCAGTTCTAATGCGCACATCAAGCCATGCCCGCCACGTATGTCCCCGATGACGTCAAACTCTGCCCCCAAGGACTGCAATCCCGCATATAACTCCGCGCCGCGGGCTGCTGCGTTTTCGGGGACGTTCAGGCGCTTCGTTTCCTTGAGACAGGCCAAAGCCGCCGCCGCCCCAACAGGGTGACCGGAGTAGGTGTACCCGTGGCCAATCGCGGCTTTCCCCGTTTCGTCTTTTTCAAAGGTCTCGGCCACATGCTCGGCGATCATGACGGCGCCAAAGGGGAAATAGCCATTGGTGATGGCTTTTGCGGTCGACATAAAGTCGGGTTTGACGCCCCAAAGCCGTGATCCTGACCAGCTTCCGGTGCGACCAAAGGCGGTGATGACCTCATCTGCGATCAACAAAATGCCGTGCTTGTCACATATCGCACGCACGCCGGGCATAAAGCTTTCATGGGGCACAATCACGCCGCCGGCCCCAAGGATTGGTTCCATAATCATCGCCGCAATTGTACCCGCACCCTGAAATGCGATCTCATCTTCCATCGCCTGCAAACACAGTTGAGCCAACTTCTCCGGATCCGTTTCGTTAAACGGATTGCGATAGGTGTAAGGGGCAGGGATGTGGTAGCAGCCCGGCAAAAGGGGTTCATATTGCGTGCGGAAATTGGCATTTCCGTTCACGGACGCGCCCCCCATATGGGTGCCGTGATACCCCTTTTTCAGCGAGAGGAACTTCACCCGTCCGGGTTCTCCTTTGATCTTATGATATTGCCGCGCCAAACGCAGCGCGGTTTCAACGCTGTCAGACCCGCCAGAGGTGTAAAACGCACGCGTCAGCCCGTCTGGTTCAAAGAACTCCCGCAATTCTTCCGCGAGTTCAATCACCTGATCATTGGTGGTGCCGCGGAAAATTGAGTAATACGGAAGCTGATCCAATTGGGCCGCGATGGCGTCTTTGATTGGTTGGCTGGAGAACCCAAGGTTTACATTCCAAAGCCCACCAACGCCGTCGACCACTTCGTGCCCATCAATGTCGGTGATACGGACGCCTTGCGCGCCCGTTACGATGGTCGGAGGGTTGTTTTGGCAATCGGCCGGGTGGGCCATTGGATGCCAAAGAGAACGTGCGTTTTTTTCCTTAAGAAAGTTCGAATCTTTCATGTCAGCCTCCTGTTTGCGGCGGGTTCGCCTGCAAAAATGTTGGAAAAGTGTCAGGTGGAAAACCGCCCAAAAGGCGGGTGAGTGTGGCGGTGCGGGTGGTGAGCTCTGATTTTATCTGCTCACCAAGTGGATCGGTCATACGGGCAACAGGTGTGGCAACGGCAACCGCGCCAATACAGGCGCTGCTCGCGTCAAAAACGGGAACGGCATAGGAATGAACGTCCTGTTCGTAACCGCCAATGGATGTGGCGATGCCGGTGGCGCGAATATCAGGAAGCATGGCGCGGATAACGTCGGGGTCTGTTTCGGTTTCTGGTGTTCGTTTGATCAACGGGGCGCTTAAGATATCGTCAATAAACTGTGCACTGGAGTGGGCAAGAACGGCCAGACCAGAGCTGGTGGCGTGTAAATCCAAAACTTCTGCATCTTCCATCATCACCATGGTGCCGTGCGCCGAGGAATAGGTGTAGGAAAAGGACGAAAGCACGTCCCCGTTGAGAAGCGACATATGTGCCGTTTCTCCTGTTGTATTGCTTAGTTCGGTAAGGGTTTGCGTGGCCAGTTCCCGCATCGGCACAGCATTTTCACGCAGCGCCGCAAGTCTTAGAAAGGCGGGCCCAAGCCGGTATTCACGGCCAGACCCGATCTGCTCAACGAATCCATGTTGCGCCAGTTCCGATAGCAACCGATGCACGGTTGCTTTGTTGTATCCCGAATGCCTCGCCAGATCACTCAGCCCAATTTTTGGGGCGGTTCTGGTGAAATAGTTCAACAGCGACAGTGCTTTGGAGGCGGTTCCCATGGTCTGGATTACGGTCCTTTGTTGGTGAATGCGCAAAACTTTGCGCCTTAATTCTTCACTTGTTCAATGTTTTCTTGACAGGAAGTATCCCCCTCTGTCAATCTATTTTAAAACCGATGGTTCAGATAATGAACCGATACAAATGACTAAATAGGGAGAATGTCATGAAGAAATCTAGCCTGATGGCAGGACTGGTTGGCGTCGCACTGACTGCGCTTGCGGCACCTGCACTTGCTGAGTACCCGGAAAAACCTGTGAGCTTTATCGTACCATGGCCCCCCGGTGATCTCGAAGACGTCCTGACGCGAATGATCGCTGAGGATTTTCAGGCAGAATATGGCATCTCTGCAGCTGTTGTGAACAAGCCGGGTGGCGGCGGTGGACCATTCCCTGGTGCGATTGATGTGGCAACTGCCCCCGCAGATGGATACACAATCGGCAGCTTTGTTCCCGCCGTGCCGGTGATCGGGCATGAGATTGGTATTGATGAGCTGACCCCAGAGAAGTTCGACCCGATCGGCATTTCCTGACTTATCCGTTTGTGGTCGCCGCCAAAGGCGATGCGCCTTATAGCACGATGGAAGAGCTGGCGGCTTATGCGAAGGACAACGACGTGGCCTTGGGGCATTTTGGTGATGTTCTGACTCCAACGCAGGTGACCAAAGCTTTTGCTGTGAATGCAGGGTTTGAATGGGGGTCAGACGCGGCATTTGACGCGTTGGATTGCAACACTCTGGCTTCGGGTGATGCGGATGTCATCAACACCACACTTCAGTTGATCTTACCCTGCTTGGATGACGTGAAAGTTCTGATGGCTGTCACGGATGAGCGTATTTCTCTTGTCCCTGATGCACCCACAGTTGGTGAATTGGACAAAACCTTGGATATCGCGCTGTGGAACGGGCTTTTTGTTGGGAAAGACACACCTGCGGATGTGCGCGAGAAAATCGCGGCGGTTGCAGCAAAAACCGTCATGAGCGAACGCGCGCAGGCTGTTGCCAAAGAAACAGGAGCGTTGGTCTATTGGATGGACGCTGAAAAATCAGCTGAACGCATCGCTGGCGATAAGGCCACTGTGGCCGTTATCGGCGAAATCCTTCAATAACTTAGGACATGAAAAGGGGCTGCTTCTGCGGCCCTTTTTTGAAATAATTTTGCATCAACCACGGAGCATGAGGCTGGAATGAGCGACGAGATTTCCGAACATCCTGACCGGCCCATCCGAGGTCAGATCCTGTTTGCCGCCCTGTTTTTGATCTGTGCTCTGGTGCTGCTCGCTGGCATTGAAGAGCAGACCAAGTGGTTGAGCAAAAAATCGCTTTTCTCGCAGCCGCGCTTCTGGCCGGCGATAGGTGTCGGCGGGATGGTGTTGTTTACAGCACTTCATTTTTGGCAATTGCCCAAAAAGCCCCGTACCCTGCCGCGTTGGATGCGCGAAGCGGATTGGTTCCAGTGGGCGGAAAGCCTGTTTTGGGCATTCACAGCGCTGTCGCTTTCTCTTTGGTTGGGGCCTTTGCGTGCCGCACCTTATGTTGGGCTGATTGCGACCGTTCGTTTGGCATGGTTGTTCATGCATTGGGTGGATCGGCGTGAGTTCAAAATCTGGCTGTCTGTCTTTGAATGGGCCGGTTGGTTTTTGGCTTATGTCGTCTTGGTTCCGATCCTTGGATACCTTCCAATGACATTGCTGTTTGCACCTCTTTTGACATGGCGGATCGGATATCGCAGCCGGCTGATGTTTTGGGTCTCCATCGGATTTGCCCTATGTGTGGTGCTGGTTTTCAAAAGCTTTCTACAGGTAAAAATTCCCGGCGCTGCGTTTTACGAACACCTCCCCGGCGCGCTGCGCTCTTTCTTCATCCTGAACTTCTGAGGGCGCAATGGACCTGATCTATGCATTTCTGGAACAGATTGGCGCAAGCTCGTCCTATCTTGCGCGCTGGGACGTGGCGCTTGCACTGTTTGTTGGTTCTGTTGGCGGCGTTCTGATCGGCGCCATTCCCGGTGTGGGGCCAGCGGTTGCCATTGCGATCCTGTTGCCCGCGACATTTTCAATGGACCCAATAGTGGGGCTGACCGTGCTTTTGGGCATTTACGGAAGCTCGATGTATGGCGGATCAATCCCCGCAATTCTGATCAACACGCCGGGCACGGCGGTGAATGCGCTGACCACCTATGATGGCTACCCGATGACCACGCGGGGCGAGGCGCGGCGCGCGCTGTCACTGGCCTATAGCTCATCATTTTTCGGCGGTATCTTCTCAGTGATCTGCCTGATTTTCTTCGCGCCGATCTTGGCAAAAATTGCCCCGATGTTTGGGTCACGCGAGATCTTTTTGGCGGCGCTGCTTGGGCTGATTTTAGTTGTCACAGCACATCATAAACACACGCTGATCGCGGCGGCGATGGCGTGTTTTGGCATCTGGCTGAACACAATCGGTTTGCACACAGCGAGCTTTTCCAAACGCTATACATACGACCAATCGTGGTTGTCGGGTGGCGTGAACCTGATTGTGGTCGTGCTTGGCCTTTTTGCATTAAGCCAAGCCTTTACACTGCTGCAAGGCGACGATGAAAAGGTTCGCCTGACCAAGCTTAAAGGCAGTTTCTTTCAAGGGTTTCGAGAGCTTGCACGCCATCCCCGTATCGCGGGCGTTTCGGCCAGCCTCGGCGTTCTGATGGGGATGATCCCCGGCGTGGGCGAGTTTACCGCGCAGTTTATGTCCTACACTTACGCGCAAAAATCCTCAAAACGCCCGGAGGATTTTGGCCATGGCTCGTCTGAAGGTTTAATCGCGGCCGAGACCGCCAATAATGCAGTTCCGGGGGCTGCAATGATCCCGCTTTTGGCGCTTGGTATTCCAGGCGAGGCACTCACGGCGATGATGCTGTCCGTGTTCTACGTGCACAATGTCATTCCCGGACCACAATTGTTCCAAAATGACATGGATTTTGTGGTCGCATTGTATTTGGCATTGCTAATCCTGAATGTTCTGGTGGTCATCTTCCTTTTGATCGCCACCAATCAGCTGATCAAAGTGGTGAAAATCCCCAACCGGTTCCTTGGGGTTTGCATCCTGATCTTAAGTTTTGTGGGTGTCTATTCGCTGCGCAATTCGTTCACCGACTGCATTTTGGCCGCAGCCTTTGGTATCTTTGGCTTTGTGATGAAACGCCTGCAACTGCCTGTTGTTCCGATTGTGCTGGGCATGGTTCTGGGCGGCATTATGGAAGTGAAACTCCGTTCGGCCATGGCGCGCGTGAAAACACCCCTTGATTTCATCGATCGCCCAATTGCGGCGATCCTCTTTGTCATGATTATTCTGGTCCTGATCCTGCATTTCCGCCGGGTCTGGCTGGATCACACAAAAAGAAAGGCCAACGAATGGTCGACCAGTCACGCATCAACGAGCTTTCCCGCCATCCTGTCGCGCCGCAGAAACTTTATATTGACGGAGCGTGGGAAGAAGGTGCGGGGGAAACGCAAGACGTTCTCTCGCCGATCAACGGACAAAAGCTAACCACAATCATTCGTGCCTCAAAGGCGGATGTGGACCGGGCCGTTGCTGCGGCGCGGCGGGCTTTTGACGATGGACGGTGGTCGCGCGCGGCCCCTGCTGTGCGTAAGAAAGTGCTGCACAAGCTGGCGGATTTGATTGAAGAAAATGCGTTGGAATTGGCAGTTCTTGGTGTTCGGGACAATGGCACCGAAATTGGCATGGCGATCAAGGCTGAACCGGGGTCCGCTGCGGGGACGTTCCGTTATTATGCTGAGGCATTGGATAAGGTTCATGGTGAAGTGGCACCAACGGCTGAGAACGTTTTGGGCCTTGTGCATAAAGACCCAGTCGGCGTCGTGGGCGCAATTGTTCCGTGGAATTTCCCGCTGATGATCGGGGCGTGGAAGTTGGCGCCAGCATTGGCCGCTGGGAATTCCGTGGTTCTAAAACCGGCCGAAACCGCATCGCTCACGCTATTGCGGGTTGCGGAGCTGGCGTCTGAAGCGGGCCTGCCTGATGGCGTGCTGAATGTGGTGACCGGTGAGGGGGCTGTGACAGGCGAAGCGCTGGCCATGTCAATGGATGTGGACGTTTTGGTGTTCACGGGCTCCGGCGGCGTTGGTCGACGGTTGTTGGAATACTCAGCGCGTTCAAACCTGAAACGATGTTATCTGGAGCTTGGCGGGAAATCCCCGAACATTGTGTTCGCCGATGCGCCCGATCTTGAAGCCGCCGCAAAAATGTCCGCTGCGGGGATTTTCCGCAACGCGGGGCAGGTGTGCATCGCAGGATCACGCCTTTTGGTCGAAGACAGCGTGCATGATGAATTCGTGCACGCGCTCGCCCGCCACGCCGCCGCGATGCAGGTGGGAAACCCGTTGGAGATGTCCACAAACATTGGTGCGGTGAACAACCTACCACAGCTCGAGGGAAACCTTGGTTTTGTGTCCAAAGCCCTTGGAAGAGGGCGCGGATCTTGCCTTGGGCGGCGGTCGCGTGATGCAGGAGACTGGTGGGTGGTATATGGAGCCAACCGTACTGACCGGCGTGCAACCCACCCACAATGTGGCCCAAAACGAAGTGTTTGGTCCGGTGTTGGCGGTGACGCGCTTTTCATCAGATGAGGAAGCTGTGCGCATTGCCAATTCGACAAATTATGGCTTGTCCGCAGGGGTTTGGACGTCGAACCTTTCACGCGCGCATAAGATGGTGCGCGCCATTCAGGCAGGTGTTGTGCATGTAAATACCTACGGAGGGGCGGATAATTCTGTGCCTCTTGGGGGCGTGAAACAATCCGGCAATGGGCATGATAAATCCATGCATGCCTTTGACAAATATTTTGACCTTAAGACGGCGTGGATCAGCTTATGACGGACAAGACAATTCTGGTGGTGGGTACCTATGACACCAAAGATGACGAACTGAATTATCTTTCTGACGTGATCCGAGGGCAGGGTGGGGCGGTCAAAACCATGGATGTGTCCGTTCTTGGGGATCCAAGCGTGCCTTGCGATTATTCGAAACATGACGTGGCTGAGGCGAGCGGATCCTCAATCCAAGCGGCCATCGACAGTGGTGATGAGAACACCGCCATGCAAATTATGGCCGTGGGATCAGCGATGTTGGCGTTGAAACTCTACCGCGAAGGGGTGTTTGATGGGCTCATCGTGCTTGGTGGCACAATGGGGACAGATCTGGCGCTGGACCTGTGTCAGGCGCTGCCGATTGGTGTGCCAAAATATGTCGTGTCGACGGTCAGCTTTTCGCCGCTAATCCCGCCAGAACGCTTGCCGGCCGATGTTCAGATGATCCTTTGGGCGGGGGGGCTATACGGGCTCAATTCCATCTGCAAAGCTTCGCTGTCACAGGCCGCAGGGGCGGTATTGGGCGCGGCGCGTGCCGTTGAAAAGCCCAGCTTCTCCAAACCCCTAATTGGAATGACCAGCTTTGGGAAAACGGTGCTGCGCTATATGGTGAACTTGAAACCAGCCCTTGAGGCGCGTGGTTTCGAAGTTGCGGTTTTCCACGCCACCGGTATGGGTGGGCGGGCGTTCGAAAGCCTTGCGGCGGAAGGCGCCTTTGCTGCTGTGATGGATTTTGCCCCGCAGGAGCTGGGCAACCATATTATGGGGTCCGCAATATCGGCAGGGCCCGACCGGATGA
>ATLU01000135.1_pt1 | contig 23649 bp, 23 predicted proteins | sample 178751 | NCBI WGS metagenome assembly ATLU01 (sample SAMN02211837, study PRJNA209200) | bioreactor metagenome | isolation source: day 23 sample from continuous culture bioreactor inoculated with sediment... | place: Germany: Wadden Sea | collected 2011
AGGTGGGCATTCTGACAACGCCTTTTGTACGCAATGCCGGGTTGTTTGACCGCATGTTTGGGCCGAGCAGAACTGCCGTTTACCCTTCGCCATGCGCCGAGGATGCCATGATTAAGGCGATCTATGGCCCTGCGGGATTCAAGGCGGGTGGGCCGGTTGGGGCAATCGCAGCTGCGATTCGTACCGCCATCGAAAGTCTGGAGGATCAGGGTGCCGAAGTGATCGTGCCTGGGATGACCGAGATCCCTCTCATTCTGTCGGATTTTCCGAAGGGTCGCAGGTCCACAATCCTGCCCACCAACGAGATTTACGCCCGGTTTGCGCTGGAGGAAACCGGTCAGGTCACGCAGAAACCATTTAAGATCGGCGTACTGGGCGGTGTCGGTCCGGCGGCGACCGCTGACTTCATGTCCAAGATCGTCAACACCACGCAGGCTGCAAAAGATCAGGACCATATCAAGGTGATTGTCGAGCAGAACCCCCAGATCCCAGACCGCACCGACAATCTCGTCGGAGACGGCCCTGACCCGACACTCGCGCTTTATGCAACGGCCAAAAAGCTAGAGCGCGGTGGCGCAGATATCATCGCAATCCCCTGCAACACTGCCCATGCCTATGTCGACCGATTGCAAAGACATTTGGATATTCCAATTGTGAACATGCTCACGGAAACGGTTGATCATATTGCGAAGATCTCCCCAGCGGTGCGAACGGTTGGAATTCTGGCGACATCGGGTACCATTGCCAGCAGGCTTTACCAGGATGCGCTCCGGGCAGCGGGGATCCTTGCTGTAATCCCCAACAAGAGCGAACAGGATCGCGTGATGGACGCAATCTATGGACCATTGGGGGTCAAGGCTGGCCATACCTCAGGCCTATGTGCAGAACACATCACTGCAGTGGTGCAATCATTCAAGGCGCAGTCCGCCGAGGCGATCATACTTGGATGCACTGAACTCCCACTGATCAAACTCAGCGAAGACCTGACCCGTTCAACGCGCCTCATTGACCCGACGCAAGTTCTTGCAAGTAAATGCATCAGCACGTCCATCGCAATGCTGGGCGCGCGCTGATTGCGGAACGTTCGCGGCCTGTGAGCGAGCAAACTCGTTTCCGCAGCGTTTCGTCTGAACGACCGAATGCTCCGCTGCGCGGCGGCGCCAAATTTCTTGCTCACGCGGCATTTCTGAAGCTGCGAGCGCGGGCAGCAAAATTCAACACCTCTGCTATGGGCTCAGAGCAGATAATCAGCTACAAAAAAGGAAGGCGCGGGGCCTTCCTTTTGGGGTTTCGTGTCTTTGGTAGGTTGAAAGTGTGGTTTTCGACTTTGGCGGTTCTCGGCATTTTTCTTCAGAAAACACCTGTCACCTGTTGGTTGAAAGCGATGCTTTCAACCTTAATCCAAGAACGCTTTCTCAACCACATATTGCGCAGGTTTGGAATTGGCACCTTCTTCCAACCCGTATTCCTCAAACATCTCTTTCAGCTCAAGGTTAAAGGCCAGATTGCCGCAAATCATCGCCCGATCCGTATCGGGGTTCAGCGGGGCCACATCCAGATCTTTGAACGCCTCGCCAGACCGCATTAAATCGGTGATCCGACCCATCTTTGGGCTCTCTTCGCGGGTCGTTGTTGGGTAGTATTTGATCTTTTTCCAGAACCCTTCGCCGATCACTTCGTTCAGAAGCTCGTCGTGTTTCAAACCCTCAATCAGATCACGACCGTAAGTCAGCTCGCCCACTTCGCGGCAAGTGTGGGTGATGATCACCTCGTCGTAATCTTCATAGGTCTGCGGTTCACGCAGAAGGGATGCAAAAGGCGCAAACCCGGTGCCGGTGGCAAAGAACCAGATGCGTTTGCCGGGGATCAGCGCGTCATGCACCAATGTGCCCACGGGTTTCGGGCGCAGGATCACCTCGTCGCCCACTTTGATGTGCTGCAACTTCGACGTCAGCGGGCCGTCTTGCACCTTGATCGAGTAAAACTCCATCTCTTCATCCCAGCTGGGCGAGGCAATGGAATAGGCACGCAACAGCGGTTTTTGCTTGCCGGTTTTGGGATCAGGGTCGCCCATCAGGCCGATCATCACAAATTCACCAGACCGGAACCGCAAGGATGCGGGGCGCGTACAGCGAAAGCTGAACAGGCGGTCGGTGTAATGCTTCACCTCGGTCACGGTCTGTGCGTCCGGCAGGGTGGGTACGGCTTTTACTTTGGTTTGGGCGTCCATAACAGATGTCACTTCATTCATGAGCTATACCGGGGCGAAAACCCCGGCCTTTCATGTTGTTATATAGGTGGTGAGCGAAGGGGGGTCTAGGCCCGAGCAGGCCCGGAAAGCCGCGACCGATAGTCATAGGCACGCCAATCCGCGCGGTACACCCAATCCTCTTCTGGTTGGCGTGCGGCCAAGGCGTCCGAGATTTCAACCTCGTCAAAACCCGAACGGCGCGCCATCGCGTATTGATCCGAAATCACATGGCCCGCGGCGCGCAGACGCCCCTGATAGCCAAGGTTGCGTAAATGCCGCGCAAGCGTAAACCCGCGCCCATCCGCAAAAGACGGGAAATCAATGCGGATTGCCTCCACGCCCAACATCAGGTTGCCCAAATCGGCGGGGTCGGTATCTGAGGTCAGATCCAACCCACGGGTGTCATTTGCGGCACGCTCGTCGCGCGCCGCAAACCCATGGTCCCAAGTGTCGGCCGCAAAGCCGGTATCAACTACAATCACAGTCATTGCTCTGCTCCTACACGCACCATTTTGCCATCCACAAAGTGAATGCCACATTCGGATTTCTCTGCCCCGCGCCAGCGTCCAGCACGGGGGTCTTCGCCCGGTTTTACCGCAGAGGTACATGGCGCACAGCCGATTGACGGGAAGCCACGTCCCACCAGCGGATGGCGGGGCAGGCGGTTGTTGATCATGTAGTCTTTCACGTCGTCCGCCGCCCAATGGGCTAATGGGTTGACCTTGATGCGACCGTTCTCAATCTCAAAAAATTCAAGATCCACGCGCTTGCCGCCCTGAAAGCGTTTGCGCCCGGTGATCCAGCCATCAAATGGCGCAATGGCATTGGCCAGCGGCTCCACCTTGCGCAGATCACAACAGGCATCGGTGTCGGCCAGATGCAGGATATTATCCGGGTCACGTTTGAACACTTGATCGGCGTCCGGGTGAATGACCCGCACGTCGGTCAGGCCCAGCTTTTTCGAGACCTCAACCTGATAATCGAGCGTTTCCTGAAACAGCATCTGCGTGTCCAGAAAGATCACCGGGATCGAGCGATCCACCAGCGCCACCAAATGCAACAGCACAACGCTTTCCGCGCCAAAGCTGGAGACCATGGCCAAGGGGCCGATTTCCGGCGCAGTCACAGCGTCACGGATCACTTGCGTGGCCGAGTGATGTTTGTAGCGGCGGTTCAGATCCGCGACACGTTCCTCAAGCGAGGGAAAGGGGGCTTCAAGCGGCATGAGATTTCCCTCCGGCTGCGCCCTCTGGATAAAGAGCGGCTTTGAACGGCGCATCGCCAAGGCGGCGATAGGCCTCAAGAAAGGTTTCCTCGGCGGTGTCACGCAGATCAAGATAGGCCAGCAAAATGCGTTCAATCGCCGGAACAATCTGGTCATAGGCAAAGCCCGGACCAGTGCGTTTGCCGATCACTGTGTCCGCCCCACCGTCACCCCCAAGGGTGATCTGATAGTTCTCAACGCCGGCGCGGTCCAAGCCCAGAATGCCGATATGGCCCAGGTGATGATGCCCGCAAGCATTGATGCAGCCAGAGATTTTCAGCTTGATGGGGCCAATGTCATGCTCCAGCTTCAACTCGTCAAACCGGGTGGCAATATTTTGGGCAACCGGGATCGCACGGGCCGTGGCCAAGGCGCAGTAATCCATGCCGGGGCAGGCGATAATATCCGAGATCAGCCCGGCATTTGCCGTGGCCAACCCATGCGCCCGCAGGGTCGCATAAAGCTTTGGCAGGTCCGATTTATGCACATGGGGCAGGATCACGTTTTGCTCGTGGCTGATGCGCAGATCGCTATACCCAATGCTTTCGGCCAGATCTGCCATCACCCGCATTTGCTCGGACGTGGCATCGCCGGGGGTTTCCCCATGGGCTTTGATTGAGATCGTCACAATCGCGTGCTGATCGTCGCGGTGCACATCAAGATTGGTGTCGGCAAAGCTGCGGAAGCCGGGATCGGTGGCATAAGCCGCATCATAAGCGCCCGTGTCAGCGGATTTGAACTCCGGCTGCGGAAAGCTGGCCTGAATGCGCGCGAAATGCTCTTGATCCACACCGGAAAACAGCGGGCGGGTCTGGGCGAATTTCGCATCCACCAGCTCGCGGATTTTCTCAATCCCGTTTTCCATTGTGGTGATCTTAATGCGCGCTTTGTATTTGTTGTCGCGACGACCCAGCACGTTGTAAACGGCGACAATCGCTTCGAGATAGGGCAGCAAATCCGCCCGTGGCAAAAACTCATTCAGCACTTGGCCCACAACTGGTGTGCGCCCCAGACCACCGCCCACGATGATCTGATAGCCCACTTCGCCATCCCGCGTCACAATGCGGATGCCCACATCATGCGCTTTGGTCACGGCGCGATCTTCTGGCGATCCGGTCACGGCCAGTTTGAACTTGCGCGGCAGGAATTGAAATTCCGGATGGTCCGTGGACCACTGGCGGATCAGCTCTGCCGTGGGGCGCGGGTCTTCAATCTCATCCGCCGCAGCCCCGGCGAAATGATCCGCCGTCACGTTGCGAATGGTGTTGCCCGAGGTCTGGATCGCGTGCATCTGCACATCCGCCAAAGCGTCCAGCATATCCGGAATATCCGACAGCGTCGGCCAGTTGTACTGAATGTTCTGACGGGTGGTGAAATGGCCGTAACCTTTGTCAAATTTATCCGCCAAATACGCCAACTGGCGCATCTGATCGGGGTTCACCGACCCATAGGGGATCGCCACCCGCAGCATATAGGCGTGCAGCTGCAGATAGACCCCGTTCATAAGGCGCAGCGGCTTAAACTCGTCTTCGGTCAAAGCACCAGAAACGCGGCGCTCCACTTGCTTGCGGAACTGCGCGGTGCGGGTGCGCACAAAATGGTCGTCGAAATCGGCATAATCATACATGAGCTGGCACCTTCTGCTGGCGTTCTTGCTTTCCATGCGGGCGGTTCGACGGGCCTTTTGCCCGGAACGCTTCGCGGAAATGGGTGGGTTCTGGGCCGGTCGCCCCTGCTTTCACGTCGGCCAAATAGGCGCCAACCGCGATATGCGGCTGGGTTTCCGCCTCAAAGAGACGCGCATCAGCGTCCTCCTGGGTGCTCAGCACCAGGGCCATACACAACTCGCGCACCCAACTGCCATCCACAGCGAGATAAATCACATCGCCGGAGATCAGTTCATTTGCGGTTACCACTTTGGGTGTGAAGGGGCGTGCCATCGGCCGGTCCTTTCTAGTTGCGTTCCGTCTGTATATAGGACATTTTCCTAGGAAATTGCGATTAGCTGCGGTCAATAAGGACGTTTGTTCCAATTCTCTGCCCAATGCGAACGCCCGGTTCGAAAAGTAAGGAAAATCGAAATGTCTGTTCGGCTCGATGAGATCGATAAGAAAATTCTGCGCGAGCTTCAGGTGGACGCAGGCCAGTCTTTGGACGTGATTGCCCGCAAAGTCGGCTCTTCCAAGACGCCCGTGTGGAATCGCATTCGCAAAATGCGCGAGGCCGGGGTGGTGGGGCAAAACACCATGATTTTGGACGCCGAAAGCCTTGGCTTTGAAGCCTGTTTCTTTGTGCTCATCCGTACATCCGAACATGAGGCCGATTGGCAAGGCAAGTTTCTAAAGGCCCTGCAAGAACGTCCAGAGGTGATGGAAGCCCACAGGCTTGCCGGTGAAATCGACTATATCCTGAAGGTCCGTGTCAAAAACGCCCGCGCCTATGATGAGTTTTATCAGGCGCTGATTTCAGAGGTGAGGATCTTCAACGTGACCGCACTGTTGTCGATGGAAGAGCTGAAGTTTTCCACCGAATTGCCGATCTGATCTGATATCGGTTCTGAGGGCAGAGGAGGGGCGCTGCCCCTCGCGAGGCAAGCTCGCTCACCCTGGGATATTTATAGAAAGAGGAAAAGAAGATGGCGCGTGCTATCGCTCTTCCTCTTTCCATAAATATCCTCGCCGAAGGCAAAAAGTCAGCGTGTCACCATCAATTTGGTCAGCCCGTGAAAGTGATAGACATTGCCGTATTCCGGCGGCTGGCTCAGACGCAAATCGGGGCACCGCTCAAACAGGATCGGCAAGGCATTCGCCAGCTCCAGCCGGGCCAAAGGCGCACCGACACAGAAATGCACACCAGACCCGAAGGCGCTGTTTTGTTTGATCTTTCGCGTGGGGTCAAAGCGGTTGGGATGCTCCCAATTGGCGGGGTCACGATTGGCCGCACCCAGCAACAGCCCCACCTCATCCCCGCGCTTAAAGGAATGCTCAAACAGCTCCATATCCTCATAGGCATGGCGGGTGAACATATGCAGCGGCGGATCAAATCGCAGGGTTTCCTCAACGGTTTGGTCAATGGCATCCGGGGCCATCGCCGCCTTGGGTGTGTCTTGTTCGAGCAAGGTTTTCACCGCAATGGCCATCGCATGAACCGTAGCCTCATGACCGGCATTTAACAGCAGGATACAGGTGGTGATCAGCTCGTCGGTGGACAGCTTTTCCCCACCTTCTTCGGCTTGGATCAACTGGGTGATCAGATCGTCGCGCGGGTCGGCTCGCCGGTCTTCCACATAGCCGCGCATAAAGGCGACAAAAGCTTCGGTGGCCGCCACGGCGTTGTCTTCGATCTCGCGGGTTCGCCGCGCCTGATACATCGACACCATCGCGTTGGACCAGGCCAGCAAATCATCGGCCATCGCCTCTGGCACGCCCAGCATTCGGCAGATGATGATCACCGGAATGCGGGTGGCAAAGGCGGGCAAAAGGTCAAATTCAACCTCGGAACCCGCAGCCGGAAACCCATCAACCAGCTCATGGGCCAGCGCCTCAACCTCGGGGGCCAGCCCGGCAATGCGGCGCGAGGTGAAAGCGCGCAGCACCAATGATCGCAATCGTGTGTGGCGTGGGGCTTCAAGTTCCAACATTGAATGCGCCTCAACCGCATAAAACGGAGCCAAATGCGCGGGAAACTTGCGCGGCTCTACCGGTTCTCGCCCAAAGCGGCGATCACGCAAAAGCGTGCTGACGGCCGCATGGCTGACCGCCATCGGCATCTTGTAATCCTCCCAGAAAAATAGATCGCCACCCTGACGGGCGCGGTCATAAAACGCATAGGGGTCTTGCACAAAACCGGAGGCGGTGGGCGATTGGGTCAGTTTTTTCATCCCCGCACATTCGCCAAACCCGCTGGCCTTTGCAAGTGCGGCGTCTTAAGGTCCTGCCCATGTTGCGACTTTTTCGGTTTCGATGGTTTTTGCTTTACCTGTTGATCGCGGTGCCGATCAGCGGTGGCGTGGGCATGCTGGCGTGGCGTGATGCGCTGGACCCTTTGGCAGAACGGGCCGAAACCGATTTGGCGCTGGCCTCGGACCGGTTGCAACGCCATCTGTTTCGCTACCGCGAACTGGTGGTTGTCGCCGCTGAACATCCGGTGCTGCGCGCGGCCCTTTACACCGTAAATGACCGGTTGGGCGAGCGCAGTGATGCGGTGAATTTCCTGTCTCGCCTGACCGATATGACCGGCGCGCGGCAATTTGCGTTGGTGGATGTCGAGGGGCATATACTGGCCCGGTCGGAACAGAATGTGGCCTTGCCCGCGCCCTGGACCCCAGACACGCTTCCGGTGGTGCGCGCGTTAAATGGCGCATTGGGACAGGTGGCCACAACCGGCCCGGGCACACGGGGTGAAACCAAGCGGTTGTTCAGCTTTGCCGCCCCCTTGCGTGCGCCCGATGGGCGGGTGATTGGCGCGGTGGTGGCCGAAATTGACATCCGCAAATATGAGGATGATTGGCCGGGATCCGAGGCAGTCGTGTTCTTCTCTGACGCAAAGGGACGCGTTCTTGTCACGAACCGCTCTGAACTGGTGCTGGCGGACCGGATGGCGGATGATTTCATGGCTATTCAGCAGCGCATGTGGCGCGGCCATCAGCTGTGGAGTTTGGATGGCGGGCCATATTTGCCGACACAGGCGCTGCATCTGGAACGTGACCTTTTGGCGGTTGGTTTGAAAGGGGAGTTGCTGCTGGATAGCCGCCCAGCGTTGCGGGCAGGCGCACAGATTGCGGTGATCACCGGGTCAATTTTTCTGCTGTTTGGAGGCGCGTTTTTTGTGGTTGGTCAACGGCGTCGCGCGTTGGCGGATCTGTTGGAGATTGAGGCCGCCGCCAACACCAAACTTGAGGCCCGCGTGGTGAAACGCACCGCCGCCCTGACCCAGGCCAACGCGGATCTGAAACAGGCCCAGTCCGATCTGGTGCAGGCGGGCAAGCTGTCTGCCTTGGGCCAGATGTCCGCGGGCATCAGCCATGAGCTGAACCAGCCCTTGATGGCGATCCGCAGCTTTGCCGACAATGGTACCGAGTTTCTGAAACGCGGTGCCCCCGATCAGGCCGGTGCCAACCTGACACGCATTTCCGAACTTGCGGGCCGGATGGACCGGATCATCAAAAACCTGCGCGCCTTTGCCCGCAACGAAAGCGAACCCCATGGCAAGGTCGATCTGGTACAGGTGATCGACACCGCGGTTGAACTGACAGGCGCACGGTTGCGCGCGGATGGTGTTGCGCTGGATTGGCAGCCCCCGGGCGGTGCCATTTATGCCCTTGGCGGCGAAGTGCGCTTGGGTCAGGTTTTTGTGAACCTGATCAATAATGCCGCTGACGCCATGGCCGGGCAGGATGAAAAGCACATCGAAATCGAACTGCTCCCCCGTGAGAAATTGACCGTCACCGTGCGTGATACCGGGCCGGGCATCGCCAATACGGACAAGATTTTCGACCCGTTCTACACCACCAAACAAGTGGGCGAGGACGGGATGGGCCTTGGCTTGTCGATCTCTTATGGTCTGGTGCAAAGCTTCGGTGGCAATATTCGCGGCGTGAATGCCCAGCCGGGCGCAAAACCGGGTGCGGTCTTTACCGTCGAGCTGGAATATTGGTCCGCGTTGACACATAAGGAACCCGCAACATGACCCAATCCCAGACGCGCAAGGTGCTTTTGGTCGATGACGACGCGATGGTGCGCGAGGCTTTGGGCCAGACGCTGGACCTTGCAGGCTATCACGCGATCCTGACCGGCAGCTATATCGAGGCCAAAGACCACCTGTCGGACCAATTCGAAGGGGTGGTGGTCAGCGACATTCGGATGCCGGGCAAAGACGGGTTTCAATTGCTCACGCAGGCGCAAAAAGTGGATGCTGAGCTGCCGGTGATCTTGCTGACGGGTGAGGGCGACATCCCCATGGCCGTGCGTGGGATGAACGCGGGGGCCTTTGATTTCCTTGAAAAACCCTGTGACACGGCCGCGCTTGTGACGGTGATTGAGCGCGCGCTGGCCACACGGCGGTTGGTGCTGGAAAACCGCGCATTGAAACGCAACGCGCAAAAGGGCGACGCGGCCTCGCGGCTGCTCTTTGGCGAAAGCACACAGGCCGAGGATTTGCGCGCGCGGGTCAGGTCGGTGGCCGCGACCCAAGCCGAAGTTTTGATCTGTGGCGAACCGGGGTCCGGCACCGCAAAAGTGGCCGAAGTGGTGCATCTTTTGTCCGGCGTGGCGATGCGTCCTTTTGTGAAATTGCCCGCCGCTGGTCTGACGGCTGAGGCGCTGAGTGCCGCGTTTGAACGGGCCGAAGGTGGCACATTGTTCTTGGATGAAATCGCCGCCCTTGAGGCGTCGGTGCAATATACCCTATTGGAATATCTAGAGAAAACTGGCGGTGCGCGGGTTGTGGTCGGCACCTACCGCGACCTTGCGGGCGAGGTGGCGGCGGGGCGCTTTAACCCCGACCTCTTTTACAAACTCGACGTGCTGCGCGTGCGTATCCCGGCCATTCGCGAACGCAAAGACGACATCCCGGTGCTCTTCCGCCATTACGTGTCGATCGCCAGCGAACAGGCGGCACTGACCCCGCCCGAGATCAGCCAAGAGGTGATCGGACAGCTGATGGCGCAAGACTGGCCCGGCAATGCGCGCGCGCTGATGAACACCGCGATGCGCTTTGCGATGGGGTTGGGGCTTGGCGATTTTGAAGAAGGGGACGAGGCGCGCCCGGGCCTTGCCCAACAGCTCGCCCAAGTCGAACGCTCGCTTTGATCGAAGCCCTGCGCCGTCACGGGGGCGGGGCGACCGCGACCGCCAAAGAGCTAAAACTCCCGCGTAAGACGTTTTACGATAAGCTTGCACGGCATGGGATTAAGGCGGAGGATTATCGGGGGTGAGGGAGGCTATGGTTTTGCCGGGCCTTCAAGATCGAGCCTGTCCATCCAGCTGGCCTCACGCAACGTTTCCAAGTCCTGACGCATGGTTTCCGTCTCATCTGGCAGAAAATGTCGAAACGCCCAACCAGCATTTACAATGTCCTTGATGATGCGCGCTGTGACTTTACCAACTTGCGGCATGCCTGAAACATCAATGGTGAAACCGCTCGGTTCAAAGTGCGTAAACTGATTGCGGACTACTTTGTGCAAGCGACTAAGCCATCTCAGTTCTTCATCGTTAATTTGAATGCTGACTCTCTTTGAAGGTCCACCTGAAGAGTTGGGTTTTCGTACGGCCTTGAGGAGATCAGGCAAGCTCATCAATCTGGTCGCTGGCGGTTGTAAGTCAGGGTTGTTTCTCGACTCCTCAAAATAGTGAAGCCATTCTTTTGCATTTTGCTTTTCAACAGCCCCTACCGGTGCCGCCGTTGTTGTCAAATGACATATACACGCGCCTTGCAGTGCTGAGTGCATTGCTAGGTATAGCCATTTCCACGCTTGTTGGTCATCACGGACAAACTCCATACATCGCAATACATGCCGGATGGAGCCTGCTACATCCTTGCGTTCATCTGTCGAGATAAAAAGCGGTTGCTCCATAAAATCCTCATTCTCCACCTAGCGTTACAGCAAGCACTGTTATTTGTTTTGTATGAATTGCCAATTGGGCAACTACAAAAATCGACACCAACGTATCTTTGTATTCCCTTTCGAATCATCCCTCCCGAATCGCTTCACCACCGAATCCCCTACCTGTGCGGAAATCCGCACAACCTGTCTATTCCCTGTGCGGAAATCCACTCATCTGCTGTTTTGTCATCATCGGTGCCGCAAAAATGGGCTGGGCAAGTCTTTGAAAGAAAACATTAAACTTTCCCGATATCGCTAACATTAACTTGCCCCTTGGTCAGCCCGCCCTCCCCATGGCCCAATACATCCAACATCCGTTTCGGGATGTAGGAAGATATTCTGTCTGGGAGGACACCACATGAAATTCCTTACGATGGCCGCATCTGCGCTGGCCCTGACCGTTTCCATGAACGCCGCAAACGCCGCCTGTGACGACGGTGAGATTGTGATCAAGTTCAGCCACGTGACCAACGCGGACAAGCACCCCAAAGGGATCGCGGCGACGCTGCTGGCCGAGCGTGTGAACGAAGAGATGAACGGCAAGGCGTGTATGGAAGTGTTCCCGAACTCGACGCTTTATAACGACAACCAAGTGCTGGAGGCGATGCTGCAAGGCGACGTTCAGCTGGCAGCACCTTCCTTGTCGAAATTCGAAGCCTTCACCAAGCAGTTCCGCATTTTTGACCTGCCGTTCATGTTCAAAAACATCAAGGCAGTTGACGCGTTCCAACAGTCTGAAACCGGTCAGGCGATGAAGGAAAGCATGACCCGCCGTGGCCTGCTGGGCCTGAATTTCTGGCACAATGGGATGAAGCAGTTTTCGGCCAACAAGCCGCTTGAACTGCCAGGTGACGCAGCGGGCCTTAAGTTCCGCGTGCAAGCCTCGGATGTGCTGGTGGCCCAGATGGAAGCGATTGGCGCAAGCCCGCAGCCAATGGCGTTTTCCGAAGTTTACGGTGCGCTGCAAACCGGCGTTGTGGATGGTCAGGAAAACACCTGGTCCAACATCTATGGCAAGAAGTTTTTTGAGGTTCAGGACGGCACCACCGAAACAAACCATGGCATCATCGACTATCTGGTCGTGACCAATGTGGATTGGTGGGAAGGCCTGCCCGCCGACGTGCGCGAGCAGTTGGGCACCATCATTCAAGAGGTCAGCACCAGCCGGAATGCGGCTGTTGGCCAAGTGGATGCCGAGGCCCGTCAGGCTGTGCTTGACGCCGGTGGGGTGATCCGCGAGCTGAGCGCCGAGCAGCGTGACGCCTGGGTTGCCGCGATGAAACCGGTTTGGACCAAGTTCGAAGGTGACGTGGGCGCCGACAATATCGCCGCCGCACAAGACATCAACGCCCAGCACTAAGGGTGTGACAATCTCCGGGGCCCGTCCAATCATGCGCGGGCCCCGGAATTTTCCCAAAATTGCAGATCGAAATTCCCATCGGAATTTTGCACACCCCGCCGCACCGGCGCCTAAAGGGGAGGGGACAGATGAGCCATTCATCCACACAGAAACACGGGTTCGAAGAGACGGCGATTGCGCTGCTTCTGGGCCTGATGACCATGATTACCTTTGTAAATGTTGTCCTGCGTTACCTGTTTAACCTATCGCTGATCTGGGGGCTGGAGGTCACGTTGATCCTGTTTGCCTGGCTGGTTTTGCTGGGCGTAAGCTACGGTGTGAAAATCACCGCACATCTGGGTGTGGACGCGCTGACCAACATTATGTCGCCGGGGCTGCGCAAGACCGTGGCGCTGGTGGCCGGCGCAATTTGCATCATCTATTCCTTCCTTCTGCTCAAGGGCGCATGGGATTACTGGGCGCCATATGCCGAGTTCAGCCGCACCTCTGGTCGCTGGTTTCCCACCGGGTTCGAACAGACCCGTGGGCAAAGCTTTTACATCACCGATCAGGTGCCAATGCCGGGGTTTCTGCGGTTTTTGGAAGACTGGATCAATTATGGCGAGACCTATGACAAGCTGCCGCGCGTGGTGCCTTATGCGATCCTGCCCGTTGGTATGGCGTTGCTGCTTTATCGTTTCATTCAAGCCACTTATCGCATCTGGACCGGGGCGCAGGACAGTCTGATCGTCAGCCACGAAGTGGAAGATGAGATCGAACAGCTGCAAGCCGACCACTCTGACGCCGCCGTCAATCACACGAAACCGGGGACCTGATCCATGGATGTACTCTTTCTTTTCCTGATGGTTGTCGGGTTCCTGATGCTCGGCGTGCCGATTGCGGTGTCGCTGGGGATGAGCTCGATCCTCTTCCTTTTGCTCTTCTCTGAAACCTCGCTGGCCTCGGTTGCGCAGAGTTTCTATCAGGCTCAAGCGGGTCACTATACCCTGCTGGCGATCCCGTTTTTCATCCTCGCCTCAAGCTTTATGTCAACCGGCGGCGTGGCGCAGCGGATCATCCGCTTTTCCATCGCTTGCGTGGGGCATATGCGCGGCGGTCTGGCGATTGCGGGCGTCTTTGCCTGTATGCTGTTTGCGGCGCTGTCCGGGTCATCCCCCGCGACCGTTGTGGCGATCGGGACCATTGTCATCGCGGCGATGCAACAGGTGGGCTATACCAAGGATTTCGCCGCGGGCGTGATCTGTAACGCCGGCACCCTGGGCATCCTTATCCCACCTTCCATCGTGATGGTGGTTTACGCCTCTGCGGTTGAGGTCTCGGTGGGGCGGATGTTCCTTGCGGGCGTCATTCCGGGGCTTTTGGCCGGTATCATGCTGATGATCGCCATCTACGTTATCGCCACCATCAAAAACATGCCAAAAGGCGAGTTCGGCGGCTGGAAAGAGGTTCTTACCAGCTTTTCAGATGCGGTCTGGGGGCTTTTGCTGATCGTGATCATCATGGTTGGCATCTATGGCATTCCCGGCATCACCGGCGCGCTGTTCACGCCAACCGAAGCCGCCGCTGTGGCCTCCGTCTATGCCTTCCTTGTCGCCACCTTCATCTACCGCGACATGGGGCCCTTGGCGGACAAAGGCGACGGGAAAAAGACGCTGTTGCAAAAGCCACAGGCGCTGATCACCGCGTTTTTCCACGAAGACACCCGCAAGACGCTTTTTGATGCGGGTAAACTGACCATCACCCTGATGTTCATCATCGCCAACGCGCTGATCCTAAAGCATGTTCTGACTGATGAGCAGATCCCACAGCAAATCGCAGGCGCAATGCTGTCGGCGGGCTTTGGCAAGATCATGTTCCTGATCATCGTGAACATCATCCTCTTGATTGGTGGTCAATTCATGGAACCCTCGGGCCTGATCGTGATCGTCGCCCCCCTCGTATTCCCCATCGCGATCGAGCTTGGCGTGGACCCGATCCACCTTGGCATCATCATGGTGGTGAACATGGAGATCGGAATGATCACACCACCCGTGGGCCTCAACCTCTTTGTGACCTCTGGTGTGGCCGGGATGCCAATGATGAAAGTGGTGAAAGCGGCGCTTCCGTTCCTCGCCGTGCTCTTCGTCTTCCTGATCATGGTGACCTATATTCCATTCCTCTCAACTTGGTTGCCAACCACATTGATGGGACCAGAGATCATCACGAAATAGAAAAGGCGGGGATCCTCTCCCCGCCGCACTCTCTACTTCAAAAGACGCAAACCTTAGTGGGGGGCAGGGCTGGGATGTCCTGACCCCCAATCACTTGTTACAACCTAATTCCGTTCTACAGGTCAAAGGTTGCGAAATCGAAAACAGGTCACTGTTTCAGTTTGCAGGTCTTGATGCCCAAAAGCGAATAGGCCGGGCAGCTGCCCATCAGGCCCGTGGCCAATGGCACAATGCCGACCAGCGCCCAAATCGGCCCGCCCGCAAATGCGTACCAACCGATCAGGGCGAGGCCCGCTATGATGCGAAGGATACGGTCGATGGAACCAGCGTTTTTCTTAAACATGAGATTGTCCTTTCTGTCTGTTGTCCCCTTTGTAAAAAGGCACGGGCAGAAAGGCATGTGACCCTGTCACATAGCGCCGGAATTCTTTATGTCTTAAGCTCGGGACCGCGCCGCAGATCCTCAAGTTTTTTGGCATCCAGGATGATCACGACGCCGCGTTCATGCCCAACCAATCCCGCCTGCGCCATCTTTTCCAACCGCCGCGATACAACTTCGCGCGCGGTGCCAATGGCGGTGGCAATCTCGGCTTGGGTCATCTTCAGGCAATTGTCCGGCCCCGCGCGGTCCAGAATAAGGGCGGCCAATCGCGCCTCAACCGACATGAAACTCACGTTCTCAATCAATTGCATCATCGCCTGCATCCGGTCGGCAAAAGCGCCAAACACCAAACGGCGAAATTTGGGCGAGCTGTCGATCAGCGCAAAAAACACGTCACGCGGGATCAACACCATCTTGGTGGGCGTCTCTGCGGTGGCTTCCCCGGTGTAATCCTCGCCGCCCAACAGACCCAATGTGGACTGAATACAGCTTTGCCCCGGTGCGACCCGGTACAGCAGGATATCACGCCCATTTGGCCCCACAAGGTTCACATCCACCTGTCCCGACAACACAAACACATAGCCCTTAACCGCCTCTCCGGGGCAAAACAGCACCGTCCCTTTGGGCACCGACATGGGCGACAGCGTGTCCAGTAACGCGCGCGCAGGCGCTTCCAACTGTGCGATATCCGAAGTGTTGTGGGTCCAGCTCATGTGGGATGCCTCCGGCGGGGATATTTATGACAAGAAAAAAGCCGACACGCAGCGTTTCCTTTTTTTCTTGTTGAAAATATCCCGGGGGTACAAGGGGGCAGCGCCCCCTTGCTTGGGTCTGGCGCTGATTAGCCGCGGCCACGTTTCTCAAAACGCGGCAACATGGCTGAGAAATCCATACCGCGTCCGTCTTCATCCTCGACGAAATCAGTATAAAGTTCGGTGGCGCGTTGCCCCATTGGGGTGTCCGCGTCCACGGCTTCTGCCGCTTGCTGGCTCAGGCGCAAATCCTTCAACATCAACTCAGACGCAAAGCCAGGTTTATAGTCATTGTCAGCGGGCGACACAGGCCCCACGCCGGGGGCCGGGCAATAGGCGTTCATGGTCCAGCTGTAACCCGATGAGGTCGACACAACGTCAAACATTTTCTGCCGGTCCAGACCCAACTTATCCGCCAAAGCAAAGGCTTCGCAGGTGCCGGCCATGGTGATGCCTAGGATCATATTGTTACAGATTTTCGCCGCTTGCCCTGCACCGCTGTCGCCGCAATGCACCGCTTTTTGACCCATAATGTCAAAAAGCGGGTCGGCCTTGGCAAAGGCCTCTGCTGAACCGCCCGCCATAAAGGTCAGCGTGCCGCCAGCGGCCCCGCCAACGCCACCAGACACCGGCGCATCCACCGCCAAAAGCCCCGCCGCCACTGCCTGATCCGCCACAGCGCGCGCGCTTTCCACGTCGACGGTGGAGCAATCGACAAAGGCGGCGCCCTTGTCCATCACCGGCACAATCTCATTGGCCACCGCACGCAGGATATTGCCGTTGGGCAACATGGTTACAACCACATCCGCCCCCTTGGCGGCCGCTGCCCCAGTGTTGGCCATGGTCACGCCCTCAATGGCCACATCTGCCATGTCAAAACCCGTGACCTCATGCCCCGCTTTGGCAAGGTTCGCAGCCATCGGGCCACCCATATTCCCAAGTCCAATAAATCCGATTTTCATGGGCTCTCTCCTTAAAAGCTCAGTTCGTTTTCGCCCAAGGGGGCAAGCATGTTGTCCACCGCGTCAGGCGGCAAATTGTCCAGCGTGTGTTTCCAGTTTGGGCTGCGATCTTTGTCGATCACCGCCGCCCGAATGCCTTCGATCAGGTCCGATTGCGCCAGCGCGCGGTACACAAACCGGTATTCCAGCGCCAATGCGGGGCGCACGTGATTGTCGTCTTGCAAGCGGTGAATGATGTCGACCGTGCAGGCCATTGACAGGGGCGAGTTCCGCTCTAGCAGCTCCAAGGTGTTGGTCGCAAACTGGCTGTCTTCCGCGCGCAGAGAGGCGAGGATGGCCGTCAGGCTGCGACCGCCAAAATGTGCATCAATCATCGGCTGCATGGCTGAGAGATTGCCGGGAATGGGCGGGATTTCCGCCTCATGTATATGGCTCGGATCCCCCGTACGCTCAAGCTCAGCAATCAGCGCGGGCCACTGGGCTTGCGGGATCACATGGTCAGCAAATCCGGCGTGAATGGCATCGCCCGGCGCCAGTCGTGCCCCGGTGATGCCGATGTATTCGCCCAGATGCCCGGGCGCTTGGGCCAGGATCAACGACCCACCCACATCCGGCACCAGACCAATGCCACATTCCGGCATCGCCATGCGGGACGAGCGCGCCATGACCCGGTGCGAGCCATGACAGCCAACGCCGACACCGCCACCCATTGTGAAGCCCTGCATAAAGCTGACAATCGGTTTGGGAAACTCATATAGCCGCGCGTTCATGCGGTATTCATCGCGCCAAAACGCTTGTGCGCGACTGTGATCGCCGGATTTTCCGATGTCGTAAATTTCGCGAATATCACCGCCCGCACAGAACGCGCGATCCCCTTCGGCATCAATGATGATCAGATGCACCTCTGGGTCATCGACCCATGCGATCAATGCCTCATCAATCGCCAAACACATCTCATAGCTCAGCGCATTTAACGCGTCAGGGCGGGTCAGAGTAATCCGCCCCGCCTTGCCAGATTTTCGGATAGAAATGTCAGCCATTAGCCGCGATCGCGTTCAGTCAACAATTGGCGGGCAACGATTAAGCGCATGATTTCATTGGTGCCTTCCAGAATTTGGTGCACCCGTAAATCACGCACAATCTTCTCGATGCCATAGTCAGACAGATAGCCGTAGCCGCCATGCAATTGCAGACAGCCATTGGCCACATCAAACGCCGCATCGGTGACCATCAGCTTGGCCATGGCGCAAAATTTTGACGCGTCATGGGTCTTGTTGTCGAGCTTCCACGCCGCTTGGCGCAGGAAGGTCCGCGCCGCTTGCAGGCGGGTTTCATATTCTGCCAGACGGAATTGCAGCGCTTGGAATTGGTCGATGGTTTTGCCAAAGGCCTTGCGTTCACCCATATATTGCAGGGTCAGGTCCAGCGCCTTTTGCGCGCCACCCAATGCACCAGCCGAAATGTTCAAACGTCCGCCATCAAGGCCAGCCATCGCATAGGTAAAGCCTTTGCCTTCCTCACCCAAAAGGTTCTCGGCGGGCACCGCGCAATCGTCGAATTGAACCTGTGACGTGGGTTGGGCTTTCCAGCCCATTTTGCGCTCATTGGCGCCAAAGCTCAGGCCCTTTGTGCCGTCTTCCACAACCAAAGTTGAAATCCCCTTGGGGCCGTCGTCGCCGGTGCGGCACATGGTGACGTAAACGTCGGAATATCCGCCGCCTGAAATGAAGGCTTTGTTGCCGTTCATCACGTAACCACCCGCGGTTTTTTCCGCGCGGGTTTTAAGGGCCGCTGCGTCTGATCCGGAACCCGGTTCGGTCAGGCAATAGGAGAATATTTTCTCCATCGAGCACAGATCCGGCAGCCATTTCTGCTTGTCTTCCTCTTTGCCGAATTTATCAATCATCCCGCCGCACATATTGTGGATCGACAGGAAGGATCCCACGGCGGGGCAGGACATCGCCAAGGCTTCAAACACCAAGGTTGCATCCAGACGCGTCAGGCCAGATCCACCATATTCTTCGGACACATAGAGCCCGCCAAAGCCCAGCTCCGCCAGACCTTTCCACAGCTCTTTCGGGATCGTGCCTTCGGCCTCCCATTTTTCAGCGTAAGGCGCGATGTTCTCTTCACCGAAGCCTTTGGCCATGTCAAAAATGAGGGTTTGTTCCTCGGAAAGCGCGAAATCCATGCTGTCTTCTCCCGTCCGCAAATGTTCAGAACCGTTTATATGGCGCAATTCTTACAGGAGTTTTTCAAGGGGGACAAAGGCGTGACATGTGGCGGCACTTTTCCCCCACGTCACTTGGTGAAATGCCTTATAAATCCGCATGATACTCTTCAATCAGATGGCGCACCACGTCTTTCAGGGCCTCATTCACCGGTTTCTCGGCCTCAACGCTGTTCACGTAAACGGCGCGCTGCCGATCTGACGAGGTGCCGTGGGTTAACATCTCGCGTGCGGCTTCAATTTCAGCGGTGGATCCCAAGGCGTCGGCGTCTTCAGCGGTCAACTCAAACATCTCATCCAGCAGCTGATCAAAGGGGATGATTTCCCCCAATCCGAAATCAATCAACCCCGCCGTGGTGCCATAGCGTTGCGCGCGCCAGCGGTTTTCAGAAATCAGGAAATTGTCATAGGTGCGCCAGCGTTGGTTTTGTTGTTTCAGGCGCCACAACATCCGGGTCAGGGCCTGGATCAAAGCAGCCAACGACAATGTGTGTTCAAGCCGCGGCTGCACATCACAAATCCGCGCCTCAAGCGTGGGAAACCGGGCCGAGGGGCGCAGATCCCACCAGATTTTGGAACTGTCCTCAATCACGCCAATATCCACCAGCGCCTGAACCGAGCGTTCATATTCCGACCAGCCGGTCAGGTGCGGCGGCAACCCGGTGCGGGGCAGATTGTCAAACACCGTCAACCGATAGCTGGCCAGCCCAGTGTCTTCGCCCTGCCAAAACGGCGAACTGGACGACAGCGCCAATAGATGCGGCAGAAAATAACTCAGCTGGTTCATCACATCAATGCGCGTGTCCGGGTCGGGCAGGCCCACATGCACATGCATGCCGCAGATCAGCATCCGCCGCACAACGCCCGCCAGATCGCGGCGCAGATCATTGTAACGATCCTTGTCGACATGGTGCTGATCTTTCCAATCGGCAAACGGGTGACACGAGGCGGCGATCGGCGCGAGGTTATAGTTTGCTGCCTGTTTTGACACGCCCGCGCGCAGGCGCCTCAGGTCTTCGCGCGCGTCCGCAACACCGGCACAGACCTTGGTGCCGATCTCAATCTGGCATTGCAGAAACTCCGGGCTGACCTGATCACCAAGCTCCGCCAGACAATCCTGCATCATCTGGTCGGGTGCCCGCGCAAGCTCATAGCTGTCGCGATCCACCAGAAGGTATTCTTCTTCCACGCCAATTGTAAACGGTGGTTCCTGTCGTGCCATCTGCGCCCCCTTTTTGCTGTTTTGCCCCCGAAAAAGCGCCACAAATCTTTGCGGTTTCAGCTTTGCAGGAATTCGCAAAAGGGGCAAGCGATGGCGTATGGTTTGCGGCAGGGGCGGTGGTTTCGGGGGACAGATCTATACGCTCGCCACAGAATGCTCTATCACAAGGAGAGTGTTGACCTTAGGTCACTATACAAAAAGTGTCTTAAATAGGAGCCGCCCATGCCGCAATCTGTGACCTATTTCCCAGAACAAAAGCTGATCTATCTTCAGGTCTGGGGTACGGTTTCCGTCACATCTTTGGCGGCGCGCATGGCGGAATGGATGTATGATTTTTCCGTGCCGCCCGGCTATTGCTGCCTGACTGATACCCGCGGACTAGAGGCCGTGGATCGCCCCGGTGAAGGGGTGAAAGAACTGATCACCATGCAGGCGCGGGTCTATAAAGATGTGCCTGCACCGATGCGCAGTGCCATTCTTGCGGGCAGCCCGGTGGGGTTTGTCCTTGGGCGCCTTTTTGAACAAAACGCCCAAGATGTGCTGACCGAACAGGTTCAGGTGTTTCGTTCTGAACGCGATGCCCTGCGGTTTGTGGGCGTTACGGCAGACAGCGTCGACGCATATTTAGCATCCCTTCCAGCGGGGCGGACAGCGTCCTGAACGGGGCTATTGTGGACCCGCCGGAAAGGGCAGCAGAGGCGCCCCGTGCGTCATCGCGTTCTTTGTTCAGCGCGGTGATCATCATGGGAACCGTTGTTTCGTTGCGCCCCAGAAAACACATTGCTTCTGCGGCGTCCCGGCTGACCAAAAACTCCGACGGCAGGCGGTCTTGCGCAATTTGTTCAAACATCCGGCAGGTGCCAAACGCCAGATCCCCCGGCGCCCAGAACGCATATTTGCGCGGCACGGGATGCGCCCGATACAGCGCTTCTTTTGTGCTGACCAATGCCGAGATTGAGGCATAAGTGCTTTCGATATCCGTGGTCTCAGAGAGGTCGATAAACGTGTCAAACTCGCCATTGATCTGCAGCGTCTCGCGCAGCGTTGGCAGGATTTTTTTCAAGCGCATCACATCCAGCGCCCCTTCGAGGCGCAGATAGATCAGTTGGCTTGCAGGGTAGAAAATACCGTGGGGCATGATACAGGTCTCATTACAAAGCACTACTATAGGTTGCTTTTACATCCTAAAGGTTAGTGAAAGGCGATGTCGACTATATTCTTGATTTATATAAAAATATTACCAAATTGAATTGCTAAATGCAATTATTTTGTGGGGATATGAAAGGAAAAACGAGGTTTTGGCCCGAAATTTGATCACTTTCAGGTTGTATTTGCCCCGAATATCCGGTGCCAGAGCGCGTGACGCAAAAAAAACGCCCCAAAGCAAATGCTTGGGGCGTTCAAATTTGGGGGGGCGTTTCGAATGATCCCTGTCTCAGGTCTAATTAGAAACGCTTTAGCAAAAGGGGTTTAGTCCATTGCTTTGAAGTTAAACTCGCCACCTTCTTTGATACCCGACGGCCAGCGTGTGGTCACGGTTTTGGTGCGGGTGTAGAATTTAAACGCATCTGGGCCGTGCTGGTTCAGATCGCCAAAGCCCGACTTTTTCCAGCCGCCAAAGGTGTGATAAGCCAATGGAACCGGGATTGGCACGTTGATGCCGACCATGCCGATGTTGATCCGGTTGGCAAAATCACGCGCGGTGTCGCCGTCACGGGTATAGATCGCGGTGCCATTGCCGTATTCGTGGTCAATCGCCATGTTGATCGCTTCTTCATAGGTCTCCGCACGCACCATCGACAGAACCGGCCCAAAGATCTCTTGCTTATAGATGTCCATGTCGGTGGTCACGTTGTCAAAGAGATGCGGCCCCACAAAGAACCCGTCTTCATAGCCCTGCAGGTTAAAGTCGCGGTTGTCCACAACCAGCTCGGCGCCTTGGTCCACACCGGTCTGGATCAGACGCAGGATGTTTCCTTTCGCCGCAGCCGTTACAACGGGGCCGTAATCCACGTCGTCGCCAGCGGTGTAAGGCGCCACTTTCAGCTTCTCAATGCGAGGGATCAGACGCTCGCGCAGCGCATTGGCCGCCGCTTCGCCCACAGGAACCGCCACCGAAATCGCCATGCAGCGTTCGCCAGCCGCGCCAAAACCGGCCCCAATCAGCGCATCAGCCGCTTGGTCCATGTCCGCGTCGGGCATGATGATCATGTGGTTTTTCGCGCCACCAAAACACTGCGCGCGTTTGCCGTTCGCGGTTGCGCGCGAATAGATGTATTGTGCAATGGGGGTTGAACCCACAAAGGCCACGGCCTGAATGGTTTCATTATCAAGGATCGCATCAACTGATCCTTTGTCGCCGTTGATCACCTGTAACACGCCATCAGGCAGACCCGCTTCTTTACAAAGGGCGGCCAGCATCAAAGGCACCGATGGGTCACGCTCGGATGGTTTCAGGATCATTGCGTTTCCAGACGCCAGCGCTGGGCCCATGCCCCACAGTGGGATCATCGCAGGAAAGTTGAACGGTGTGATCGAGGCCACAACACCCAAGGGCTGTTTCATGGAATACATGTCAATGCCGGGGCCCGCGGAATCGGTGAATTCACCCTTCAGCATTTGGGCAGCGCCGATGCAATATTCGATGACCTCAAGGCCACGCTGAACGTCACCTTTGGCATCTGGGATGGTTTTACCATGCTCGCGCGACAGCGCTTCGGCCAGCTTGTCCATATCGCGGTTGATCAAGCCCACCAGCGCCATCATCACACGCCCGCGTTTTTGCGGGTTTGTGGCGCCCCAGGCAATCTGTGCTTTGGCGGCGTCTGCGACGGCGGCGTCCAGTTCTTCCGGGGTGGCCAGCGCAACTTGTGCCTGAACTTCGCCGGTGGCGGGGTTGTAGACGTCAGCGGTGCGGCCCGAAGTGCCTTCTACCAGTTGACCGTTGATCCAGTGACCAAGCTTTTCCATGTATGTTCTCCCAATAAATCTGACGGCAAAATAGGCTTGCATTTATGCGGGGAAAAGAGGCAGTTTCCCAAAAGGGTTTTGCAAAAATGCAAAATGAGTGGGTTGGATGAGAGAGGGGCGCTGCCCCTCGGCTTACAGCCTCACCCCGAGGTATTTTGGGCAAGAAAAAGATAGGGGCGTTCGGAGGTAGGATGGATTGGGATGATCTAAAAGTGTTTTTGGCGGTGGCGCGCGATGAAAGCCTGTCGCGGGCGGGCAAGCGATTGCGCCGGGATGCGGCCACGGTGGGGCGGCGGGTGTCAAAGCTTGAGGCGGATCTGAACGCGCGGCTGTTTACGAAATCCCCACAGGGCTATGCGTTGACCGAAGCGGGATCGCGGTTGTTGGCCCACGCAGAACGGGCGGAACAGGCGGTTTTGTCCGGCGCGGATGAGCTTAAGGGG
>ATLU01000136.1_pt1 | contig 23638 bp, 23 predicted proteins | sample 178751 | NCBI WGS metagenome assembly ATLU01 (sample SAMN02211837, study PRJNA209200) | bioreactor metagenome | isolation source: day 23 sample from continuous culture bioreactor inoculated with sediment... | place: Germany: Wadden Sea | collected 2011
TGGCGGCAGATGGGTCATAATGCACACGTCTATTGAGCAGAGGTTGCTCTTTTCCTAACGCAAGACCGCCATTTTGTCGCCGCGCAAAACGATCAAAACAAAGTTATCCACAGGATGGCCCACAAGAAAATGGGTCAATTGTGGGTAAGTCTGCCTGTTTTTGCGCTGCAGCGCAGTTGCTGCATCTGCACCTTAAGCTGGTAGGGGAATCGCTTTCCAATTGTGCATCCGCTTGCGAAACCACGTTCGTTGGCGTTTGGCATATTGCTGGCTGGCGATAATCGCCCGGGCTTTTGCCTCCGCTAAACTGATCTCCCCAGCGAGATGCGCGATCAATTCTGGGGCACCAATGGCTTTGGCGCTTGGGTCTTTGGGGCTCCACGTCGAAAGGTTCTGTCGCGCTTCGTCCAGCGCGCCAGATGCGATCATCAGATCAAACCGCCGTTCGATCCGGTCGCGCAACCAATCACGGTCGGCGTTTAAAACTATCGGACAAGCGTCTGAGAGCGGCAACAAAGGGGCAGGGGTGTCGTCCTGCCAATCTGCCAAGCCGCGCCCCGTTGTGCGCTGCACCTCCCAGGCGCGGGAAATGCGCACAGGGTTGAGCGTGTCAATGCGCGCCAGTGTTTTCGCATCCAGATCTTTCAGCAGTGCCTGAATGCCCTGAGTTTGTAGAATGGCTTCACAGTCCGTCCGAACGGCTGTTGGCGTCATGGGGATGTCTGCGAGCCCCTCGGTCAACGCACTCAGGTTCAACCCGGTCCCGCCCACAATAATCGGCCGTAGAGGACCACAAAGATAGGGGGTGACATCACGTAGCCAATGGCCAACGGAATAGGCTTGATCGCCGGGGATATGGCCATAAAGCGCATGAGGTGCCAATGCTTCTTCTGCTTCGGATGGGCGCGCCGTGACAATGCGCCAGTTTTCAAAAACCTGAAGCGCATCGGCGTTCACAATCACCCCGCCGCCTGTTTGAGCAATCTCAAGTGCCAGAGCAGACTTTCCAGACGCGGTCGGCCCTGCGATTAAAACAGGTTGATCCTTTGGGATATCAAATGGAAACGAGGTCACGCCGGGATGCACCGCTTTGTTGTTTTTTCTTAATTGCGAGCTTATCGCATTGAATGTTGTGCTTGTTTGAGCCATTTTGCGCGCCAAGACAATCACCCTTGTTCAGGAAGCTGATGCCATGAGCGACACCCCCGCCGATACCTCCGCTGAAAACCCAACCGACACTCCGAAGGCCACATTTGGCCGCGTTATGCTGAAAATTTCAGGCGAAGCCCTGATGGGGGATCAAGGGTTTGGCCTGCATCCGCCCACAGTGGAACGCATCGCCCGCGAAGTGAAAACCGTGCATGATATGGGGGTCGAGATCTGTATGGTCATCGGCGGTGGCAACATCTTCCGCGGCCTGTCAGGAAGCGCACAAGGGATGGAGCGTACCACTGCGGATTACATGGGTATGCTGGCGACAGTCATGAACGCACTTGCGGTGCAATCTGCGCTTGAAGGCTTGGGTGTATTTACGCGGGTGATTTCTGCGATCCGCATGGACGAGGTGGCAGAACCCTATATCCGTCGTCGCGCCGTGCGCCACTTGGAAAAGAAACGGGTTTGCATCTTTGCGGCAGGCACCGGCAATCCCTATTTCACCACCGACACAGCCGCCACATTGCGCGCCAATGAAATGGCCTGTGAAGCCATCTTTAAGGGCACCAAAGTCGATGGTGTCTATGACAAAGACCCGGTTAAATTTGACGATGCCGTGCGCTATGATCATGTGTCTTATGATGATGTTTTGGCCAAACGCCTTGGGGTGATGGACGCCTCGGCCATTGCGCTGGCGCGCGACAACAATCTGCCCATCATTGTCTTTTCTCTGGATGAGCCCGGCGGGTTCCGCGGCATTCTGGCCGGCGAAGGCACCTATACCCGCGTAAGTGATTAATCTTCGCGGGTTTCCGCCCAGATTGGACCGGGAATAGCACCTTGGCGGGGGCCACACTATACAAGGCCCTATTCAGGGCGTTATACGAAAACAAAGATGCTCGAAAACAAGAGCAAGAAGGAAAAGGGGACGTCTGCAATGTCTGACGAAGAGTTTGAACTGGACCTTGGTGATCTGGAACGCCGCATGGAGGGCGCTGTTGGCGCTCTGAAAACCGAATTTGCGTCGCTGCGCACCGGGCGGGCGTCATCATCCATGCTCGACCCGATTACGGTTGAAGCCTATGGTCAGCGCACACCATTGAACCAAATCGGAACCATCAACGTGCCAGAACCACGTATGGTGACCGTGAATATTTGGGACAAAAGCATGGTTCAGGCCGCTGAAAAAGCCATTCGCGAAAGCGGGCTGGGCATCAATCCCCAGCTGAATGGCACCATCATCATGCTGCCCATTCCCGAGTTGAACGAAGAACGTCGCCGTGAATTGACCCGCGTCGCCGCACAATATGCTGAAAGCGCACGAGTTTCCGTGCGCAACGTGCGCCAGGATGGCATGCAGCAGCTGAAGCGCGCCAAAGACGGCATGAGCGAAGATGATAACAAGATGTGGCACGACGAAGTGCAGGAAATAACCGACAAATATGTCGCGATCGTTGATAAGGCTTTGGAAACAAAGCAAGAAGAGATTATGCAGGTTTGATCCGTCAAGCTTGAGAGGAGTGCATGCGTGGGTAAAGAGCAAAAATCCCCCGACCATGTTGCCATCATTATGGATGGCAATGGACGTTGGGCACAAAAACGCGGGCGACCGCGGCTCTTTGGCCACCATGCCGGTGCCAAACGTGTTCGTGAAATTGTCGAGGCGTGCCCCGGTTTTGGGGTGAAATACCTAACAATTTTTGCATTTTCGACCGAAAACTGGAAACGCACGCAGACCGAGGTTTCAGGCTTGATGAGCCTGTTTCGCCGCTACATCACCAAAGAGGCGCGTGCGCTTCGCGACGAGGGCGTTCGGGTGCGGTTTATTGGCGATCGCCTCAGGTTGGACAAAAAACTACAGGCTCTGATGGATGAGCTTGAAGTTCTAACCCAGGAAAACGACAAGGTTCACCTGACCATTGCATTGAATTACGGTGGGCGTGACGAAGTTGCGCGCGCTGTGAAACGGCTGGCGCAGGATGTTGCGGCGGGCCTGTTGGATTCTAATACGGTGGATGAGGAAACGCTTCCAAGGTATTTAGATACTTGCGTTTTGCCCGATCCTGACCTCGTCATCCGCACCTCGGGTGAAGCCCGTATTTCCAATTTTCTTCTGTGGCAATCCGCCTATGCAGAGTATGAATTCATTGATACGCTCTGGCCGGATTTCGACGCCGAATTGTTTGGCGAGATCGTCGATCGCTATGCCGGCCGCGATCGCCGCTTTGGATCGGTTGACACCGCAGCAGAATAAGACGCGCCTGGATTATCAGTCCGCGCGGACAGAAAAGGATCATCATGGGACAATCAACTGCCGGTTCAAACTGGACGGATCTTGGGCCGCGTGCCGGGGCAGGGCTTGCGATGGCTGTTGTTGCCAGCGCTGCAATCTGGCTTGGTGGGATGGTGTTTGTTTCCTTGATTTCTGTGGTCATTGGTCTGTGCATTTGGGAACTGACCCGTTTGCTTCGCCGAGATCATGCCGTCGTCCCTTTCGGGCTTGCCATTTTATCTGGTGTCGCGGTTTCGCTGGCGGGCTATCAGATCGAAAGCGGATCGGGTCTGGGGATTTGGTGGTTGGTGCTGTTGATCGCGCCGTTGCTTGGGTTTGTGTTGATCTCCAAGGACCGCACGCTCTTTTTGGCCTATAGCGCCCTGATCATGCTTGCGGCGCTCGGGTTTTTACACCTGTCGCATTCCCAGTTGGTGATCTGGCTGGTGTTGGTTGTGATCACGTCTGACGTCGCAGGGTATTTTGCGGGGCGCCTTTTGGGCGGTCCCAAATTCTGGCCGCGCGTCAGCCCAAAGAAAACATGGTCAGGCACAGTGGCGGGTTGGGTCGGGGCGGCATTCATCGGCTTTCTATTTGCCTCGGAAGGCAGCGCCATGTTCTGGATGCTTGGCTCTGTCCTCGCCGCTTTTGCCGGGCAAATGGGCGATATTATTGAAAGCGCGATTAAGCGCTATGTAGGGATCAAGGACAGCTCAAACCTTATTCCGGGTCACGGGGGCGTGTTGGATCGTTTTGACGCTATGATCGGGGCAGCGGCGCTGGTTTATGTACTTTCGATCCTTCTTGCCCTTCCGGTTTTTGTTGCGGGATGAGCATGCGGAAAGTTTCGATTTTCGGCGCGACGGGCTCCATCGGGCAATCCACGATTGATCTGATCGCGCGGGATTTGGACAGCTATGATGTGGTGGCACTGACGGGTGGTCATAACATCGACCTGTTGGCCCGCGATGCCATTCGGCTGAACGCTGATATTGCCATCACCGCACATGAGCCAAACTTACCAGCCTTACGGGACGCGCTTGCAGGCAGCGGGGTTGAGGCCGCCGCCGGACCTGCCGCCCTTGAAGAGGCCGCGCAACGCCCCACCGATTGGGTGATGTCCGCCATTGTAGGGGCCGCAGGTTTGTTGCCCGGCCTGCGCGCGCTTGAAAACCGCGCGACCTTGGCGCTGGCCAACAAAGAAAGCTTGGTCACGGCGGGCCCGTTGATCATGGCCACAGCGCAAGCGCATCATGCGAGGATCCTTCCGGTCGACAGCGAACATTCTGCGGTGTTTCAGGGGCTGGTCGGCGAAGAGATGGACGCGGTTGAGCGGATCATTATCACCGCCTCAGGCGGCGCATTTCGCGATTGGAATTTGGCAAAGCTGGCCACCGCGACACTCGCCCAAGCCAGCGCCCACCCCAATTGGGACATGGGGCAACGGATTACAATTGACAGCGCATCCATGTTCAATAAAGCTCTTGAGGTCATTGAAACAAAAGAGTTCTTTCAGGTTAAACCTGATCAGATTGAGGTGCTGGTTCATCCCCAATCTCTTGTTCATGCACTGGTTGGATTTAAGGATGGTGCTTTGATGGCGCATCTGGGAGCCCCCGATATGCGCCATGCCATTGGATATGCTCTGCACTGGCCAGAACGGCGCGACCTTCCGGTGGACCGGTTGGATCTTGCCAAGATTGGCCAGTTGGACTTCCGCGCACCCGATGATTGCCGCTATCCTGCGCTGCGCCTTGCACGCGATGTTATGCAGGCGGGCGGGTTAACCGGCGCCGTGTTCAACGCCGCCAAAGAAATCGCGCTGGATGGGTTCATCGCGGGTCAAATTGGTTTCATGGATATGGCGGGAATTGTCGAAGAGACAATGAACCGTTTGTCCGCTGACAATGCATTGATCCATGCCGCGATGACCCTAGACAATGTGCAAGCGGCTGACCATATGGGGCGTATCACCGCGCGTGACTTGATTGACGCCACGCACTAAGCGGGGCAGGGTGCGCGGCCAAGCTGTGCCCCAGATCGCCCAACCGAAATTGCCCAGACCAGACCGCCAGAAGGATTTTTCATGGACCTGTTTTCGCTCTTGCCGGATTTTGGCAACCTCGCCTTTACGATCCTCGCGTTTCTCGTTGCTTTAACGGTGATTGTGGCGGTGCATGAATATGGCCACTACATCGTTGGTCGCTGGTCGGGTATTAAGGCGGATGTGTTCTCGATTGGCATGGGGCCTGTGTTGGCCTCGCGCGTTGATCGTCATGGGACACGTTGGCAAATTGCGGCCTATCCCGCTGGTGGATATGTGAAATTTGCAGGTGACGCCAATGCGGCTTCTGGCGGTGCGGACGAGGCGGCGCTGGCGGAACTTTCGCCAGAAGATCTTCGACACACCATGCCGGGTGCCCCCCTTTGGGCGCGTGCGGCGACCGTTGCTGCGGGGCCAATTTTCAATTTCATTCTATCGACGCTGATCTTTGCGGCCGTGTTGATGGGCACCGGTGTTGCCACCGACCCGCTGTCTGTTGCCAAGGTGAAACCGGTTCCAGGGATCGAAGGCGTGTTGCTGCCCGGTGACGAGGTGCTGGCCATCGCAGGCATTGAAACCCCGCCTTTGTCAGAATTCTATGAGTTTATTACCAATCTGCCCAACACCGCTGAGGTGGAGTATCGGTTGCGCCGAGATGGGGCAGAAGTGGTGACCACTGGCCGCCACCCTTATCCCGCTTTGGTTGGTTCAGTGACGCCAAAATCTGCCGCGATTGATGCGGGTATCCAAGCGGGTGATTTGATTGAAACCGTAGATGGAAAACCCGTCGCCACCTTTGAAAGCCTGCGCGACATTGTCGTGGCGGGCGATGGTGCCGCAATGACGCTTGGTATTTTGCGCGACGGCACAGAGGTCGAAGTGACCTTAACCCCGCGTCGGCAAGATCTTCCCCTGGCCGAAGGCGGATTTGAAACCCGTTGGCTGATCGGCATCACTTCAGGCATGATTTTTGAGCCCGCGACACGGGTGCCGGGACTATGGGAAAGCCTGCAAAACGGCGCGGATCGGGTGGTCTATATTGTGCAATCCAGTCTGTCCGGATTGTGGCACATGATCACTGGCGCGATTTCTAGCTGCAATCTCTCTGGCCCCATCGGTATCGCCCAAGTGTCAGGGCAGGCCGCATCGCAAGGGGCGATGAGCTTTATTGCCTTTATCGGGATGTTGTCGACCGCTGTTGGCCTTCTGAACCTGTTCCCCATCCCAATTCTTGATGGCGGGCATTTGGTGTTTTTCGCCTATGAGGCCGTGACTGGGCGCAAACCTAGCGACCGTGCGATGAATGCCCTTCTCATCATCGGCTTATCGCTGGTTCTGTTTCTCATGGTTTTCGGCGTGACCAACGATCTGTTTTGCTAACTCTGGCACAAAGGCGGCCCCCGCGGTTTGACGCGTATCATACACTGGGGACCGCCCTTGGGGGCGCCGATCGGGCCGTCAAAAATGCCTCATTCTTGCCACAATTCCCCTCATATCTTGCCATAATTTCCCGCTATCCCTGATCAAAGCCGATCCAATCGGAGTGTTTAAGGAGAGTATCATGGACCATATTCAAAGCGGATATCGCGGCTTGTCGCTGTTGTTTGATCTGAACTTCGATCGCTTTATCTATGCGGGTGCGATCGTGACGGCCCTGTCCGGCGCTGTTGTGCTGATGAATGTGCTGTCCTGATAAAGGGATCAGATCCTAACCAAACGGTTTAGGCTTTGTTGGCGCTCCCTTGCCGGGGGCGCTTTCGTGCTTTGACATGCACCTTCGGACCCTTTATCCACAAGGGAAATGGGTTGTTTGAGCGGAAGAAAATAAAATGAAAAAATCAGGTGGCCAGAGCAGCGCCTTTTCGCGGAAAAAAGTCGGGACCACATCCTTTGCAAAACGCAGCTCTGTTGCGATTTTTCTTGGGATTTCAGCGCTTTCCGTTGTGCCATCCGCACCGGCAATCGCGCAGGCCTATTCTTTTTCCTCAGTTGAAATCGAAGGCACACAACGCATTCAGGCCGATACAATCCTGAGTTATCTGGGAATCAGCCGGGGCGAGACCATTCCCGCCGCCGCCTTGAACGACGGATATCAGCGCCTGATCGGGTCCGGGCTTTTTGAAAAGGTCGAGCTGTTGCCGCAGGGCAACAAGCTGATTGTGCGTGTTCAGGAATACCCAACCGTCAACGTTGTTTCCGTCGAAGGCAACCGTCGATTGAAAGATGATGTGTTCGCGCCTTTGCTCAAAAGTCAACCGCGTCGCGTCTACAGCCCAACAACGGCCGAAAAAGATGCACAAACCATTGTCGAGGTCTATCAGGCGCAGGGCCGATTGGCCGCCAAGGTAACCCCCCGGATCATCCGCCGTTCGAACAACCGCGTGGATGTCGTGTTCGAAGTTATCGAGGGCAAAACGGTTGAAGTTGAACGCCTGTCCTTTGTCGGCAACCGTGAATTCTCGGATGCACGGCTGCGTCGCGTTCTTCAGACCAAACAGGCTGGCGTCCTGCGCCAGTTTATTCGCGACGACAGCTATGCGCCTGACCGGATTGAATTCGATAAACGCGTTTTGACTGATTTCTACATGTCGCGCGGCTATGCCGATTTCAAAATCCAAAATGTGACATCAGAGTTTTCGCGCGAGCGTGATGCGTTCTTTATCACATTTAGTGTTCAAGAGGGTCAGCAGTTTCGTTTTGGCAACATTACGACAACCAGTGACTTGGAAGAGGTGAACGCGGACGAGTTTGCGGCCGTCTCCAAACTGCGCTCGGGCGTTGTGTACAGCCCGGGGCATATTGAAAATACCGTCGCCCGGATGGAACGCCTTGCCTTACAAAAAGGTCTGAATTTCATCCGCGTTGAACCTGTGATTACCCGCAATCCGCGCGATTTGACACTGGACGTCGAATTGGTGATTGCCCGCGGCCCCCGTGTGGTTGTCGAACGGATTGATATCGAAGGCAATGCCACCACGCTTGATAGTGTGGTGCGCAGCCAGTTCCGCATCGCCGAGGGCGACCCATTTAACCCTCGCGAAATTCGCGAGGCGGCAGAACGTGTGCGCGCCCTTGGGTTCTTCTCAACTGCAAATGTCCGACCACGTGAAGGTTCCTCGCCTGACCGGGTGGTCGTGGATGTTGATGTCGAAGAAGCCCCGACCGGAAGTCTGAGCTTTGGTGGTGCCTATAGTCTTGAAAATGGCTTCGGTGTGAACCTCTCGTATACGCAGAAAAACCTGCTGGGGCGTGGTCAGTTCCTGAAACTCTCCTTTTCCAACACCAGTGACACCACCTCGTTTGCCTTTAAATTTGTGGAGCCCAGGTTTTTGGGACGCGATTTGGCATTTGGGGTAGAGGCCTTTTACAATGAAAGCGTGCAGGCTTCGTCGTTCTTCGACAGCCGTGAAATTGCCCTGCGCCCATCGCTCGATTTTCCAGTAAGCGAAAACGGGCGTCTTGGGGTTCGCGCCTTTGTCAGCGGATCGGATATGTACAATGCCAAGGCCGACAGTTCCGCCATTATCACAAATGAGGCGGCGCGCGGGCAACAAGTTGGCGTCGGTGTTGGGCTGACCTATAACTACGACACCCGCCGTACCGGGTTGAACCCGAATGCTGGGGTCTTGCTAAGGTTTAGCACGGATGTCGGTGGATTTGGGTCAGATTATCAATACGTTAAATCAGAAGCTCTGGTGCGCGCACAAACCAAAGTCCTGAGTGATCAGGTGACGTTGTCGGCCACATTCGAGGGCGGGTATCTTGCCGCGTTAAATGGTGGCGCATCACGGTTTACTGATCGCTTCCACCTTGGGCCATCCAAGCTGCGCGGGTTCTCGACCAATGGGTTGGGGCCACGCGATCTGACAGCTGTCAATCAGGATGCGTTGGGCGGAAACGCCTATGCGGTGGCCCGGTTAGAAGCACAGTTCCCTCTGGGGCTTCCTGAGGAATACGGCCTTTCAGGCGGTGTGTTCCTTGATGCGGGTGCGCTTTGGGGACTGGATGACACTTTGGGTGGAACCATTGATGATGGCGTACATATTCGGTCATCCATCGGCGCATCTATATTCTGGACCACGCCCATCGGACCTCTCCGCCTGAACTATGCACATACGCTCGCGAAAGAGGCCTATGACAAAGAGAATGAGTTTGAGCTTACGATCTCCACAAGTTTCTAACGGTCAGCCAGACGCCTTTCAAATATTTGGCGTCTGGTCAAAAGGGATTCTGATTTTGGGCGCGTGGGCAATTCTTTTTGGATTGCCCGCCCCATTGCCCGCATCTGCGCAGCAAACAGATGCTCCGAGCGTGGCTGAACCAAATTTGGGCATTGTGCAATCGGCCATTCTGACGATTGATCGCGACCTTCTGTTTCGTCAATCTCTTTACGGGAAACGCATCTTAGCAGAGCTTGAGGTAGAGCGACGCCGTTTGGCATCAGAAGCCCGCAAAGTTGATGCGGCTTTGGCTGCGGAAGAGAACACACTGACAGAACAGCGTGCATCGCTCTCGGCTGCGGATTTTCGCGCCTTGGCGGATGCTTTCGATGCGAAAGTTAAAAGGCTGCGCGAAGAAAGACCCGCGCAGGAACAAGAGTTTACACGCCGTTTCGAACAGGAACGGGTGGCCTATTTTGAAAAAATAGGTGCTGTTCTGGGGGCGATTGTACGTGAACGCGGCGGAGTGGTGATCTTGGATCGCCGTGCGATCTTGCTGACCACCCAAAATATTGACATCACGGATGTGGCCATTGACCGTATTGATGCGCAACTGGGTGATGGTTCCTTGGGTCAGGCAAATGCGCCTGATGCACCGGTCACAACAGACTCCACAGAGAATTAAAGCGTTTTGACGGACACCTGAAACTGGGGAGTTCCAATCGCTTTAGGTCGATTTCCAAAGAGCCCTACGGCAATAGCCGTTGTTTCGGGCGCGCCGAGTTGGTAATCAAAACAACAAGTATAAAAAAACTGCCGCCGAGGAACGGAGGCAAAGACAAAGGACGTGACCATGGTTGATGTGCCCGCCACCGCCGATATCCAGCTTATTCAGGAATGTATCCCACACCGCTACCCGTTTTTGCTGGTCGATAAGGTCGAGGACATCCGTGCCAAGGAATATGCTAAAGGCATTAAGATGGTCACGATGAATGAGCCGCATTTTCAGGGTCATTTCCCCGGATTGCCGATCATGCCCGGTGTGACGATCATCGAAGCGATGGCGCAAACCTCGGCTGTCATGGTTTCTTTGTCGCTGGATCTCGTTGGTTCTGGTGCGGTTGTTTACTTTATGGGCATCGACAGCGCCAAGTTCCGCCGCAAGGTGGTGCCTGGTGATAAGCTGGAGCTTGAAGTGACCACTCTGCGTGGTGGAGCCAAGGTTTGGAAATTCCACGGCGTTGCCAAGGTGGATGGCGAAGTGGCCTGTGAAGCGACCTTTATGGCGATGATCGACGTCACCGCTGGAAAGGGCTAAACCATGGGCGTTCAGGGGCGCATTGATCCAACCGCCAAGGTGCATGCAAGCGCGATCATCGACGAGGGTGCCACCATTGGTGCCAATTGCGAAATCGGTCCGCTATGTACTGTTGGCCCTGATGTGAAACTCGGCGAAGGCGTGGTTCTGAAATCTCATGTTGTCGTTACGGGCGACACAGAGATCGGCGACGACACGATTGTGTTTCCCTTTTCCGTCATTGGCGAAATCCCTCAGGATCTTAAGTTTTCGGGCGAAGACACCAAGCTGGTGATCGGCAAACGAAACCGGATCCGGGAACATGTGACCATGAACACCGGGACCGCAGGCGGGGGCTATGTCACCCGCGTCGGCGATGACGGGCTCTTTATGGCCGGCTGCCATGTGGCCCATGACGCCCAGATTGGCAACAACGTCATTTTGGTGAACAACGTTGCGGTTGCGGGCCATGTGGCCATTGAAGACGACGTGATTGTGGGCGGTCTTTCTGGCATCCATCAATGGGTGCGCATTGGCCGCGGGGCCATTATTGGCGCCTTGTCGATGGTGACGGCAGATGTCTTGCCCTACGCACTGGTTCAGGGACCAAGAGCGGAACTTGATGGTCTGAACCTTGTGGGGCTGAAACGCCGTGGTGTGGCCCGGTCTGACATCACCGCCTTGCGCGCCGCATTCCTGACGCTCAAACAAGGCGAAGGCAGCTTTCAAGACCGCGCCAAACGCCTGTCAGAAGAGACCGACAGCGAATTTGTACGCGAGATGGTGGGTTTTATCATGGGCGAAAGCGATCGTGGCTTTCTGACGCCAAAGTGAGCTTGATCGGATCTTCCGACCGGCTTGCGATTGTTGCGGGGGCAGGGCAGCTGCCCCTGACAATTGCCGCGGCCAATCCTGATGCGCTGTTTTTGATCCTGAAAGGTGCAGAGGTGACCGCCCCTGAGGGGATGGAGCGGGGCGATGCCACCTATGAAAAGCTCGGCGCGCTCTTTAAGCGTTTGCGCAAAGCGGATGTGACCCATGTGGTTTTTGCTGGCAAAGTCGACCGCCCAAAGCTCAACCCCATGCGCATGGATATGACCACCCTTGGGCTGTTTCCACGGGTGAAGGCGGTGCTTGGCAAAGGGGATGATGCCCTTTTGCGTTTGGTGGCGCAGGTGTTTGAGGAACAGGGCTTTAAAGTCGTTTCTGCCAAAGATGTCACCGATGGGTTAAGCGTTGAGGCCAAGACAATTGGACGTACGCCCTCGGACCAAGATCAAGCGGATGCCACGCGCGCCATTGAGATTTTAGCCGCCTTAGACGGTCAGGATGTGGCGCAAAGCGCCGTGGTTGCGGGCGGGCAATGTCTGGGGATCGAAAGCATTCAGGGCACAGATGCGCTTTTGTCTTACGTGGGCACCACGCCCGAACATCTGAAACGGGGCGCTAGGGGCGTCTTTGTAAAACGTCCCAAACAGGGCCAAGACGCCCGCATGGACACGCCAACCATCGGCCCCGAAACCGTCTCGGCCATTGCAAAGGCGGGCTTGGGCGGGATTGTGATCCCATCACGTGACATCATCGTGCTTGAGCCGGATGAAGTGGAGCGTTTGGTGCTTAAACATGGGCTGTTTCTGGAGATCCGCGGATGAAAGTGTTTTTGATAGCGGGCGAGCCCTCCGGTGATCGCCTTGGCGCCGCTTTGATGGCGGGGCTAAAAACACTGGACCCAGAGGTCACATTCAGTGGGGTTGGTGGGGATAGCATGGCCAGCGAAGGGCTCATTTCGCAGTTTCCCATGTCGGAACTGTCGATCATGGGCATCGCAGAGGTTGCCCCGAAGTATTTTGACCTCAAACGTCGGATCCGCGAAACGGCACTGGCCGTGATCCGTGAACGTCCGGATGTTCTGGTCACCATCGACAGCCCGGATTTTTGCCTGCGGGTCGCCAGGATCGTGAAAGAAGAAGAGATCGAAGGCCAGACCTTGGGCCAAGATATTCCCATTGTGCATTACGTGGCGCCCTCGGTTTGGGCGTGGCGTCCGAAACGCGCGGAGAAGATGGCGCAATGGGTCGACCATGTGTTGGCGCTTTTGCCATTTGAACCGAAATACATGCAGGCGGCGGGCATGGGCTGTGACTTTGTCGGCCATCCCGTCGTGTCTGAACCCCAAGCGACGGAAAAGGCGGCACAAGAGTTTCGTGACGTTCATGGGTTTGGCGAGGGGCCGGTGATATTGGCATTGCCCGGATCAAGAAAAGGCGAGATTTCACGCCTTTCGGATCGGTTTGGTGAGGTTATTGGCCAAGTACAGAAGATCCATCCCAATACACGTGTTGTTGTGCCTATGGCGCAGGGGGTTGTTGATTTGGTGCGCGCGCAGACTGCCAACTGGCCGGTGCAACCGGTGTTGATCGCACCAGAAGATCGTGACGCCAAACGGGCCGCATTTAAGGCCGCCGACGTGGCCCTTGCCGCATCCGGCACCGTCTCAATCGAGCTTGCCGCCGCGGGCACGCCGATGGTGATTGCTTATGACATGAACTGGCTCAGCCGCATGTTAATAGGTCGGTTGCTAAAGGTGGACACGGTGACGTTGGTCAATCTGGTTTCCGAAACCCGCGCGGTGCCAGAGTTCCTTGGCGCTGAGTGCCAACCGGACCTGATTGCGCCTGCGGTTTTGGATCTGCTTGAGCATCGCCAGTCGCAAGATTACGCCATGGCGCTGACGATGCAGCGTTTGGGGCAGGGTGGGGAAGCACCGGGCCTAAGGGCGGCCCGGGCTGTGATGCGTGTGGTTGCGGACCAGAATGCCCACGACGCGTGATTATTGGGCCTCGACACCCTGTGCCAAAATCTCCTGAATTTGCGGAATGATTGTGGGCATTTTTTCCTGAACCATTTTTAAGACCATTGGTGTTTGACGTTCCGCAATCTGTGGCAGTTTGGTCATCGCCGCGCGCCCCAGGTCGGTTGCGTAAAAGTCGCGAATGGCTTTGATCTCATCAAAGGTAAACACCTCGGCCATCACCACGGATTGATCCTGCATGATGGTCAGCATCGGTTCGGTCATTTCATCTTGATACAGCTTTGAAATCTGTGCGATTTGCGCGTCGCTCAGGGGAATGTCCTTCGATCGGATGTCCGCCACAATCGGTTGCCACATGGTTTTGATCATCTCCGGCATGTTGATGTCTTGCAATGTGGCCTCGATGTATCCTGTGGCAAGCGCAAGCCGTTGTTCATAGGTCTCTTCTGCCAAGGCGGGGGTGCTTAGGGTGGCCGCGATGGCGAGGGCAGAGATGAATTTTCGCATGAAATTTCCTTTCGACTCATTTGCTCGGATCATCCTTGACCCAATCAAGCGACACAACGACATTGGTCAAGTCAGTGTGAAAGAACCCGGAAATAGGGAACTTTGAAAGGGACAGATGAGAAAGGCGGGCCTTAGCCGCGCCAAATCCATCCGCCGCCAAAGATGCGCGAGCTTTCAGTGTCATAAAACACGCTGGCCTGACCGGGGCTGACACCTTCTTCGGCGGTTAAAAGCTCCACTTCGGCCTCTGTTTCCGAAATCGGTCGCACAATGGCATCACGCGGCGGACGGGTGGAGCGGATTCTGACGCCCAAATGCCATTCTTTACGGGACATAAAGGGTTCATCCCCCAGCCAGTTGATCTCGCGGACAGGCACTGTGCGCGTCGCCAACAGCTCTTTTGGGCCAACGACAACCTGCTTGGCATCCACATCCAGTTTGACCACGTAAAGCGGATCCGCAAGTCCACCAATACCCAAACCACGTCGCTGCCCAATGGTATAATGCAGCACGCCGTTGTGTTTTCCCAAAACCCGACCATCCGCATGAACAATATCACCGGGTTCCGCCGCCCCGGGGCGCAGCTTTTCAATCACGCCTGCGTAATTTCCGTCGGGCACAAAACAAATATCCTGACTGTCGGGCTTGTCTGCCACTTCCAGCCCGTATTTGCGTGCCAAAGCACGGGTTTCGTCTTTCGTTTTCAAATGCCCCAATGGAAAGCGCAGGTAATCCAGCTGTTCCGGTGTCGTTGAGAACAGGAAATAGCTTTGGTCGCGCATCGGATCTGCGGCGGAATGCAGCTCTGCTCCGTCAGCCCCTGACATACGCTGAATGTAATGACCCGTGGCCATGCAATCGGCCCCCAAATCACGCGCGGTCTCAAGCAGGTCTTTGAACTTCACCCGTTCATTGCAACGAATACAGGGGACCGGTGTGGCCCCCGCCAAATAGCTGTCCGCAAACTCTTCAATCACCGCTTCCTGAAAGATGTTCTCATAATCGAGCACATAATGCGGAAACCCCATGCTTTCCGCCACACGCCGCGCATCATGAATATCAACGCCCGCACAACACGCCCCTTTTTTGGCCAAAGCAGCCCCGTGGTCATAAAGCTGGAGCGTGACACCAACCACATCATAACCTTCTTCGGCCAGCATCGCGGCCACAACCGAGCTGTCCACGCCGCCTGACATGGCAACCACCACGCGAGTGTCGGCAGGAGACTTGGTAAATCCAAGTGAATTTACGGTGGTTTCGATGTTCATTACTAATCCCTTCCAAGAGAGAACCAAAATATAGGAAAATTCGAACGAACAACAAGGGCCTGCTTCACCTCTCTTTAAGTCTGTCACTGCAAAGTGTCGTTCAGGAGCAAATTGAGGGATGTTTTTTATGTATCTGAAGAAAGTAGAGGGGCCGCGCGCGGTGACCCTGCCCGATGGAACCGTCATGACGCGGGCGGATTTACCCCCGTCCGAGACGCGACGCTGGGTTGCAAGCCGTAAATCAGCCGTTGTTAAGGGGATCGCCTATGGGTTGATCGGTGAAGATGAGGCCATGCGGATGTATGGATTGTCACGAGATGAGCTGACTGAGTGGCAATCTGCGTTAAAAATACACGGTGAAGCAGCTTTAAGAGCCACAGCGCTTCAAAAATATAGACAACCCTAGGGGGAATTCGCTAAAAGTTCTCTTAGGGTAACGGGTGATTAACCATTTGAAGGGATGCTGCTTGCAATCGGAATGATATTATTAAGCGGAGAATCCCGATATGCGAATTTTGCTGGTGGAAGACGACCCCACAACGTCCCGCAGTATTGAGCTTATGCTCACACATGCAAACTTGAATGTTTACGCCACAGATATGGGCGAAGAAGGCATCGATCTTGCAAAACTATACGACTATGATTTGATCCTTTTGGATCTGAATCTGCCCGACATGAACGGGCATGAAGTGCTGCGACAGTTGCGGATGTCTCGAATTGAAACACCCATTCTGATTTTGACCGGTGCCGATGACACTGAAAATAAAATCAAAGGCTTCGGATTTGGTGCCGATGACTACATGACCAAACCCTTCCATCGTGAAGAGCTGGTTGCCCGTATTCACGCCATTATCCGTCGTTCAAAAGGTCATTCCCAGTCAATCATCAAAACCGGGAAGATCTCGGTTAATCTCGATGCAAAAACTGTCGAAGTTGATGGGCGTACCGTTCATTTGACGGGTAAGGAATACCAAATGCTGGAGCTTCTCTCGCTTCGTAAGGGGACAACCCTGACGAAAGAGATGTTCCTAAACCATCTCTATGGTGGGATGGACGAACCCGAGCTCAAAATCATTGACGTGTTCATCTGTAAGCTTCGTAAAAAACTGTCCAATGCTACAAGCGGTGACAATTATATCGAAACCGTTTGGGGGCGCGGCTATGTCCTGCGTGACCCGGAACCCGCAGAATATGATGCCCAGCTTGCCATGGGCGCCTAGTATTTTTCAAAGGGATTCTCTTAAACTTGGTGGCCAGATGGCCACCAGGTTTTTTTTACATGTACACTGGACGTTCATATCGTCTCGGGCCTATCTGTTAAGCAAGACAGTGTGGAGAGATCGATGGTGCACGACCTATCAAAGACAAACATAAACGACCTGACAATTGAGGGCGCTCGTGCAGAGTTGAAGCGCCTTGCCGAACTTCTTTTAGCGGCAAACAAACAGTACCATACAGAGGACGCACCTGAACTGTCAGACGCTGCGTATGATCTGGAAAAGCAACGCAATCAGGCGATTGAAGCTCGCTTTCCCGAATTGGTTCGCCCTGATAGTCCTTCGTTTCAGATTGGGGCCGCGCCGTCCTCGGGCTTTTCCAAGATTAAACATGAAAGACGGATGATGAGCTTGAGTAATGCTTTTTCCGTTGAAGATGTTCAGGAATTTGATGCACGGGTAAGAAGCTTTCTAGGCATCCATCCAGAGGAAGCTTTGGCCTATACCGCAGAGCCAAAAATCGACGGACTGTCGTTATCGTTAAGATATGAAAATGGGCATCTCGCTTCAGCAGCCACGCGTGGCGATGGCACAATTGGTGAGGACGTGACTGAAAATGCAAAAACAATTATAGACATCCCGCACCACATTGAAAACGCACCGGAAATACTCGAGGTGCGCGGGGAAGTGTATATGTCTCACGTCGATTTTCAGAACCTGAACACCCGCCAATTGGGGCTTGGTGATAAACCATTTTCGAACCCAAGGAATGCTGCGGCTGGATCTCTTCGACAATTGGATGTGAACATTACAAAATTGCGGCCCCTTCGTTTTTTTGCTTATGCGTGGGGCGTGTTGTCAGAGGAGATTGGCGACACGCAGCTGTCTTCCGTAAAGGCGCTTTCGAGTTTTGGTTTTAAGGTTAACAACCTGACGCAACGATTTGAAAATACCAATGAATTGATCGAGCATTATCGGCTGATTGAAAAGCAAAGATCCACCCTTGGCTATGACATCGACGGGGTTGTTTATAAAGTGGATAAACTTGATTTCCAACACCGGCTTGGATTTCGGTCAACGACACCACGATGGGCAATTGCACATAAATTTCCTGCTGAACGGGCTTGGACACGGCTAGAGGGAATTGATATTCAAGTTGGCCGCACAGGGGCCCTTAGCCCGGTGGCAAGGCTTGCGCCCGTGACGGTGGGCGGTGTCGTGGTTTCAAATGCGACATTGCACAACGAAGATTACATATTGGGTCGCGACAACACGGGCGCTGACATTCGAAACGGGAAAGATATTCGGGTTGGGGATTGGGTTGAGGTGTATCGCGCTGGCGATGTTATCCCAAAAATATCCGATGTTGATCTTTCAAACCGCCCCGACGGCGCGTGTCCGTTTGTTTTTCCAACCACCTGCCCAGAATGTGGATCCGATGCCGTTCGGGAACCGGGGGACGCCGTCCGCCGCTGTGTCGGAGGGTTGATTTGCCCTGCTCAAGCTGTTGAAAAACTGAAGCATTTTGTCTCTCGCGGTGCCTTTGATATCGAAGGGCTTGGGGCCAAGCAAATTGAAATGTTCTATGGCGACGACATGTTACCGATTCGCGAACCTGCTGATATTTTTACCCTTTCTGGCCGTGATCAAAACGCTTTGGCCCGGTTGCAGAACCGAGAGGGATGGGGTGCAAGATCCGCTGAGAAACTTTTTGCGGCCATTGAAAATCGTCGATCAATACCACTCAATAAACTCATTTTCGCGCTTGGCATTCGCCATGTTGGCGAAAACTCTGCAAATCTATTGGCGAGGAGTTTCGGAAGTTGGGAAAGGTTCGAGCAGGCCGTGACTGCGGCCGCTGAGAAAGGCGAGGTTTGGGAGGAGTTGCTTGCAATTGATGGCATTGGCGAGGTTTTGGCCTCCTCGCTGGTCGCTGCCTTTGCGCAGGTTTCTGAACGAAATTCAATTGATCGGCTGGCGCGACATTTGACAATTCTTCCGGTTGAAAACACATTAAACTCGGACAGCCCAGTTGCGGGGAAAACGGTGGTTTTCACTGGAAGCCTTGAAAAGATGACTCGCGCAGAAGCCAAGGCCCGGGCAGAAGGGCTGGGCGCCAAGGTTGCTGGTTCGGTTTCGTCAAAAACGGACCTTCTCGTGGCGGGACTAGGGGCAGGGTCAAAGGCAAAAAAGGCATCAGAATTGGGAATTGAGATCCTTGATGAAGATGGCTGGTTGACACTGGTCGGGGACGCCTAGATGTCCGCTCGCCCCGAGATTTTATTTCCATTGTTTTCCGAGTTGGAGAGCCTGTCTGGCGTCGGCGCAAAGACGGCGAAAGCCTTTGCCGCTCTTCGTATTGATGCGCCTCGCGATTTGCTGTTTTCATTGCCTTACGCCGGGATTGACCGAAAATTCAGGGCCTCCATTTCAGAAGTCGAGCCCGGACAAGTTGCGACCGTAGAAGTCGAAGTTCTGTCCCATCACCCCGGTCGAAACAAGCAAGCGCCTTATCGCGTCATTGTTCGGGACGCACTAACCGACTTTACTTTGGTTTATTTCCACGCTCAGCCAGCTTGGTTATTGGACAAGCTTCCGGTTGGTGCAAAACGTGTTGTTTCCGGAAAAGTAGAAAGCTTTGACGGACATTTTCAGATGGCGCATCCCGATTTTCTGGTGGCCCCAAAAGATGTGGGGCAAATTCCCGATTTCGAACCTGTTTACGGGTTAACTGCCGGGGTCACTGCAAAACTTATGATCCGCGCCATTCGCGAGGTTTTGACGCGTGCGCCTGCATTGAAGGAATGGGTCGATCCGGAATTGAAAAAGCAAGAACATTGGCCCGATTGGATAGACGCACTGCGATCAGCGCATGCACCAGTGGGGCCGGACGATGTGTCGCCGAACTCACCGGCGCGTCGGCGATTGGCTTATGATGAATTGTTTGCACATCAATTGACCTTGGCGTTGGCCAGATCCCAACTGAGAAAGGGGCATGGTCAAGTCAGCTTGGCAACGGGCGTGTTGCAGACAAAAGTACTGAACGCGCTGCCTTATAGCCCAACCAATGCGCAATCGCGTGCAATCGAGGAAATTTCTGCAGATATGGCGGCGGGCGCGCGGATGAACCGCCTGTTGCAGGGGGACGTGGGGGCTGGGAAAACACTTGTTGCCCTGATGGCTTTGCTGATCGCCGTTGAAGCTGGCGGGCAGGGGGTGATGATGGCCCCGACGGAAATATTGGCGCGACAACATCTTGCTGGCATTCGTCCTCTCGCAGAGCACGCGGGTGTGGTTGTGGAAATCCTAACCGGGCGTGACAAGGGGGCTGAGCGGCGCAGAAAGCTTGATGCATTGGCAAATGGAGATATCCAAATACTAGTGGGAACCCACGCAGTTTTCCAAAGTGATGTGATATTTCAAAATCTTAGGCTTTCAGTTGTTGATGAACAGCATCGATTTGGTGTTGCACAAAGAATGCTGCTTGGGGAAAAAGGAAATGCGTCGGACGTGTTGGTCATGACGGCAACGCCCATTCCGAGAAGCCTTTCTTTGGCGCAATATGGCGATATGGATATCTCCGTACTGGATGAAAAACCCCCGGGCCGGCGTCCTATTCAAACCGTTCTGATTTCGTCCAATCGGCTGGATGAGGTTGTTTCGCGACTTCGCGCCGTTATCAAAGACGGGGCGCAAGCCTATTGGGTCTGTCCGTTGGTGGATGAAAGCGAAGTGATGGATTTGACCGCGGCGGAGGAGAGGTTCAAACATTTGCGCGCGGCTTTGGGGGAGACCTCAGTTGGGCTCGTGCATGGTCAAATGCCATCGCAGGAAAAAGATGCCGCCATGCAATCTTTTCAAAACGGGGAAATCCAGGTTCTTGTTGCGACCACCGTCATCGAAGTTGGCGTAGATGTGCCAAATGCAACAATAATGGTCATCGAAGGGGCGGAACATTTTGGGCTTGCCCAATTGCATCAGTTGCGCGGGCGTGTCGGGCGAGGCCAGGCCGCGTCGACCTGTGTTTTGCTCTATCGGGCCCCTTTGACCTCTGGTGGCGAAAACCGGCTTAAAACCATCCGGGATACCGAGGACGGATTTGTTATTGCAGAAGCGGATCTGGCGATGCGTGGTGCTGGCGACCTTATTGGCACGGCGCAATCTGGTCTTCCGAACTTTTGGATTGCAGATTTGGAACACCAAGCCGGTTTAATGGCAATCGCTCAGAAGGATGCCCGTGTGTTACTTGGGCAAGACCCCAAACTTGAAACCGCGCGAGGGCGCGCGGCGCGTGTTCTTCTTTGGCTAATGCGACAAGATCAAGCTATTCGTTTGATTTCAGTTGGTTAGAAAGTATTTGCTTGTTTTGTTCGCGAATGTTCTTAAAAAGTTCTTTACATATTCTTCTCGATATGAGAACAAAGTGGCAACAAAGGTTTAACGCCACACCATAACGAGCAGGAGGGAAGAACATGATGAAACAGGTGAAAGACGTATTGGCCCGTTCATCCGCCACTATTTGGCAGGATACAATCGGCGGAATGTCTCTTTTAATTGTTTTGTTTGCCGCTCTTCACTTGCCTGGCATGTTGTGACGTTCACCTGAGTTTCTGTCCTGCGGCCGGTCCGGTTATGCATCCTGTCCCAAATTTGATGCATTGACGGTTCACTGCCCGTCATCTGTCCTAAATCAGGGTGATTTGCCTCATTCCCACCCTGAAACCGGAATGACCCGATCCGCAACTTGCGCCGCCTCCCTTGTGGAGTGCGGCGTTTTTTTATCCGTCCGCCCGGTAGCCCATGCGAAGGCCCCCCCAGTGTTTTCCATTTACAAAAATGGGGGCTGATAAGTCCTTCATCAGTACAAATTCACCGCCGCCCATATCCCGGCGATAGACCTGAAGTAAAAAAGGGGCCTTTGACTGGCCAGATTTCAAACCGACCCTATCATTGAATATAACGCGATTTCTGCAATTGGCGGTATTCCAGACCGGATCAGAGCCCTGCGGTTTTGAAAACTTGGCATTATGGGTTGGCAAATATCCGTGATCATCAATTGCCACGCAAAAGATAATATCCGCATTGCTTCTTAGGGCGGCTTCGAGGATGGGCGGCAAAATGCGATCTGTTAACTTGGTGAACGGGGCAAGGACCTGCTGCGGGTTTGTGTTCGGAATAGGTGTATATTCGCGATGAAACAGCTCTTGTTCACCGATTGCTCCGTGATTGATCGCATCGCTAAACAGCTCGGAAATGTTCTTTGCATCCTCTTGCACACGGTCGATAAAAGGCTGGTCGGTCGATCGACCTCCAAATGCCACGGTTCGTTGGACAATTCCCTCTGAAAGGTCGATCAGCCGATCTGTTTTTTGACTGACAAAATGTACACCTTTTGCCGTTTCACGAACGGTTCCGCCAATCTGTTCAAAAGATGGAAGAAAATTCTCGACCGCGTCGCGAACCTTTTCTGACTCAGCGATAATATGTTCTGTTCTTGCGGCGGATTTTTCTGTTGCCTGCGCAATACGTCCCATGGCGTCATCTGCGTCCTGGGAATCGCAAAGCACTGTTTCCGCAGTTTTTTCGATTTTATTTGTCTCTTCGTTGAGCTTTTCAACCTTCTTTGAGAGATTCGTCACATTGGCTGAAATCTGCTCAGCAGAATGGGCAGTTTTCCCAGAGAGTTCATTAATGGCCTCGGCAACAACTGCAAACCCGCGCCCCGCATCCCCCGCCCGTGCAGCTTCGATTTTCGCGTTGATCGCAAGGATGTTCACTTGTTTGGCAATGGATGCAATTTCGTCATTTGCACTGAAAACCGCGTGTAAGGATTCGGCCATTTCCGACATTTGCTCTGAGAGATGCTTCACCCAACCTGCGATGTCTTTTGATTGCTCGCCCCCTTTTCGAACAAGCTCAACAGAGGCTTGAACCGTTTCCAGCGTGGATTGGGAGCTTTCGAGCAATGCCGACATGGATGTCCGCACATGGGTGTTGGCGGTCAGCACATTTTTGGCCTGATGAGACAAGGCGGTAACTGATCTCAGCTGGTTTCCGCTTTTTTGATCAACATCAGATAAAAAGCCAGCAATATCCACAACGTCATATGCTAGTTGCGACCCGATTTTTGCGAGTTCGGACATTCGGAAGTCGGTTTCTGGTGCCGGTACGAAGTCTTGGTTTTCGATCACGATACGTCTCCTAGGATGAGGATTTGTACCGGGTTGAAATTTAAAATCAGTTAAGCGGCATCCACCGCATCAATCGCCGCCAAAGCCGCATCAAACGCCAATAGAATAGAGGCGTGACGGTTCTTATACTCGCGCGCAGGTGACAGGACCTCATAAGCCTCAAAGGGGGCGCTGGGATTCGGTCCGGTTGCTTTTAACATTGCCGAAAGCTGATCCCGCCCGGATTGAAGGTCTGCGCGGCTTAGCCCAATGACAGATTTCCCCAAAATCGCCGCAGATGCCTGCCCAAGGGCACAGGCCTTAACGTTTTGAGAATATTGAGAAACCTTACCATCCTCTAAGATCACACTGGCAGAGACCGTAGAGCCACATAAGGGCGCACGTACTTTTGCCTCGCCGTCGGGCGCGCAGAGGGGCTGCAGATGCGGGATCTGCGATGCCAGACCAAGAATTTGCTTGGAATACAGTTTGATCAGGTCGCTATCGCTCATATCTCGGCTGCCTTTTCCTGGGTGGCGCTTGCGGGTTCAACTCCCTAAATAGGTCTGTGTCAGGGAAATGGAAAGGATGCCAGATGCAATTTGACGTAGACAGCCTGAAATTCGATGATCGCGGCCTGATCCCGGCCATTGCACAGGATGATATCTCTGGCGAAGTCCTGATGATGGCCTGGATGAATGCAGATGCTGTCAGACGCACCTTAGAGACCGGCAAA
>ATLU01000137.1_pt1 | contig 23359 bp, 23 predicted proteins | sample 178751 | NCBI WGS metagenome assembly ATLU01 (sample SAMN02211837, study PRJNA209200) | bioreactor metagenome | isolation source: day 23 sample from continuous culture bioreactor inoculated with sediment... | place: Germany: Wadden Sea | collected 2011
CTATCCAAATACACTCGACCGGATAGAAGGAAGAAATGGGAGTGGCATTTGGTCTGCATGGGCGGGATGATAACGACCCGAAGAAACAGGTAACCCGTGGTTGTGTTGCGTTTAACAACAACCAGATTGGTGAGCTGAAAGCACTGCTGCAGAAAGATACTCCAGTCATCATTACCAGAGAAACCCAATTTATTCCCGCCACCGAATATCACCAACAGCGGGAAGAGCTGTTCACCCTGTTCGACAGCTTCATCGAAGCCTGGGAAAGTGGTGAAATTGATCAACTGAGTGAACTGATCCACCCCGAGTTTCATAGTCCAGGCGGTATTGATCGTGATGCTTGGCTTGCCCGCAAATCACAACTCAATCGACTCTACCCTAAAAAAGTGATTGAAACCGATGATGTCTATGCTTTTAAAGAGGATGGAAAACAGGTGGTCTTCGATTTTACCCAATCCTATTGCGCTGACAATTTGAGTGCACGGGGGAAGAAAAAACTCTTCTTCAAGCGAGACAATGGCAAGCTAAAACTGATCACTGAGTCCTACGAAAGCCTTCCGGGTAACTCCTATACCCACGAGAAGGTCGGTCATTTCGTTGCTGACTGGTTGAGTGCCTGGCGCAACGCTGACATTGACAACTACCTGAGTCACTATGGATCTAAATTTAGGGATGGCAGTGGTAAAAACCTTGCCCAATGGCGAGACTATAAACGTACTATTTTCACAGATAGGCCCGATCAACAAATCCAGATAGATGATCTCTCTATTAAAGAGCTGCACAATAACCGCTATCAGATCAGGTTCAAGCAGGATTACCGAAGCGCAGACTATACCGACCAGGGTATTAAAACCTTGATACTCGAAGGGTGTCCCGGTGATTTTCAGATTGTGGCAGAACGCTGGCGCAAACTGCGCTAGGTCGAATCACTTCCACTTTGTTTAAGATTTGGGTTTAGGTTTGGATGCCACTTTATCCCGTAGATAAACCGGTTGTGCATACTCAGCCGCGACAGCCTCACCTGCGTTAAAGCTTGCGGCTCCAAGCAACGCCACATCTTCGGCACTACAGAGCATGTAAACTGTATCACCGCCAAGAGCCTCACCGATACGCAACTTCAGTTCTGCAGAATAACTTCCCCAGCCGGGGCCAACTCCGTGCCAGCCAACACCCTCTGGCAGTGTCACAGCGTCAGGCGCTGACACCGATTCATCCATTACCGGTCGTACCAACCCCTGTGCATCTACCGCGTAACCACCCCAGTAGACTTCATGCATTCGAGCATCATAGGCCGCCAATATGCGCTGGAAGCCGTACTCGCGATAACCGCGCTGAGCCAATGCTGCAAGTGTTGAAATTGCAACAACGGGTAAATCAGAGGCAAATGCGGCGCCTTGCGCCACGCCTACAGCTATACGCACCCCGGTAAAAGCACCAGGTCCTCGACCGAATGCGATGGCATCCAACGATGAAAGTCCTATACCGGCCTCTGTCAGCAGCTCTTCCATCATGGGTAAAATCAACTGACTGTGCATCCGCGGCTCAACTTGATAGCGGGAGGAAATCTCCCCATCGATCAAAAGGGCAGCTGAACAGGCCTCTGTTGCAGTTTCTATGGCGAGTATTTTCATGGTAAGCAATTGTATCTCAGGTCGTGGATAAATTGATCAATTTATAAGACTGCCGGGTTATTTTATGTCTACAATTAAGGTAATTCTGCCGGTCTATCCCTCTTCACGGAGCTAGCTATGTACTTTGGTAAAAAATACGCATCTGCAAATCATGATGATACCGTTGCGGATGAACGCCGTGCCATCCACAGGCGTCACCTGATCTATTATCTGAGGGTATGGGATACCGCCACAAACAATCAGCTGGGGCATGTAGTTGATATTAATATCGACGGACTAATGCTGATCAGTGAAAAGCCTATTGAAACCGGCAAGGAGTTTGAATTGGAACTGCGCTGGCAGAACATGGAGGGAGAGCCAGATACCCTTCGCTTCCGTGCCATGAGTCGTTGGAGTCACAACGATGTTAATAGAGATTTTTATGACACCGGATTCCAACTGATCAATCCTACGGAAGAGGTCCTGGATCCTATTCGTGACATGATCCAGCAGTATGGTTTTGGTGACTGAGAAACCGGCGTAAGCCAGCATTAAGCTCTTGATCAGACCGACTCTGATTCAAAAAACCGGATAACATCGTTGATATCTCGGGTTCTGGCCATGGACGGCATGCTGTCCAGAAAGACCTGACCATAGCCCTTTTTCAACAACCGGGGATCACAGATCACCAGAACACCCCGGTCAGTCTCATCACGAATCAGCCGCCCTGCCCCCTGCTTTAGTGCAATGGCAGCCTGGGGGACCTGAAACTCCATAAACGGATTACCCCCCTGCTTTCTGAGTGTATCTATACGTGCCTGCAATACCGGATCGCCTGGGGAGGCAAAGGGTAGTTTGTCGATAATGACACATGAGAGTGCCTCGCCACGTACATCCACACCCTCCCAGAAACTCGAGGTGCCCAGCAACACAGCATTCCCCAGTTTTCTGAACCGCGCCAGGAGTTCACCCTTCGGCATACTGCCCTGCACCAGCAATGGATACTGAATTCGGGTCTCCAGCGCCTCGGCCGCCTCACGTAGCGCACGATGACTGGTAAACAGAATGAATGCGCGACCCAGGCTTGCCTCAATAACCGGCGTCACAACATCCACTACCGTCTGAGTATAGTGGGACTCTCGAGGCTGCGGCATACCCTTGGGTACAAACCAGAGTGCCTGATTCTGATAATCAAAAGGACTATCCCAACATGCTGTTCGGGCCCCATCTAAACCCAGCTGGTGCTGAAAGTGTTTAAAATCGTTCCCAACGGCCAGAGTAGCCGAGGTAAAAATCCAACTGCCCGGATGACTCTCCATCTGTGCTTTGAACAGTCCAGAGATATCCAGGGGTGTACGATTCAGCCGAAAGCTCTGCCGATAAGTCTCAAACCAGCGGATATATCCCTGCTGTGACTCACCTTCAGAGAGCAGCTCATTGAGGAAGGCACGAATAGAATTACAGCGCGCAAGACAGCTATCCAACCCTTTTCCTCGCCCCTCAACAGCTGACAACAACTCTGTCATCTCGAGTAGACAGTCACCAGCCTTTTCCAGTCCACGAATCAACGGCTCATCTGCCGCAATCTCTGACCAGGAACCGCGACGCAGGTCCAGTCCAAACAGCAGACGCAGATCCCTGACGCTTTTACTGAGCAGCGCTGATTGAGCCGGGATCTCCTTCAGATCACCCGCCTCTTTATGGTATTCCGTTTCAATATCACGGCAGAGATCCAATAGCTGCCGGCCACTGACCCCGGTACCAAAGAAGTTGCCGGCCACCTCGGGAAGCTGGTGTGCCTCATCAATGATAAAGCAGTCAGCAGTAGGCAACAGCTCACCAAAGCCCCCCTCTTTCAAAGCGAAATCAGCACATAAAAGATGATGATTTATTACCACCAAATCGGCTTCCTGTGCGCGTCGTCTAGCCTCAACCAGGTGACAGGTACTGTAGGCATTACACTCCTGACCCAGACAATTTTCAGTGGTCGATGTCACCAGTGGCCAGATACGGGCGTCTTCTGGAATTTCAGACAACTCTGCGACATCACCACTTCGCGTGCGGCCCGCCCAGCTTTGAACCTGTGACAGTTGATCCACCATTTCGCGGCTATTCAGACGCCCCTCCAACAGGGTCATCTCCATACGATGTGTACAGAGGTAGTTGGCACGCCCTTTGAGCAGCGCCACATCAGCCGGAATGGCCAGTGCACTTTTTATTCGAGGAAGATCGCGGTGAAACAGTTGATCCTGGAGATTTTTGGTGCCTGTGGAGACGATCACTTTCTGGGATGAGAGCAGCGCAGGTACAAGATAAGCGAAGGTTTTACCTGTACCCGTACCTGCCTCGCTGATCAGTACCTCACCCTGTAACATGGCATCAAGCACGGCCTCAGCCATGGCTTCCTGCTGCGGCCGATAGGTGAAACCCTCTACAGAGTTGGCCAAAAGCCCCTCTGGCCCTAATATATCTTTAATATCAGACATCTAGGCGTTATCCGGCCTGATTATCCCATAGCTCGGGGGAGAGGCCCTGCTCACGTGACCAGACCAGGCGACCGATGATTTTGAACCGGGCTACAGACAGCGCGCCCCGTTTAGCTCTGTTGCTGCTGGATTGTTCCATATAATCCAACAACTCACTGCGATCCGCTTCGTAGATCTCATAGGGCTCATAATCCTCATCCATGAGTACCAGAACGACGCAATCCCATGGTTGATCAGCCTTTATCTGGCCAATTCTTTGACCGGTCTTGCTCTCATCAAATATCGTCCGACTCTTGATCTGAACACGCCGATCATTACGTGCCGGATCCACGGCATCATGCCCCCCTACAGAGGCATCTACCTGTTTCAGACGCAACAGTCGGATGGCATCGTGCAGTGCAATTTCATTGCTGATTCCAGGCAGGGGTTTTCCCATAGTACGCCGATACTCGGCAGCGAGCTGTCGAGCCTGACCAATCAGTTTGTCGGCGGCATATAGGCTCATGCCGATAAATCTCCACGTATATCAATGACTTTTTGCAGAATTGTATCCTAATCCGTTAGGAACTGCTGCATTGATGAGAAAAAAGAGGTCAATGGCCCACTCAGCTAGTTAAGCATTCTCGCCTTACGCTCGGCCACCTTGGCACCATTAATATCGCCTGAAGAACGTTTAGCCTTGGCAATCAGCTGCCAGTTTTTCCTTTTTAGCTCAACATCTCCACCCGCCAGTGCCAATGATTTCACGGCCAGGTCTGATGCCAGGGTGGCTCGCCCCTGATCCAACCTTAGCTTGGCCAAGCGATGCCAGAGATGGGCGTTTCGCGGCTCAATGCGCAGGGCCCGCTCAACTGTACCCACAGCGCCATCCAGATCATTACTCTGCACCTGCTGATCGGCACGCTTTAGCAATGACGAAACCGCTTTGCTGTGCATCGGTATAAGAGGCGCACGACTGGCGGGTTCATAGGCACTAATCTGTATACCCTTCTCCTCAGCCGGCGACACTACCACGCCTGATGCCTGTTCAGTAGCAGGGGCATCCGGTAATGGCGACCGGGCTGTACGCGACTCTGCTGCTGGCCGCTGAGGTGCTGTATAACAACCTGCCAAGAGTGAAGCGGATAAAACCGCAACAGAAAATAACTTCCAGTTCATTCAAAAAAACTCCGAAACAGCCGCCGGATGGATGTCCCGGACTGCCCTGCACAGGAAGCAGTCACTGTCGGAGCAGAGCCGGCTATAAAGGGATACTGCCTTGCGCCCTCACACCCCTCGTCCGCCTTGAAACCAGACTTGGGATCGATCCAGACAGTCTCCACCGAATCTGGCCTGAGTAATTCGAGAGAAACAGGCCGTAATCGGCGCATCATATCACCCCAGACCTGTAATGCACCTGTTGAACCGGTTAAACCAGCCGGTTTATTGTCATCCCGTCCTACCCAGACTACAGCCACCTTATCCCCACTGAAGCCGGCAAACCAGCTATCCCGTAGCTTATCAGTGGTACCGGTTTTTCCCGCAACATTGAATGAATTATCAACATAACGGGTCAGGCGCTTAGCCGTTCCGTTGCGCACGACTTCCTGTAAATTACGATTCACCAGATAGACGGGGCCAGAGGGCACCGCCTGCCGCACAGTCAATGGATAACGCTGCAGCGGTTCTCCACTGCTTGATTGAACAGCGCGAATAGCGCGCAAGGGGGAGTAAAAACCACCCGCTGCAAAGGTTTGATAGAGTTGTGTCACCTCCAGCGGGGAGAGTGAAACCGAACCCAGCAACATGGCAGGAACCTGCTGGATAGGTCGATTAATGCCCATCTGCTCCAGCAGTTGAGCAATCGGACCCAAACCCACATCCATACCCAGGCGGACCGTTGCCAGATTATAGGAGTTGGCCAGCGCTGTATGCAGCGGGACTTTTCCATGGGCCACATGGTCATAGTTTTCTGGCATCCACAGCTCCCCCTCCTTCCCTTTGATGCTGAGCGGTGTGTCGTCTAACTGTGTCACCAAGTTATATCGGTCGGTGCGCATCAGGGCAGCCAAATAGACAACCGGCTTGACCAACGATCCAATGGGCCTTACCGCATCCAGTGCCCGGTTAAATCCTGCATAGCGGGCACTCCGGCCACCAACAAGGGCACGCACTTCGCCATTTTCACTGTCAACCAGAATTGCCGCACTCTCAAGTTTACCCTTTGGTAAACGGTAACCCTCCTCCAGCTTCGTCAGACGATTAGTAACGGCCTCCTCCGCCTGTTGCTGCGCCCAGGGATCGAGCGTGGTAAAGATGCGCAGCCCTTCTGAGGTCAGATCCTCTTCCCGATAGTCACGGTGTAACTGCCTCCTGACCAGATCCATAAAGGCAGGATAACTTCCCCGTCCATCACCTTTCTGTTGAACCCCCAGAGGCGCACGTTTGGCGGTCTGAGCCTCTTTAGCTGAAATCAGCCCTTGCTCATGCATGACCGATAAGATCAGATCTCTACGCTCTTTAGCACGCTTGGGATGCCGGCGTGGATCATAAAAAGAGGGTCCTCTGACCTGTGCCACCAAGAGTGCAAGTTGAGAGAGATTGAGTTCGCCCAGACTGCGATTGAAATAGAAATGGCTGGCCAAGCCAAAGCCATGAATCGCTCGTCCACCATCCTGGCCGAGATAGATCTCATTGGCATAGGCCCCGAGAATGTCATCCTTTTCATAGTGCGCATCAAGCAGTAGGGCCATGGCTGCTTCATTTAATTTACGCCACAGACTACGCTCTCTTGTCAGATAGAAATTTTTAACCAGTTGCTGGGTAAGCGTACTGCCTCCTTGAACCACTCCCCCCGCCCTCATATTGGCCCAGATAGCCCGGGCGATGGCCCTGGGGTCAACACCTGAGTGCTGATAAAAAGCCCGGTCTTCCATGACGATAAGTGCTTGCACCAGACGTTCCGGGAGTTCTGAGCGACGCACCAGAACACGATCTTCATTATGTGCTGGATAGATACTACCGATTTCCGGCGCCTCCAGTCGGACAAGCGCCAACTCACCACCACCCACTTCGGAAAGCTGATCAACCTGGTTACCCGAGAAGCGAATATCAAGAAAATGCCCCGGCTGCTCACCATCCCAAAAGCTGAATGGGCGTGAACGAATCAGAATTCGCGATTTATTACGTGACCAGCTTGCCGGCTGTTTCGGATAACTGCTGCGCTGGTAGCCCATTTGCTGAAGCTCAGAGACCAGCTGATCCGGTGATATTGACGCGCCAGGATAAAGTTCAAGCGGCCGCCCATAAACACGGGCAGGAACCGCCCAGCGTTTACCTTCAAATTTAACCCTGACCGTGTGATCGAGATACAGAAGATAGACACCCAACGCCAGTGAAAACAGAAAACTCAGGGCAAGCAGACGACTGAACCAGCGACCGAATAGACCGCGCTTGCGCGGCCGTTTTTTGCTAGGTTTGGCGCGTTTTCGGCGGGTTGCCGGTTTGCGTTTAGCTACGTTCGTGCTTTTCTTTCGGGTGGTTTTTGCCATCAACTGCTACTTTAGATCCAAGGGTTTGTCGGATGAAATTTCGACTAACGACTAAGATAAAACGGTGGCCTTCATCAGTGGCGCTTTTCAGCCAGTGGGAATTGCTGCAACTGACCAGCGAGCTTTTGATTCAGTTCACTTATCCAGAGAGGGGCATCAACTGAACTGGCAACCTGTGGTCTAAAACGAAAATCTCGGGGTGTAATCAACACAGAGACATTCGACTCTCCAATCAGCGCAGCCAGGACAAACAGATCTTCTGCAGCACGATTACCAATGGCCAGACACCCTTTCGAAGCGCGCCCCCCATGGATAAAAATATCGCCTCCCAGATCCACTCGCCCATCCACTTCTGCCTGCTGACGATCATAGGCATTGGGATAATCTATCTTTAGAGAGAGATGATAGGCACTATTTGGATTCAAAAGTTCAACACGATAAACACCTTCCGGGACCTGCTGATCACCTTCACGTAACTTTGGCCCCCATGTACCACTCATTCCTTTAATCCGATAATCCTTGATATGCTGCCACTTACCCGCGGCAAAAGCCCAGAACTCCATAAGGCGAGTATCCTTGAAACTGACCAGTGCCACCTTTTCCGGTGGCCATGCCACATCCACATAGTCAAAGTAGGGCTTCAATCGATTCTCTACTTGAACCTGATACTGAGTGACAACATCTTCAATCGTACGATCATTATCAACCGCGCTCGCTGGTACCGAGAACAAAAGAGCAACGACACAAAGTACCCAGCAAAAATCGAGATATCTCCGGGCTACACTTTTTTTACTGTCAACAGATTGGGTTAATCGGTTATTCATAACCATGCATATCTACACCATAGCGAAATAAATTGAAACCTTCGAAGGCAGAAAGCGATACTCCGGCAGAAAACCACCCGTCATTTTCAGAAATGCTGCAGCGGGCAAATCTGAGATCAGCCGCACAGCAAGCTAGTTTCATTTGGTTAAAATAATTCTCATTTAAGGTAGCCATTTCTGAAGGGAGCGGCAGGATATGTGGATAATCATACAGAGGATCCCACTAACCACCACCCAAAGAGAACTGAACCAGTTTCTCAACAAACAAATTATTGGAAAAAGCTGGTTCAGTTTATCAGCCCACCCGGATATTCGCCTGAAAACCTTTTCAATACTCAGGATGACCGACCGCTCTTCTGGAAAAGTTGAGTGTCATGGATTGGCTGAACTGGAATCTCAAAAACCAGAAGAAGAGACTTTACAGCTATTGAATGGGCACAAACTGCGTGGCCAAACCATCTTTGTAAGGAAGTATTATCACCGCACAAGCCGACCAACATATGAAACAAAACTGATGAACAATGCTATTCCCCCTGAAAAAAACGAGCGTCGCCGACCTTATTTGCACATTGAGATGTTAAAAGCCAAAGCCGGCGGCGGTTTTTCAGCGAAATTATTCTGATCCAAAAAGGAACAACTTGCTCAAAAGGTCATATAGCACTTGGCATCTCAGCAATCCGCCAGAGGAGCATTTATTTTACCAACTCATTTTCAAATGCCTTGACCACATCTCTGAATTGATCGCGGTTATGCTCATTCAGATCCATCAAGGCACGATGCGCTTCAAGCAGTAGTTGGGTACTTTTAAGTTCACCTGATGTGTTAAGCGGTATTTCAGAAAGCTTATTCAATTCCGTCTCGCATTCCTGCACCAGGTGAAACACGCGTTCAAAACCCACGGCTTCCAGCAGCTCGTTAATATCCGGCTGATTAGAGATGAGCGTCACCTTGGGTAAATTGGCACGCTGCATTGACCGAGCCAGTCGCGCAAGAATACCCAAGTTTGTGCTATCAATACTCTCAGCACCCGTTAAATCAACGACAAAACCTTTTAAACCCTCTGCACTCAGCAAGTTATTAATGTAGGCATCCAAGGCAACACAGAGGGTATGACGCACATCCCCCTTATAACAGAGAATCTCAACACCATCCTGCGTGCCGTGCCATATCTGACCACTACTCATTACTGTCACCGCGTGTTATGGATAAGAAGGCAATGTCATCAGGCATCTCCTGCAATCCTTCGATATCAAATCGCTCCACAAGTTCATCAATGGACGTTCCACCATCCGAGACCATCTGTAACAGCCACTCTGTTCTCCTGCGAGCAGAATCACGTGGAAACAGCTCCAGAATGCCATCTGAAATCATTAACATCTGCTGTACCGAGCTAAAATCAATCTCGTGCTGGGTAAAAATTGAATCTTCAAATAAGCCTACGGGTTTGTCATGGCTGGTCAATGTCTTGAAGGCTCTACCATCGAATATCATAGGGTAGGGAAACTGCCCGCCAGAACAAAAACGCAGGCTATGGGTTTTCAAATCAAGTACGCCATAGAAGATCGTCAGATATTTTTCAATCGGCGACAAGTAGAGTGCACGGTTAAGCTGGTCGAGCATCTCACAGGGCTGCCTGACAACCTCTTCCTGATCCCGTTGATAGGCATCGAGATGTTTTTCAAACAGTGTCTTGAGCATCACAGTAACAAATGCAGAGGCGGCACCATGGCCTGAAATATCTGCAATATAAAAACCCACTTCATGATCCCCAATTGCAAAATAATCTACAAAATCACCACTCAATAGAAGCGATGGAAACAGTTGGCGGCGAAAATGGTAATCACCAAACTGTGCTTTCGTTGGGGGTAACAGGCTGGCTTGAAGTGCACGAGCCGCCTCTTCATCCTCCCTCAGTTGCCCAAGGGCAATGGAGAGTTCCATATTGAGGGTTTCCAGGTGCTTTTGATAAGCGCGGTTCTCATTTACCAGACGCGCCCGGTTGAGCGCTCGCTCAATGGCGGCATCAAGCACCTGAAAATCAACTATTGGCTTGGTAATGTAATCCCAAGCCCCGCGTTTCAAGGCCTGTATGGCATCCGCCACCTGATTTGCCCCGGATACGATGATAATGGGCGTGTCTGGTGATAATTCAGCGAGTGTTGATAGCACATCCAAACCATCCATCCCTGGCAGGCGTAAATCACAAAGGACCAGATCAGGTTTAGACGACTTAAATTGCTCAATCCCTTCGATGCCATTTGTGGCTTCGACAAAGTCGTACTCAAGATCTTCAAGATGTGCTACCAGACTACGCCTGACAGCAGTCTCATCTTCTATGGTTAGTATTTTTACTGTCTCACTCATGAACAAACTACACTCTCACTCGATAAAGCCGGGAACGAACAGAAATGCATTGCCTAAACACTTTGGTAACCAGATTACCTGTAAGTTTAGACAGCTCATTGCCTGAGAGGGTAGCTTATATTGAAGAAAGTACTATTTTATTTCTGCGTACGAAGGGTGGGCACCCATAAACGGGGGTGGAAGAAGAGTACTAATACTACCCATAGCCGTGTGAGGAGAGACCCGTATAGCGCGTTAAACAGGAGATACAGTTTTTTGAAACCGTACCTCCTGATTATCCAGCATCACCGTCTAATACCCTTATCATCCCAAAAGGGCCGGCTTGCTTCACCTTCAGCATCGGCCCGACTGATTCCAATATCCTTGAGCATATGCTCACTCAACGCCATCAGTTCATAACGCTGCTTTGAAACCCTATGCCAGTGATGCACTATTACCGAAAACCTTATCAAAGCCGCTTGGGCCGTTGCCAAACGAGAGAATAAGCTCCGTTTCCGTTCACCGGTAGCCACTAAGATGGGGCGATCTACACACATAATGTTTTTCATAAGTACCTCCTGACTAAGTGAAACCGTTACTTTAAATTCCGGTTGCAGAAAGTCTGGACCCATGCTAAACATTAATCTAACGAATAGTTTTGATGTTATTCATCAGCAAAACAGATGGGTTGAATCATGGCGCAGGTCTTTGATAACGAACAGCTACGCACCTTTGTAGCCATTGCCGATTCAGGTGGATTCACCCGTGCCGCTGAATTGGTACATCGCTCCCAATCCGCTGTCAGCATGCAGATGAAGAAACTCGAAGAGATGGTGGGGCGCCCACTGTTTGAAAAAGTCGGGCGCAGTATGGTGATCACATCCGATGGCGAGATTTTGCTCAACTACGCCCGTCGTATCCTTCGACTACACGATGAAGCCGTGTCGACACTGCAACAGCCGGATATGGTAGGCAGCGTTCGTATTGGTATACCAGATGACTATGTAGCAGCCTTCATACCCCGCATTATGGCCCGATTTGCAAAATCCTACCCCATGGTTCAGGTTGAAGTGATCTGCAATCACAGCGAGCGTCTGACCAAGGCGGTGAAGGCAGGCGAGATAGACCTGGCCATCGTTACCAGCGTACCTGGCAGTATGGAGGGTGATATTTTACGGCGTGAAGCAACAGTCTGGGCCACCTCAAAGCATCACTTTATCCATGAAGAGAACCCGCTGCCACTGGTTCTATTCCAGCCGGGCTGCATCTTCCGGCACTGGGCGATGAAGGCGCTTGACAAGATTGACCGATCTTACCGGGTCGCCTACTCCAGCCCCAGCATCACAGGCATTGAAGCCATTGTCGGCTGCGGCCTCGGTGTCACTGTGCTGGTCAACAGCATCGTAAATAATTCTATGCGAGTCCTTACCACGGCTGAAGGCTTCCCCCCCTTGCCTGAATCTGCTATTACCTTACTCAAGACCAACACATCCAGCTCACCGGCCATGCAGTGTCTTGCCGACTATATAGTCGAAGGCTTCCGTGACAATCAAGCCAATGCGGCCTGAGTAACGACGCGTTAATGCTCATTAACTATATTTAAAATTGGAGTTTTAAGATGTTCACCGGAATTGTCCAGGGTACTGCCGAAGTTGTGCGAATTGATGAGAAGGAGCAGTTCCGTACACACACCATCAAGCTACCCAAACAGTATCTTGACGGCCTGGAAAATGGTGCCTCTATCGCACACAACGGTTGCTGTCTTACAGTAACAGGTATCGAAGGTGACACTGTCTCTTTTGACCTGATGCAAGAGACACTACGTGTCACCAATCTGGGTCAATTAAAAACCGGCGATCGGTTTAATTTTGAACGTGCAGCACGCTTTGGTGATGAGATTGGCGGACACCAGATGTCGGGCCATATTCTCTGTATGGCAACCATAACCCGAATTATCCGAACTGAAAATAATTGCCAGATGTGGTTTGAAGTCCCACAAACATACCTGCGCTATATCTTCACAAAAGGCTATATCGGCATTGATGGAATCAGCTTAACGATTGGCGAGGTTAACGGAAATCAGTTTTGCGTCAACCTGATCCCAGAGACACTGGAGCGCACTAACATGGGTTTCAGAGAAGAGCATGATCAAGTCAATATCGAAATCGACCCGCAAACACAGGCTATAGTGGATACCGTTGAACGTGTGTTGGCTGAACGCACCTAACCTGACACATCAAGTCTGCAATAGCTGCTGAATCCGCTGCTGCAAAACCGGTATCACCTGCTGTTCAAACCAGGGATTGCGCCGTAACCAGAGGTTGTTGCGGGGACTGGGGTGCGGCAAAGGTAAATGAGCCGGCCAGTACTGCTGCCAATTCTGTACTGTCTTTGTCAGCGTGGACTTGCGTATACCAGCAAGATGATAGGCCTGTGCATACTGACCAATAGTCAGTGTCAGCTGTATATTCGGCAACTGCGCTAACAGTTTCTCATGCCACTGTTCTGCACATTCAGGGCGGGGAGGTAAGTCACCTCGCTGCCCGGTACCCGGATAGCAAAACCCCATCGGAACGATAGCAATTTTAGTTGCGTCATAAAACAGTTCCCGCTCAATGCCCATCCATGTCCTGAGCCGATCACCACTTGGATCATTAAACGGTATACCCGTTTCATGCACGCGCCGCCCTGGAGCTTGCCCCGCCACCAAAATAACGGCATCAGGATCTGCACGAAACACCGGATTACAACCCGCAGGCAGTTCAGATGCACAAATCGTGCATTTTTTAATCGATTGAATAAGGGAGGAGAAGGTTGTTTTACTCATGCCATAGGCCTCTAACAAAAGAGTCAATGGACGATAACAATTCAGATGATAAATGTGTAGTGACACAACACTCATTGAAGAGTGCTGTGTCACTATGAATAATGCGGCCGGGTTACTTAGTATAAACTCACATGCCGACAGCGACAGGGGGTTTTACGTTGTTATTGCTGGCAATATTAGCCTGAAATATCGCCTTATGCACATCACCCAGACTAAGCATACCTTTCAGAACGCCCGCTTCTGCTACAGGTATCCGTCTGAATTTATGACGCACCATGGTTGTAGCTGCTTGCAATATGTGTTGTTCAGGTGAAACCGTAATCACATCGGTTGCCATCAAATCGGCCACCTTGAGATTCACCACATCTTTGTACTTTCCCATCATGCCAGAGTAATCGCCTGCACCCAGACCATCGGCCATCATATCTTCGAGTGTTGGAAAAAGACGATGAAACACATCCTTTTCCGCGATAAACCCAACCATTTTCTCTCCATCCATCACCGGTAGTCCACTATAGCGATAGAGACACATCAGCGACACGACTTCCAGGAGATCGGTATCCGGAGTAACAGTCCGTGGGGCATTGGTCATTATCTCTTTTACCTGCATAGCATTATCCTCCAAATTTATCAGCACAACACAATTTGTTGAGTGCAACCCGCTTCAGACTGACTGTGCTGTTATTATTATTGACTGCCAAAAAACGTCTGACTAAAAAGTGATTCACCAAAAACAAGCGGGTGAAAAAAGCAGCGTTTTCATTCTTGTCACGGCATGCCTGAAACAGGGCTGACTCTAGTAATCGCTGATTTACCACCCTTTTGTCCACCCGGTTTATCTTTATGCGGTCATAAAAAGTGAATTATTTTTCATTAGTCTTAAATAATATAGATTAAACTGATAAGAGTATCTGTCCGCCTTCGAGGCGTACTGAATAACTTCTGGTACAGCCCACATCAGGGGCAACAGCCTCACCATTTTCCAGTTCAATAACCCAGTTATGCAAAGGACAAGTAACCCGATGCCCATGCAAAATGCCTTCTGAAAGCGGCCCCTGTTTATGTGGACAACGATTAGAGAGTGCAAAGACGGTATCGTCCGCCGCCCTGAAAATAGCGACATCATCATCCTGGGTTTGAACCACACGTGATCCCAATCTCGGGATATCCGAAAGATTACCCACTTCCACCCATGTTTCAGTCATTACTGCAGACATATCACTCTCCAATCTTTTTTAATGGTACAAATTCGTGGGCTTCAGCGCCTTTTGCGCGGGAAGTCCAGGGATCATGCTGTGCCACTTCCTGTGAATCAATAAATCGCCGGTACAACGCTTTTCTACCGGGCACATCTTCACATATACGCTGCTTAATACAGGAGAGACCTATCCGCTCCACCCAGGGTGCCGTCCGTTCCAGGTAACGCGCCTCTTCACGATAAAGTTGAATGAATGCCATGCAGTGCTCCATCACCTCATCTTCTGTCTCTACGCGGCACAACACATCCGTGGCTCTGACTTTCACACCACCATTACCACCAATATGCAGTTCATAACCAGAGTCCACACAGACCACACCAAAATCCTTGATCGTGGCTTCAGCACAATTGCGCGGACAACCAGACACGGCCATCTTGAACTTATGTGGCATCCAGGAAGCCCAGGTAGCCTCCTCAAGTTTCATTCCAAGCCCTGTTGAGTCCTGCGTACCAAAACGGCACCAAGTCGATCCGACACAGGTTTTTACCGTGCGAAGTGCCTTACCATAGGCGTGTCCTGAGACCATACCTCGATCCGTGAGAAACGCCCACATAGCTGGCAGATCCTCTTTTTTCACACCGAGCATATTAATACGCTGACCACCGGTAAAGTGGACTTCACCGACATCAAATTTTTCCGCCGCCTCGGCAATCGTCCTGAGCTCATGGGGTGTAGTTCTACCCCCTAAGATTCTTGGGATAACGGAGAAGGTACCATCCTTCTGAATATTGCCGTGTACCCGCTCATTAATAAATCGAGACTGCGCATCATCAATTGCCTTATCTGGCCAGGCAGAAATCAGATAGTAATTGATTGCCGGCCGACAGATGTGGCAACCATCCGGTGTGCGCCAATCCATCTTGTCAAACACACCCTGCTTGTCAGTCAGTTCATATTCACGAATAGTTGAACGCACCTGATCATGAGTGAATTCGGTACAGGCACAGAGCGGTTTAGCCTCGGGTGCAGAATAATCACCACCCAGGGTATTAGCCAAAATCTGCTCGACGAGACCGACACAGGATCCACAGGAGGCGCCCGCCTTGGTGTGCGACTTCACCTCATCAACGGTAAACAAACCCTCACTGGTAATGGCTTTAACGATGTCACCTTTACAGACACCATTACAGTCACAAACTTGCGCTGCATCACTCATCGCAGAGGCCTGGGTTTCACCACCGTGCCCTGAACTACCGAGATGAGCTGACTGGCCAAACAGCAGACTCTCACGCATATCAGAGATATTCGTACCTTCACGCATCAGTTGAAAGTACCAGGCACCATCTACTGTATTGCCATACAGCACCGCACCACTGATACGATTATCTTTTATGACCAGTTTTTTATAGGTGCCACCTGCCAGGTCCTGGAACACAATCTCTTCGGTTGTGTCATCACCATGGAAGTCACCCGCAGAGAAAAGGTCTATGCCAGTCACTTTCAGTTTTGTAGACGTGACAGAACCCTCGTAACGACCATATCCCAACTCAGCAAGATGGTTGGCACACACTTTGGCCTGTTCAAACAGCGGGGCTACCAAGCCATAGCAGGTCTCCCGATGCTGTACGCACTCACCCAGTGCATAGATACGTGGGTCATAGGTCTGCATGGTGTCATTAACCACCACGCCTCGCTCACAATAGAGACCTGCTTTCTTCGCTAAATCAATATTGGGACGAATACCTACTGCCATCACAACCAGGTCGGCTTTCACGATTGAGCCATCAGTAAACCGAACACCTTCAACTCGCTTTTCACCCAGAATTGATTCGGTCTGCGCACCCATCATAAAGCTCATGCCATTCTCTTCCAGAGAACGCTTCAGCATGGCACCGGCCGCTTCATCCAACTGTCGTTCCATCAGGGTATCCATCAGGTGAACGACAGAGACCTCCATGCCCTGTTTAATCAACCCATTGGCCGCTTCCAAACCCAACAGTCCACCGCCAATCACTACAGCATTTTTATACTTCGTTGATGCAATAAGCATCTGTTCAACATCATGAATATCGCGAAAACTGATCACACCATCCAGTTCGGCACCCGGCACAGGAATAATGAAGGGATCCGATCCTGTGGCCATTAATAATCGATCATACTCAGCCTCTGTGCCATCAGACGTGATCACTTTACGTTTTACTCGATTAATTTCTACAACGGGAGAGCCTGCGTGCAAGGTAATGTTGTTCTTTGTGTACCACTCTCTTTTATTAAGGATGATCTCATCAAATTTTTTCTCACCGGCCAATACAGGCGAAAGCAGTATACGATTGTAGTTCGGATGAGGCTCAGAACCGAAAACGGTGATGTCATATTTATTTGGCTCCAGCTTTAGCAACTCTTCGATCGCTCTCACCCCTGCCATGCCATTTCCTATCAGTACCAATCTCTCTTTCATGCGATGCCTCTTTACCAATCGTGTCGGGTGACCTGTTAATTCAATTACTCCCTTAGTGCAACGGCTATGCCAACTTATAAAAAATGACCACAGTCAGTGGCTCCCGTTCCAATGCGGCACAGGGCAGATATAAAAATGGTTCAACATGGTGCTAAGTAAAATATTTTGCACCGAATATAGGCACGCAATACAGCACATCCAACGTTTGTGCATTAAGCAGACAACATTGTGTGTATTTGCACATTCACAGTGCAAAAGGATTGATGAACTTCAAAAGTTTTTTATTATTACCTTAAATATCAAGGTATTATATTGTTGGCACGGGCAGTGCTATAGCAAGGAAAAGTTTTTTCATCAGGAGCTATAGAATGTCAGGCAGCAAGATAATCCTCTTATCCTTCACGGGTAAAATACGCACACTGCACATCACTTGGTTTGCGTTTTTTCTCTCATTTATGGTCTGGTTCAATCATGCCCCTCTACTGGCATCTATCCAACAAACACTGGGTCTGACCTCACAGGAAGTGAAGGCCCTGTTGATCCTCAATGTCGCACTCACCATCCCGGCTCGTATCATCATAGGCATGCTGGTGGATAAGCTGGGGCCACGGATCGTTTACTCATCACTGCTGTTTGTCTCCAGCTTCATCTGCTTCACCTTCGCCATGGCAGAATCTTTTGAAGCGTTGGCTATCAGTCGATTCTTATTGGGTTTTGTCGGCGCAGGCTTTGTAATAGGTATACGCATGATTGGTGAGTGGTTCCCCGCTAAACAGGTAGGCCTTGCAGAAGGTATATATGGTGGTTGGGGGAATTTTGGCTCCGCCGCTGCGGCCCTGTCACTGCCCACGCTGGCGCTGTTCTATGGTGGCAACGAAGGGTGGCGCTATGCTATCGCCACAACGGGTGTCATTACGCTGGTCTATTCATTCATCTACTACAAGCTGGCTCGCAACACACCGAAAGGATCAACCTATTTCAAACCAAAAAAAACCGGGGCCATGGAAGTTACCAGTAAAGGCGATTTCTTTTTTTATTTGCTGATGAATATCCCTATGTATATCGCACTGGCGGTACTCACTTGGAAATTGAGCCCTGCGAATCTGGGCATGCTCAGTGAAACGGTTAGTTATTCAATCTATGCCTGTCTGGTTCTGCTTTATGCTTACCAGACGGCGCAGGTCTGGCGCATCAATGGACATATCTTTACAACGCCTGTAGCCGAGATACACCGCTATAAATTCAAGCAGGTTGCCATCCTGGATATTGCCTATCTGGTGACCTTTGGTTCAGAACTGGCCGTTGTATCCATGCTCCCCCTGTTCTTCAAAGATACCTTTGACCTCTCCTTGATTCAGGCAGGACTTTTGGCATCAGGCTTTGCCTTCATGAATTTACTAGCGCGTCCCACCGGTGGATTTTTTAGTGACAAATTTGGCCGCAAGAAATCACTGACCATTCTGATCGGTGGCTTGACTGTAGGCTATATTGTACTGAGCAACATCACTTCAGATTGGCCCATTGCCCTGGCGGTACTCGCCACCATGGCCTGCTCGTTCTTTGTTCAGGCTGGGGAAGGTGCTGTTTTTGCCATTGTCCCTCTGGTCAAACGGCGCATGACCGGCCAGGTTGCCGGTATGGCAGGTGCATATGGTAATGTGGGTGCTGTGCTGTTCCTTACGGTATTCTCTTTTGTCACACCCTCAGTCTTTTTCCTGGTCATCGCGGGTGCTGCCATTGTTACTCTGGCCGCCGTCCAGTTCCTTGATGAACCCGAAGGACAGACCGCTGAGGTCATGCCTGATGGAAGCGTACAGATGATTGACGTCAGCTGATAGCCCGGCTGGTGTTGGGCATAGTTGATGCCCCGCATCAGCCGGATAAAAAGAGAAAAGCATGTCCACCACTCTGGAAATAGATTATGCCTGCTGCTCTGAGACAGGCCTGAAGCAGGAAAATGCCGATGCGGCGGATGCCCGTATTCCACCGGGTGAGCTATTACTCAGCAAAGGGGTTGCAGCCGTTATCGCTGATGGCATGAGCAGTAGCGAAGGGGGGCATGAAGCGAGTCAAATCTGTGTTACAGGCTTTCTTAACGACTACTTCAGCACACCCGAATCCTGGAGTGTCAAGACGTCGGCCAGCAAGATTCTCAGTGCACTGAACACCTGGCTCTGCGGACAGGGACAGAGCCGCTTTGACTCACCCAGAGGCATGGTCACCACCATCAGTGCTGCCGTTATAAAATCCACCACGGCCCATCTTTTTCATGTAGGAGATAGTCGCATCTATCTCTACCGAAACCACTCCCTGGAACAGCTAACCAGGGATCATCGGGTCTGGGTCTCAAAGGAACAGGATCTGTTGGCACGGGCCATGGGTATCGACACCCATCTTGAGATCGATTACCGTTCCATCTCGTTAAACCCTGATGACCTGCTGTTTTTTTCTACCGACGGGGTGCATGACTTCCTCACTGATCGTGAGTTACAAAACCTGATTCAACAACAGGGAAGTAATCTTCAGCAAGCGGCCAAGAGCATCACCACTTCAGCCCTAAACCAAGGCAGTACCGATAATGTAACCTGCCAGTTACTGAGGGTGATATCCCTACCCAGCGAAGAGGTTGACGACATCTACCGCAGGGTATCGGAACTCCCCTTTCCGCCCAATCTCAAGGCCGGAATGAATATTGATGGCTACGAAATCATTCGTGAAATTCATGCCAGCAAACGCAGCGAGGTTTTTCTGGCCATCAATAGCGAAAACGGTGAACAGGTCGCCTTGAAGACACCCTCTGTCAACTTCGATGATGACCCGGAGTTTCTAAGTGGTTTTTTAAATGAGGAGTGGGTAGGACGGCGCATCAACAATCCCCATGTTCTCAAGATATTTGAACCGAGACGGCGCCGCTTTCTCTACCATGTCACCGAATATCTGGATGGCAACACACTGTGCCAGCGCATGGACGATGTCGGTCAGATGAGTCTGGAACAGATGCGTGAGTTCCTCACTCAAATGGTGGAAGGTGTCAGGGCCTTCCATCGAATGGAGATGATTCATCAAGACCTGAAGCCCGACAATATGCTGATCAATAAAAATGGCATTCTGAAGATCATCGATTTTGGGTCAACACGCATCGCCGGAGTACAGGAGATCGGTAGCAAGCTCGATCGAACAACACCGCTGGGGACGATCAATTACACCGCACCGGAGTATCTCTCTGGTGAAACCGGCAGCAACCGATCCGACATCTTCTCACTGGCTATCATTGCCTATGAGATGCTGACCGGAAAATTACCCTACGGTGATAATGAAAAGCCGCTGCCGGCAGGAAAAATGCGCTACCAATCCGCCTGCAGGCATAATCCCGCCATCCCGGCCTGGGTGGATGGTGCACTCAGAAAGGCAACCCATCCTAATCCAACCAAACGCTATGAGCTGCTCTCTGAGTTCCTTTACGATATGACCCATCCGAACAGCGCTTTGGTTATCAGTGAGAATAAGCCACTATTAGAGAGACAGCCTCAGCTCTTCTGGCAAGTACTGGCAACACTTCTCCTCCTGAGTAACCTAATCACACTCTACTTTTTGCTAGTTGACCGATAGACATCCAGGTTGCGCTAGCTAATAATGCTGATATACGCCACATATTTAACTTATATTTTAAGTGGTTTTATAAAACAAAGAGCCGGATATCGGCCAACAGCGTTGCCACGATGGGAGGATAATCCATGGCTATTCGTTTCAGTCAGGCCTTTGCCCTGATCAGTTGTCTGTTTTTCAGCACCCACACCCTCGCCGCTACAAACACAATTACCCCGGGAAAGGTCACCGGCGGAAAACAGTCCATACACCCTGAATGGTTCAAAGAGAGCTTTCTGGAAATTGCCAATGATGCCGAAGAGGCCGCAGAGGCCGGCAAGCATCTCATACTCTTCATGCACCTCAATGGCTGCCCCTACTGTGCAAAAATGGCGGATGAAAATTTTGCCAATGCACCCTATACGCCATTCATAAAAGATAATTTTGATGTTATTCAGATCAACATCAAGGGCGACCGGGAAGTCGCCTTCGATGAGAACACCAGCATCAGTGAAAAAGCACTGGCGCAACAATTGAAAGTGCGCTACACCCCAACCATCCTGTTCCTTAACAAAGAGAACAAAACCGTTTTACGCCTCAACGGCTATCGTTCAGTGCCGGCATTTAAACATGCCCTGGACTATGTACAGCAACAGGCATACCTGAATACTACACTGAGTAGATTTATTGAAGATCAACAGACAACGCCTGTTTATGCGTTTCGTGATCATCCCATGCTGAAAAATATCAAGGACCTGAAGTCCGTGGCAGATGAACCTTTGGCAATTCTATTTGAAGACAGTAGCTGCGATGCCTGCAGCGAACTTCACGACGGACACCTGAGTAACCCGGACACCCTAAAGATTCTGGAGAACTTTACCTTTGTCCGATTGGACGCCAACAGTGAAAAAGAGATTATCGATCCAGAGGGCAACACGACAACCGCGAAGGCCTATGCCGATAAACTGGGACTCAGCTATCGCCCAGGCATTGTGCTGTTTGATAAAGGCAAAGAGATCAGTCGCATCGACGGACTACTCTACACCTACCATTTCCAGGAAGTACTACGCTATGTCGGCGAACGTCACTATGTAAAATATCCGAAAAACTTCTATGACTATTTAGGGGTTCGCACAGAAGCAATTCTGAAGTCGGGAAAGAGTATTGATCTATCGAAGTAACCAGAATCATGAGTTTAAAGTAGCTGAAATCGCTCTACAGATGACACCTTAAATGCTAACTTCAGCACCAAAAAAAGCCCCGCATTGCGGGGCTTTTTTACACTACAAGCTTAGCTGTTAGCTGATTCTGCGACGACGCAGTCCCAGCAAACCGGTCAAGCCAAGACCTAACAGCGCAATAGAGGCGGGCTCTGGCACGTTATTACCTACTGAACCCTGGGGTACAGAGGCAAAACGCAGGGTACCGCCAGCAACCAGGAATTCACCAAAGCCGTCACCGAAGAAGGTCACGCTACTGAAGAAGCCTGATGAATCGATCGCACCAATGAAGTTAGTATAGCTATTTGTATCCACAATTCCTGGATTGTCACTTGCAGACAACGCATTGGCAGGCAGAGTAGCCGCACCACCATCAAATGAGATCCAGAGGCCAGAACCGTTTGCAGGCACACCATAAGTGGACTGAACAGCCGCAGGACGAGTATTAGTCATACAGCAGGTCGCCCAATCACCCACTTCAAAACCGAAAGCGTTAACGGGTGAAGAGAAGGTAAACGTCAACCCAGAGTTAAACCCGGGGATAGTGTCGCCGGCACTAGCACTTGGGCTAATGCTCCAACTAGAACCGGAGAGTGCTGTACCGCCGCTTGAATAATTACCGTAAAAAGAAGCAGCACTACCATTGGGCCGTGTAACAGTGACTGTAGCAGGATTACTATTAATATCGATGTAGTTGTAGACGCTCTGGTTAGTAACGACCTGCGCGGTTGTAACAGTAGCACCTGTTCCAGTGATCACACTGTCGAAGGTTGAAATATTAGGTAGTGACAGGTTGTACACTACGGGAGCAGCCATGGCCGTACTTGAAAGTGCCAATGCTGCGCATGCGATTGTATATTTTCTCAGCGCTTTAAACATTGTAGTAATCCCTTAAAGTTGATCGATGTTTCTTGGTAAACGATAATATGCACATATGATGCCAATAACAACATTAGATTATCTTTCAGATAGTTATACAAAGATTAAATAAACACATCAGGCGCAGTGTAAAATTTTCTGACATTTTTTGTAATCCCAACAGCGACGAGTACTCCAAATGCAATATCAGAAATTAACATTGAGCCAATATCTCCACCTCTGTTTTAGACTTGCGCTGCAGTTCAGCTGCCAATCAATAAATCGGGATGCAAAATCCCACACCGCCTGTTAAGCAAAGCAATTTCTGGTGACCCAGGCGGGATACGAAGCGTAAACGGGGCTTGGCTTAGGATAGGTGATAGCAGAACCATCTATAGCTATGGGTACGTTGGATGGGA
>ATLU01000138.1_pt1 | contig 23233 bp, 20 predicted proteins | sample 178751 | NCBI WGS metagenome assembly ATLU01 (sample SAMN02211837, study PRJNA209200) | bioreactor metagenome | isolation source: day 23 sample from continuous culture bioreactor inoculated with sediment... | place: Germany: Wadden Sea | collected 2011
GCACGCAACTGATCAAAATAGGCCACCTCCAGCTTGGTACCCTGCTTAACCGTGCCAGTAGCCGGTTCCAGCTTTCCCAGCAGCAAATTCAACAAGGTCGTCTTGCCGGCACCGTTGGGACCAATAATGCCGATACGATCACCGCGCATAATAGTTGTTGAGAACGCTTTTACTATAGGCACACCGTCCCACGCATAGCTGATACCCTCAACCTCTACCACCAGCTTCCCTGAGCGTTCAGACTGTTGCAGGGCCATATTCACATTACCGGAACGTTCCCGCCGTTGAACACGCTCAGCACGCATCTCCTGCAATGCCCTGACTCGCCCTTCATTACGGGTTCGCCGCGCCTTGATACCCTGGCGAATCCACACCTCTTCCTGGGCCAGCTTTTTATCAAACCGGGCATTCGCCTTCTCTTCAGCATTTAGCATCTCGGCCTTGCGCCGCATGAAGTTTTCATAATCACCGGGCCAATCCGTCAGCTGTCCTCTATCCAGCTCAATAATCCGGGTGGCCAGCTTGCGCAGGAACATACGGTCATGGGTGACAAACAGCAGGGTTCCCTCATAATTGAGCAGGAACTCTTCAAGCCAGTCAATCGAGGCGATATCCAGGTGGTTGGTAGGTTCATCCAGCAGCAACAGATCCGGTGCCTGTACCAGGGCACGAGCTAACAGCACCCGACGTTTAAGCCCTCCGGAAAGCGCTGAAAACTCAATATCAGGATCCAGGGATAACTTTGATATGACGGTTTCGACCCGCTGCTCTGACTGCCAACCATCAGCGGCCTCCAGGTCATGCTGAACCCGAGACAACTGCTCCATCAACTTCTCGCTAGTGTCGGTCTCTAACAGGTGAACAATATGATGAAAACGACGCACCAGATCACCCAGTTCACCCAGCCCGGTAGCTACTACATCAAACACGGTGCCACTGATGCCATCGGGAACTTCCTGGGTTAAACGCGTAATAACCGCTCCCTGTTGTATAGAAAACTCACCATCATCCGCCTGAAGCTCACCCGCCAGCAGTTTCATCAGCGTGGATTTACCCGCGCCATTTCGCCCCACCAGGCAGATCCGCTCTCCCCGATCTATCGCGAGATCCAGACCATCCAGCAGAGCCGGGCCACCAAAGCCGTGCTGTATTTTGCGCAGATTGATCAGCGCCATGAATCACCCATTACACAATTAACTTAAGGGCGCCGATTGTACATCAGGTTACGCTGGAGCATCAGGATCAGTTTCAGGCAATACCCTCCTTTATTCCCGCTCAATCCGATACATTATTTGCGAAAGAAACCAATCACACCCACAATCGGATCAATCCGAGGCTAAATAGGTGGCATAAGACACGTCTTATATGTGAAGATTATGGGAGTGGCCGCTTGAGGCCAACCTACATAAATACAGAGCGATACAACTAAAGCACACGGGAGAAGCCTTGAGATGAAGACCAAGATTCTACTTAAAGAATCCGAGATGCCTACTCACTGGTACAACGTCATTGCCGACATGCCAAATCCACCTACCCCACCTCTGGGTCCTGATGGTAATCCGGTTGGCCCTGATGCATTGGCCGCCATATTTCCTGAGGAATTGATCAAACAGGAGATGAGTGGCGAACGCTGGATCAAGATACCAGAAGAGGTACGGGAAGTACTTCGTCTGTGGCGCCCATCCCCTCTCTATCGCGCTCACCGCCTGGAGAAGATGCTGAATACCCCGGCAAAGATTTTCTATAAGAATGAATCAATCAGCCCCGCCGGGTCACACAAGCCAAATACAGCTGTCGCCCAAGCGTACTACAACAAGCAGGCAGGCATTAAGAAACTGACTACCGAGACAGGAGCCGGTCAGTGGGGCTGTTCCATTGCACTGGCCGGCCAGATGTTTGGCCTGGAAGTTGAAGTGTTCATGGTCAAGGTCAGTTATGACCAAAAACCGTATCGTCGCACCATGATGCGCACTTGGGGGGCTGATGTACATGCCAGTCCGACCAACCTGACCGAATCTGGCCGCTCAATCCTGGCCAAGAACCCCAACAGCGAGGGGTCATTGGGTATTGCAATCTCGGAGGCGGTGGAAATTGCCGCCAATAATCCCGATACAAATTATGCTCTGGGCTCAGTCCTTAATCACGTTCTTTTGCACCAAACCATCATCGGTGAAGAGGCGAAAAAACAGCTGGCCATGGTCGGTGAATATCCTGATATGATTTTCGCCCCTTGTGGGGGCGGCTCCAACTTTGGCGGAATAGCCTTCCCATTCTTTGCCGATAAGGCGGCAGGGAAAAATATCGACCTGGTTGCCGTAGAGCCCACCTCTTGCCCAACCCTCACCAAAGGCACCTACGCCTATGATTTTGGTGATGCTATCGGCCTGACCCCTCTGATGAAGATGTATACCCTGGGTCATGACTTCATGCCCCCAGGCATCCATGCCGGCGGTCTCCGCTATCATGGTGATTCGGCCCTGATCAGCCAACTCTATAATGAGGGTTTGCTCAGTGCTATGGCGGTACCACAGACAGAAACATTCGAGGCGGGTGTTCTATTTGCCAAGAGTGAAGGTATTGTCCCTGCGCCTGAGTCCACGCACGCCATCGCCGCCACGATCCGTGAAGCAAGACACTGTGCCGAGACGGGTGAGGCAAAGACACTGCTGTTCAATCTGTCAGGCCATGGTCACTTTGATATGACCTCTTATGACCGCTTCTTTGCCGGTGAACTGGAAGACTATGACTACCCTGAAGAGGCGATCAAGGAGTCTCTGGCCCACCTGCCAAAAGTCGGCTAAGCCAAACACCCTCCCACAATTCTGTGGGAGGGTATTAAATCTGGTCCCTATGTTGCTGTCGGATCCATTGCACGAGAGTATTCTGCAGAAAACTGAGAATTATTGATGAAAAACCTCTCTGATAAAGAAGCCTGGGAAGGCATTGCCGACTGCATCAGCTGTACACTGAGAAATTCAGTGTTGTTTGCCGGGCTGGAAGAGGATGACTTTGATAAAATACATCAACCCATCGATCTATATACCCTGCCTGCCGGCTCGACACTCTACCGCTCAGGAGACAAGGGAGACCGCCTCTACACCATCAGAAGTGGCGTACTAAAATTAATACAGTATCTGCCTGATGGCACACAACGGATTGTTAGATTGATACGCTCTACCGATGTTACCGGACTGGAAGCCCTTCTGGGACAACCGTACAAACATGACGCGGTTGTGCTTCACCCCACCCAGGCCTGCAGTCTGCCTGTCAGTGTGGTCCAGGCACTCTCAAAAACCAATCCCAAGTTACACCAGGAGTTGCTAAATCGCTGGCAACGCGCGCTGGAAGAGGCCGATGCCTGGCTAACCGAGTTATCAACGGGCTCAGCTAAACAGCGTGTCGCGCGCCTCCTATTGCGTCTTGTTCGAAACCAGGAGTCCAGCGAGTGTGAACTGTTTCCGCGTGAGGATATGGGCGCCATGCTGGGTATCACCACCGAGACAACCAGTCGCACCATTGCAGAATTCAAGCGCAAAAGCCTGCTAGTCGAAACAGAACCCAACAAATACCTGCTGGATATACCCAATCTGGAATTTATTGCTGACAACTGACCGATATCGTTTACTGGATTGATATTTTTCAATGCAGCACTGTTATTGAATTCGTAAGCTCAACGAAGATCGATTTACAGTGTTGGGGATAATGGAAGGTCCCTCAGGAGTCAACCATGCAGCAGTCCCTCACGCGAGAAGAGTTCTCTCTGTTCTCGCTGGAGATTGAAAAGCCAGAAACCGACCTCAAGAGTGTGGACGAAATCGTCAATCATTTCAAAAACCTGATAGAGGCCGATCCTGCAGCAAAGTACATCGCCACCTTTGACCACTATAGCCACACATCGCAACTACCCAATGGTCAGATTAGCGAAGAGATCAAGGCGGCTAGTAATATCCTATTCTGCTTTGGCTTCACGCTTCCCACACCCGAAGTTATGGCCGTTCGCCCCCGTTCAATCGGTGTTGCTGAACTAAAGAATAGTTTTTTCATAACCTTTATGGAAGCACCCATGCCTGTCGCAAATACTGCGATGGAGAACTGGGCCAAATCAATCTGTCGTGAAAAGCATGAGGCCGAATTGATATAAAAGTCAGAAACTGGATATTGATGTAAACTGGTCATTACCTTTTTCCTATCCTGTTTCTCAGATGCACCGTAGCCTGAAAATATCCAGTATCATCCTCACTTTATTGCTGCTCAGCGGTTGTGCCAGCACAGCCCGATTTCCTGACAACCCTCCATTGGTAACCGCCCGACCTATTTCGCAACCACAACCGCCGGAATCAACCCTGCTGATATTGACTATTTCTGGTGGTGGCAGCCGAGCCTCGGCCTTTGCCTATGGTGTCCTGGAAGCCCTCTGGACCACGCCGGTTTCTGACAACCCTGGCTCACCCTCTTTACTAGATAAGGTGAACCTGATTTCGGCCGTTTCTGGTGGCAGTATTATTGCGGCTTACTATGGGCTGCATGGTGACCGCCTGTTCTGGGATTTCCAATCGAATTTTCTTGAGCGAGACGTTAGAAATGAGATGCGTCAACGCATGCTCTCTCTGGAAAATCTTTCAAGACTATCCTCAACCACCTTCGGTTCTGGTGATGTACTGGATGAGTATTTCAGAGAGAAGCTCTACGGCGATCGTCCACTCAGTGAACTATTCGACGAACGGGGGCCTATCGTCATAATCAATGCGACCGATCTTTTTAAGGGGAGCCGCTTTGGCTTCACCCCGGAAATCTTCTCCTTCATATGCTCAGACAGCGAACAATTCCCCGTTGCCCGGGCGGTAGCTGCTTCCAGCGCTGTGCCATTAATTTTCACTCCCATCACGATGAAGAATCGGTCAGGAAGCTGTAACCACCCTACCCCAAAGTGGGTTCAGCAGGGTTTGACAGAAAAAACCGTTAATCCACGCCGTCACCGATTAGCCAGAACATGGAAGCGCTATCTGAATCAGGTCGATCACCCCTATATCCACCTGCTTGATGGTGGTCTATCTGATAACCTTGGACTCAGAGCCATTATTGATCAGATCATTATTAACGACGGCATTGAAAATGCCTTAAAACACCACGAACTGAACGGTGTTCAGCGTATTGTCCTGATCGAAATTGATGCCGCCGCCGGCCTCCCCTCAGAATGGGAAAAAAAACCTGACCATCCGCCCCAAGCAGTAATTATTAATGCGGCCAGCACGACCCCATTACGTAATTATAATTTTGAAACAAAAGATTATCTGCACAACCAGATGACCGAGTGGTCACAAAACAATAACCGTGCGGATGATTGTCAGAAAGGCCCCGCCTGCACGATCGAACTCTATTTTATTGACATTAATCTTGAAGATAGTTTCGAAACACTGGAGGGTAAACCACTCTCCAGTATACCGACAGATTTCAATCTGCCCGAGAATGGCGCGGAAAAACTCATCAGTGCCGGACGGCAACTCTTTCTGCAGCACCCGGAATTCATACGTTTAATGGAAGACTCAAACAAACAGTAACCTGATTATCCGCGATAATTCTGCCATGGCATCACAGAAATAGGCTGCGATGCTGGACTACTGCGGTACAACACCTGACGCGACTTTCATACTACCGAGCAACGGAATAAAGCAGGGATCTGAGTCGCAACTGTTTGAGCGTGAGCGAGTTTTGCGGCTCCCCTTATTTATGGGTAGCGTAGGGAAATATGACCGAACCATCAAGCTGGTTAGCGGTAAAGAGTCACGCTTCATGCCTGACCATAATGCCGCTCAACATACCGCTCAACCAGTGCCTGAAATTCCTCAGCAATATGATCACCCTTTAGCGTGACGGTCTTTTCTCCATCCTCATAGACGGGAGCCACGGGGCTCTCACCACTACCAGGAAGGCTAATGCCAATATTGGCATGTTTACTCTCACCCGGCCCGTTCACCACACACCCCATCACGGCGACATTCATCGCCTCAACGCCGGGATAACTGTCCCGCCATAGCGGCATCTGGTTGCGCAGGTATTGTTGAATCTCTTGCGCCAATTGCTGAAAAAACACACTGCTGGTTCGACCACAACCGGGGCAGGCAATCACCATCGGGGTAAACGAGCGTAATCCCAAGGATTGCAAAATCTCTTGCGCAACTTGAACCTCCTGGGTTCGTGCACCACCCGGCTCAGGCGTCAGGGAGATACGGATGGTATCGCCAATCCCTTCCTGTAACAGGATAGCCAGGGCGGCAGTCGATGCAACTATGCCCTTTGAACCCATTCCAGCTTCGGTCAAACCCAGATGCAAGGCATAATCACAACGACTGGCAAGCTCACGATAGACACCGATCAGATCCTGCACACCACTCATCTTGCAGGAGAGAATAATACGATCGCGACCAAGACCCAGCTCCTCAGCTCGCCTGGCATTATCCAGGGCAGAGACAACCATGATCTCCTGCGTCACCTGATTATTATCCCGTGGCTGAGAGGACCTGGCATTTTCATCCATCATCCGCACCACCAGTTCCTGATCCATACTGCCCCAGTTAACGCCAATACGAACCGCCTTATGATAACGACAGGCCAGCTCAATCATGGAGGCAAATTTTTCATCCCGATTGGCACCGCGACCCACATTACCGGGATTGATTCGGTATTTGGCTAACGCCTCGGCACACTCTGGATATTTTTGTAAGAGTTTATGTCCATTGAAATGAAAATCACCGACCAGTGGAACGGCTATCCCCTGTTTATCAAGACCTTCACGTATCGAGATAACGGCTTTGGCGGCCTCTTCTGTATTTACTGTTATTCGCACCAACTCCGAACCGGCCCTATGCAGCTGCACCACTTGCGTGATCGTGGCAGCGATATCCGCCGTATCCGTATTGGTCATTGACTGAACAACAACGGGGGCAGAACCGCCTACAGTTACACCACCGACACGAACGGCCACCGTTGAAGCGCGTTTTGCAGAAGAGAGCGACATGATTGTTTACTCAGAGAAACTTGATGGCAACACCCGTGCCCGGCTCGACTCGAACCACGATGGCACGCTGCGGGAGTGGATCTTCAATATCCAGCGCCTGTACTTCGACCTCATCATCTTTGGAAGGAAGCGGCTCATCCATAACCAACAGATAGAGACCACCGTGTGAAAGATCTCGAGTATAGACCTCCCGCACCCGCCCCTCTGCATCCGTCAACTGAACATGAGAGCGAAGGGCAAAGCGCGGGTGTTCCCGATTGTCTGCGGAGGGCACCATGGATCAAGCCTCTTTGTGTAATGAGTTATTTTTTGAGTCTTGCCGCGACACGCAGACGCAGGGCATTGAGCTTGATAAAGCCACTGGCATCTTTCTGATCGTAGGCCCCTTCGTCATCCTCAAACGTCGCAATAGTGGTATCGAACAGACTATTGGTAGCAGACTTGCGCCCTGCCACAATCACGTTGCCTTTGTAGAGCTTCATGCGAACGACGCCATTTACGACCTGTTGCGTATGATCGATAAGCGCCTGCAATGCCTCACGTTCCGGGCTCCACCAGTAGCCGTTGTAGACAATACTGGCATACTTAGGCATCAGCTCGTCTTTTAGATGGGCGGCTTCCCGATCCAAAGTCAGCGATTCAATAGCGCGATGCGCCTTGAGCATAATGGTCCCGGCTGGAGTTTCATAACAACCGCGGGATTTCATGCCGACATAACGATTTTCAACGATATCATCACGCCCTATGCCATTATCACCACCGACCTTATTCAAGTAGACCATCACCTCGGCGGCACTCATCGGCTTTCCATCAATCGCCACTATATCGCCCTTTTCGTAGGTCAGCTCGATGTAGGTTGGGTCATCCGGTGCCTGTTCAGGCGACACACTCCAACGCCACATATCCTCTTCAGGCTCGGCCCAGGGATCTTCCAGAATGTCGCCCTCGTATGAGATATGAAGCAGATTGGCATCCATAGAGTAGGGTGACTTTTTACCCTGTTTGACGTAGTCGATCTGGATTCCATGGTCTTCCGCATACTTCATCAGCTTCTCACGTGATAGCAGATCCCATTCACGCCAGGGTGCAATCACATGAACATCCGGCTTGAGAGCATAGGCACCCAGTTCAAAACGAACCTGATCATTACCCTTGCCCGTCGCACCGTGAGAAATAGCATCAGCGCCTGTCTCATTGGCAATCTCAATCAGACGCTTGGAGATCAGCGGGCGAGCAATTGAAGTACCGAGTAAGTATTCACCTTCATAAATCGCATTGGCGCGGAACATGGGGAAGACAAAATCACGGGCAAACTCTTCTTTTAGATCATCAATGTAAATCTCTTTCACACCGGCCGCTTCCGCTTTGGCGCGGGCGGGTTCGAGCTCTTCACCCTGTCCAATATCAGCCGTGAATGTAACAACCTCACAGTCATACTCTTCCTTAAGCCATTTGAGAATGATGGAAGTATCCAGACCACCTGAATATGCGAGTACGACCTTTTTTACACCAGACGCTGACATGGGAAAACTCCGTAAAATGCTGCCGACCATACGGCAATCGAGCCAAGATAAACGCTGCATTATAGCGCAGTTGATGGGCTTTTTTACCATCTGTTCAGATGGGTTTTGGCTCTATCTGTTCAATACACGCTTCTGCATGCCTTTTTTCGCCTAAAATTAACGACCCTGACGCCGCCAGCGCTTCACAATCGCCTCGACATCAATAGTGTCTGGGCCATTCCGCCACATATTAAAGAAGTCGATGTCGTTACTGTTGGGCTCGGGATTGGGTCGATGGAACTGAAAACGCGTAGGAAGCGGAACCGCTTCACCCAGCGCCAGCGCCTCTCCCCGGCCAAGTGCAGCCAGGATATTCACCAGATTGGACTCGGCATCCGGCACCAGGTCCCGTATATACTGTTGATCATCCGGATTAGTGACCCGCAGGCATATAAAGCTACTACACTGGGCCAACACCGTCTCGGAGAGTTCGTGGGGGCGCTGACTGACGACCGCGAGACCAACACCGTATTTACGCCCCTCCTTGGCAATCCGCTCCATTGATCGGCGTGTCCCTTCGAACTGGGTACCTGCTTCACGGGGTATATAGTTGTGGGCCTCTTCGCATACCAGCAGGATGGGGAATTCTCGGGATTGTGGATTCCAGTAGTTAAATTCAAAGGCCAGGCGGCCTATCTGGGCAGAGACGGTGGGACGCACATCAAAGGGGACGGAGCTGAAATCGATGACGGTAATCTGGCGTCGCGGTTCTACCAAGCCAACAAATTCACGTAACAGGTCCGCTAAAGAATCTGATGTTTTTCGGCGTTTGGGTTTAAACAGAAAATCATAACGGACATCATTAAACCGACTCTGTAACTTGATCAGGAATTCATCGAACTGGCCATACAAGGGGCCTTTCACCTTGCCGAAATCCGTAACCTGCTCATTGGCCCGTTTGAATTGATGAAACAGCTCGGCCAGCGAGAAGTAGACCGGCGAATCAATCGATATATGGGCCTCATCCATGTCACTATTGGCCTTTCGTCTGAGCATCAACAGCACTTCACGCAGAAAAGCCATCTGGGTTGAAGATTTGCTATCTTCCCGGTCGATCAACAGATCGACCAGCTCACCGTATGTCAGCAACCAGTAGGGAATTTCAAGACTTCGCGCATCAATATAGCGATAAGTCCCCCCTACAAAGGCCGAATGCTCATACTCCGCCTCTTTCCAGACATACTCACCATGCAGATCCAGCAGAATCACATGGGCCTTTGGCATCACCTCAACAGTTCGCTGCAGAATACTGGCCACAGCCCAAGACTTACCCGCACCGGATTGCCCCAGAATGGCCATATGCCTGCCAAATAGCGCGCTTGGATCAAGGCACACACCTAAAGAGGTAAAAGAGGGTAAAACACCCAACTCAAACCCGGTTGACTGGAATTTCTTAAACAGAATGGAGATTTCATCTGGCTGCACTACATGCACTTCTGCGCCGGGTGTTGGGTAATGGATAACGCCCCGATTAAAGCTCCGGTCATCATCCAGCTCACCCAGTGGCACCAGCGTCATACTCCCCCTGACACCACCGGCATTAACGGCGTACTCCTGGCCCGCGCTAATGACCATTGTTACGACCTCAACACCCCGCTGTTTTACCATCACATAGGTGCCAATTTGCCCTACGGCCATCTCATGACCCGCCACCCTCACCACGGGGAAATTTTCACCATCCATCAAGGAAAGTTCAGCGATCATGACATTTTCGCGTACTTCGGTAATCCTACCGATCAGGGTATCCGTATTTGCCGTCATTGTTAGACCCATTCCTTATTATTCAACGCTGTTTCTTATTTTTAATATTATGCCTGTAACTGAAGAATATCCCACATTAACACGGTTTATTGTGAATTATTATCCAGGACAGTGCGCTGGATAGGATGCAGGAATTGATAAATTGAGGGGCGAGACGATAACCAGCGGGTGTGGTAATCATAGAGTGCGTTCAAAAGTCGCCGAGAAAATCCATCAGCAGTCCGGCAAATGCCTTTGGCTGCTCGGCATAGACCCAGTGGCCTGCCGCAGGTATCACTTCCATCCGCGCCGAAGGAAAAAGACGTTGAATAGTCGGCCGAGCATCCGGTTTAACATAATCAGACTGGCCGCCATAGATAAACAGGGTGGGTCCCTTATAAACCGGCGCGGTTAAGGGAGGAAATCCAACAATCTCTGACATCCCTGCGGTCAAGCCAGCCAGGTTCATCCTCCACTTCCAATCACCTTCGACAGTATGTAGATTTTGCAAAAGAAACTGACGTAAACCGATCTCATCCAGGTATTGAGCAAGCACCGCATCAGCTTCCGCCCGACTCCCGACGTGCGCCTGCTCTACAGCATGGAGTGCCGTATAAATCTGATCAAAACGATTAGGGTAAGCCACAGGCGCAATATCCACTACGACCAGCCCTGTAACACTATCCGGCTGCGTCAATGCTAACCACATGGCAGCCTTTCCACCCATGCTATGACCAATCAGCAGGGCAGAATCCAGACCCTGTTCATCGATCAGCTGCTCAACATCACGGGCAAGCGCCGGATAACTGACATCTGCATCATGGGGAGAACGACCATGATTTCTCAGATCAGGCACAATGACATGAAAATGCGTTGCCAACCCCTTGGCAAGTGTCAACCAGTTGGAAGAAGAACCCAGCAGGCCATGAAGCAGGATCAACGTCGGATGTTGATCACTATAACTGCCAAATTCCCGGTAGTTGAGTCGCATACGGTTTCCCGACTGGAAATAATAACGGCGCAGGATGGCGAGGATCAAACACCCGCTATTCTGCGCCGACTGTTTAACCTATCTTAGCGTTTTTTGGGTGGCATCAGATCGGTTATTGAGCCTTCCGCCATCTCGGCCGCAAAACAGATCGTCTCATTCAGCGTAGGGTGAGGATGGATAGTAAGACCAATATCCTCTGCATCAGCGCCCATTTCCAGAGCCAATACGGTCTCACCAATCAACTCACCTGCATTCACACCAACAATACCAGCACCAAGGATACGCTTGGTTTCAGGATCAAACAGGAGTTTGGTCATTCCCTCTTCCCGGCCTATACCAAGCGCCCGACCTGACGCCGCCCAAGGGAAGGCCGCCTTTTCATAGTCGATACCCTTCTCTTTTGCCTCAGTCTCAGTAAGCCCCATCCAGGCCACTTCAGGATTGGTATAAGCAACAGATGGAATGGTCAATGGATCAAACAGGGCGTGGTGTCCTGCAATCACTTCGGCGGCGACTTTTGCTTCGTGAGTTGCCTTGTGTGCCAACATCGGATTACCGACGACATCACCAATAGCAAAGATATTTGGTACGTTGGTCCGCATGTGCTGATCAACCTGAATGAAACCACGCTCATCCACATTAACGCCAGCTAGATCTGCGCCGACCAGTTTGCCATTGGGCACACGACCTACTGCCACCAGAACCTTATCGTAAACGACAGATTTTTCAGGGGCATTTTTACCTTCGAAAGAGACCTTCAGCCCACCCTTCTGCGCCTTAATATCGGTCACTTTGGTATTCAACATAATCGAGCTGAACTGATCCTTGAGGCGCTTCTGCAACGGGCGCACCAAATCAGGGTCACAACCCGGGATTAAGCTGGGCTGCAACTCAACCACATCAACCTGGCTACCTAGAGTGGCATATACCGTACCCATCTCCAGCCCAATAATGCCACCCCCCACAACCAGCATCTTTTTCGGGATATCCTCCAGCGCCAACGCACCCGTGGAATTGATCAGGCGTGGGTCATCATTGGGAAAACCAGGAATGGCAACCGGACGTGAGCCGCAAGCGATAATGGCATTTTCAAAACCGATGGTGACTTTCCCGTCAGCCGTATCGACAGTAATGCGATTAGGCGTCTCAAATTGCCCCCAACCGTTGACGACTTCCACCTTGCGCTGTTTCGCCAATGCGGCTAAACCCTGAGTCAACTTACTGACAACTTTATCTTTACCTGCACGCAGCTTATCGAGATCAACCTTCGGTTTACCGAAGCTGATACCCATGTGTTCAATCTCTGCCGCTTCGTTAATGACGGCTGCTGAGTGAAGCAGTGCCTTGGAAGGGATACAGCCGACATTCAGGCAAACGCCTCCCAGGCTACTGTGCTTCTCAATCAGCACAACCTTTTTCCCCAGATCAGCGGCACGGAAAGCGGCGGTATAACCACCAGGCCCCGCACCCAGCACAACCACTTCCGCCTGGATATCTACTGCGCCCTGAGCGCCGGAATCATTTTTCATCTCTTCTGCTTCACCCTATGTAAATTCCACTGTTCAGGATAGGCCATCGTTCCCCTGTCCAATCCAGATTACACTGGACGAGCAGTACAACTGATTGGCGCTCAGGCTATCCGCGTCTTCACCCACAGGCGATTTTCTAAAAAACCAGCCAAAAAACAAAAAACCAGAAAAATATTGTTAAAATATTTGGACAATTATACTAAATTATATTTTTTCATCTAAAACATGCAAAGAGTAGCCTATTCACCAATAAAATGAAATTATAAATTCACGAAAAACATTAATTTACGGAAAATACCCATCTTCTCTAAAGCAATAATTGGCGTATGTCTCCCAAGAGCGTCGACAGCAGTGATGTGAAGCGTGCCGCCTGTGCGCCATCAATTACTCTGTGATCATAAGAGAGCGAAAGCGGCAACATTAATCTCGGCTTGAACTTTTTCCCATTCCAAACGGGTTTTATTGACGATCGAGAGATGCCCAGAATGGCGACCTCTGGCGCATTCACTATGGGAGTAAAGGCGGTTCCCCCTATCCCACCCAGGCTCGAAATTGAAAAACATCCACCCCTCAAATCAGTCGGGGTCAGCTTGCCGGCCCTCGCCCTGGAACTCACCTCCGCCAACTCCCGCGCCAATAAAAAGGTGGATTTACTTTCCACTTCCCTTATGACCGGGACCATCAGACCACTGGGAGTATCCACCGCCACACCGATATTGAAGTAATGCTTATAAATCAGTTTTTCCCGGTCAGGGCTGAGTGAGCTATTGAATTCAGGCATTGCCTGTAGCGCTCCAACACAGGCTTTCATGAGAAACGGCATAAAGGTGAGTTTTATATCCTGTTTTACTGCCGCACCTTTCTGCTCCTGACGAAACGCCTCAAGCGATGTGATATCCGCCTCATCAAACTGGGTGACATGGGGTACATTCAGCCAGCAGGCACGGAGGTGATTTCCACTGATCCGCTGAATACGGGAGAGTGGTTTCTCCTCCACTGGACCAAATTGACTGAAATCCACAGACGGTATCAACGGGATAGCCGATTCCTCACTGGCTTCAGGCTTACCCCCACCACGCTGCATAACCTGCTTGATGTAATGCTGTACATCCGCTTTGGTGATACGTCCCTTTCGCCCCGTCCCCTCAAGCAACAGCAAATCCACACCCAACTCACGAGCCAGACTGCGAATAGATGGACTGGCATGCGCCACTCCGCGCGGCACATCACTTGGTCGCACCAACACCGGGGGCTGCTGTTGCATTTTATCTCCAGGCAATCGCTCCACCGCAACAGGGGCAGGCGACTGGACAGACGCTACCTCTTCCACTGAAGGTTCAGGTGGTTGCAGGCCAGTTTCAACTTCCGGAGCAGTTCCCGACTCTGATTCCAGTACGAGCAGAAGATCACCCTCTGAAATCGTATCCCCGACTTTAACCTTTACTGACTTAACCTTACCTGCATGGGTAGAGGGGATCTCCATTGTCGCCTTATCACTTTCAAGTGTGACCAGCGAGCTCTCCACATCAACCTGTTCGCCCACTGAAACCAGCACCTCAATGACTTCTACACCAGCAAATTCACCAATATCCGGAACTACTACCTCAGTTTCTATAGCCACTGACGGGTCTCCCTCTCTACTATCCTGAAATGCATTCGTAGCCGCTGACTTTGACCATTTGCTTACACAGTCATTGGGTTAGGCTTGTCGGGATCGATTCGATACCGCTTTATTGCCTTGCTCACCTCTGACGCTTTAATAGTGCCTTCATCTGCCAGTGCCTTGAGAGCAGCCAGGACGATGTAATAGCGGTTTACCTCAAAAAATTTGCGCAGTTGACTACGCTGATCACTCCGTCCATAGCCATCAGTGCCCAATACAGAGTAATGACCTGGGACATAGGGCCTGATCTGTTCCGCATAACTACGAATATAATCAGTAGCCGCAACAGTCGGACCCTCTCTATCTTGCAGTTGCGTGGAAACAAAGCTTAATTTGGGCGACACCTCCGGATGTAACATATTCCAGCGCTGCACATCCGCTCCTTCCCGACGTAACTCATTAAAACTGGTAACACTCCAGACATCTGCAACAATGCCAAAATCCGCCTCAAGCAGGGCAGCCGCTTCAATCACTTCACGCAGAATTGTCCCGCTCCCCAGCAACTGGACACGCGTCTTCTTCTCTCCTGCGGACTGATAGAGATACATTCCCTTAACAATGCCATCCTCAACACCCTCTGGCATCGACGGTTGTTGATAATTTTCATTCATAACCGTGATGTAATAGAAAATGTTCTCCTGCTCCTGATACATACGACGCAGGCCATCCTGCACAATGACTGCAAGCTCATAGGCAAAGGTCGGGTCATACGAGACACAATTTGGAATGGTCGCTGCCTGAAGATGACTATGTCCATCCTGATGCTGCAAGCCTTCACCTGCTAATGTAGTCCGACCCGCCGTACCCCCAATCAAAAACCCTCTTGCCTGCATATCGCCTGCGGCCCAAGCCAAGTCCCCGACACGCTGAAAACCAAACATTGAATAATAGACATAGAATGGAATCATGCTTATCCCGTGATTGGCGTAGGCCGTTGCCGCAGCAATCCAGGACGACATGGCACCTGCCTCGTTTATCCCCTCCTGAAGAATCTGACCTTTTTTATCCTCGCGGTAGTACATCACCTGATCCGAATCAACGGGCGTATAGAGTTGCCCCACGGAGGAGTAGATACCCAGTTGACGGAACATGCCCTCCATACCAAAGGTTCGCGCCTCATCTGGAATTATGGGAACCACCTGATGACCAATCTGCTTATTACGAATCAGAATGGAAAGGATGCGTACAAATGCCATGGTGGTCGACATTTCCCGATCACCGCTGCCCTCCAGCATGGCACTAAAAAACGCTAGTGGAGGCACCTCAAGCTTAGGTGTTTCAGCATAACGCGCCGGCAAATAACCACCCAACGCCTCACGCCGTTCTTGCATGTATTTCAACTCCGGGCTATCGGCCGCGGGTTTATAGAAGGGCATCTCATTGATCTTTTCATCCGGGATTGGAATATTGAATCGATCTCTGAACCCCCTAAGAGCGACCTCCCCCATCTTCTTTTGCGAATGGGTAATATTCTGCCCCTCGCCCGCTATCCCCATCCCATATCCCTTTACCGTCTTGGCGAGTATTACTGTAGGTTGGCCTTTATGCTCCATGGCCGCCGCATAGGCCGCATATAATTTATGGGGATCATGTCCACCACGATTGAGTCGCCAAATATCCTCATCCGTCATATTGGCAACCATGTCTGCCAGTTCCGGGTATTTTCCAAAAAAATGCTCCCGGGTATAAGCGCCACCCTTCGCCTTATAGGCCTGGTAGTCACCATCCACCGCCTCTTCCATTCTTTTTTGCAATAGCCCCTGCTTATCTCTCGCCAACAGCGGATCCCAATAACCACCCCAGATCACCTTAATGACATTCCAACCTGCACCACGAAATACAGCTTCCAACTCCTGGATGATCTTGCCATTCCCTCGAACGGGTCCATCCAGGCGCTGCAGATTGCAATTGACCACAAAAATCAGATTATCCAGTCGCTCACGACCAGCCAGAGAGATAGCACCCAGGGATTCAGGCTCATCACTCTCTCCATCACCCATGAACGCCCACACCTTTCGGGACTCTGTATTGACGATACCCCGGTCATTCAGATAACGCATAAAGCGGGCCTGATAGATCGCCATCAATGGACCAAGCCCCATAGACACCGTTGGGAACTGCCAGAAACCAGGCATCAGCCAAGGATGGGGATAGGAAGAGAGACCCTCACCTTCAGACTCCTGCCTGAAACCGTAGAGGTCCTCTTCACTCAGGCGCCCTTCGAGAAATGCGCGGGCATAGATTCCAGGGGCGGAGTGTCCCTGGAAAAAGACCAGGTCACCATCACGTGCTTCACTACGCCCGTGAAAGAAATGGTTGAACGCGACATCATAAAGTGTCGCCGCCGAGGCAAAGCTTGAAATATGACCGCCTAACTCCGGGGTAAGGCGATTAGCCTGAACCACCATAGCCATGGCATTCCAACGAATAAACGAGCGAATACGCCGCTCCATGGCGGCATCGCCAGGAAAACGTAACTGCTGAGATACAGGTATAGTATTCACATAGGCTGTATTAGCACTATAAGGAAGATAGGCGCCCGACCTTCGTGCCTTGTCGATCAAGGTCTCTATTAAAAAGTGAGCTCTTTCACTCCCTTCGTTTTCAAATACGGCCTCGAGTGCCTCAAGCCACTCACGCGTCTCTTCCGGGTCAATATCGGGCTTCATAGGCTCATTCTCTGCTTAGATAGTGCATAGATCATTTTCTATGGCCATCAATCTGGCTACGAAAAAAACTATTAAATCCGTTACTACTATTGTTTTTACAAATAATTAATATTGCATATGGCAATATACGACAAATAAATCGTCGAAAACAACTCCGCCGGTCTCAAAAAACGGACTGACCAGATAACAAGCTTAGACGAAGAACAGGGAACTAAAGGAATATAATAAAACGGATAGAAGCAGACAGAGCATCAACAATCGGAAAAACAAAAACGCCCCTAGTCACGACTTGGGGCGTTTTTTACTGGCGAGAACTACTCCCACCATACAGGCTGTATCAGATATCGCGGCGAAGTTGCCGGCGTTCTTCCATCTCTTTACGCAGGGCGTCTTGCTGCTCTTTAGCAGAAGCACGTTGCGCTTCAACGCGTTTCAACATCTCATCACGCCGCGTCTGCATCTGCTTCTGCATCTCATCACGACGAGCCTGAATATCAGCGGGCAGTTCAAAAGGTCGCACTACCGTATTAACCAGTGGTTGCGGTTGAGCAGCAAACTGCTCGGCAAACTTACGCTGAGCTTCTACAGCATTCTGCATGGCTTTAACCTGTTGCTCTGCAAAAGCCTGCTGCTGTTGCTCCACGGCCTTCTGCTGCTCTTCGGTTAAAGGTGCGACTGGCGCATAGGCAGCACCGTAGGGGTAGCCATAGTAAGGCTGGTTATAACCATAACCGTTACCATAACCTGAAAAACGACTGCGTGTACTGAAGCTGATATTGAAAGAGCCATCAGCTACACCATCACCAAAGCCATCACCCAGACCATTGAAGGGACCACCCCACCAGGCACTGGCTGTCATGGAAACAGTTGAAAGGGCCGCAGCGGCGACCAAAGTAGCAATCTTTTTCATAATTTAAATCCTTACCTTTGCTTACCGATCCAGAGAAGAAGCACTATCAAACTGAACCGACTTGGAGTATTCGGGTACATCCCTGTACCTAATCCATCCGTGGGTGACTATCTAGTGACCCTAACTTACTTCGCAGGGGCAGGTGCAGCCTGAGGAGCTACAGGTGCTACAGGGTAACCATATGGCGCGCCATAAGGAGCATAGCCATAAGGTGCGCCATAAGGAGCATAGCCATAACCATAGTAAGGGTTGTTATATCCATAACCTCTGCCGGTACCGTAAACGTTGCTACGACCGCTAAAGTTCATGTTGAAATCGCCGGCGCCGTCACCAAATCCATCACCCATGCCATTCCAGGGACCACCACCCCAAGGACCACCCCACCATGCAGAAGCAGAGGCGGAAGAAGCAAGAAGAGCGGCGATTGCTGCAGCTTTGACAAATTTGTTCATTTTAAATTCTCCGTAAAAATATGTTCGTCTTGATTCCGATGAGAAAGACTGGGTACTACTTTGCTTTCTTGAGTAAAAGAATATTAGTAAGTACTTAATTTGTATAATTCTAATATTCTATGCTGGCATCAATTATTTTTATGAGGCAGTTCTTTAAAACAAGGGTCTCAACGAAAAGCCCCTCCTTGAAGGAGGGGCTTAGATCAACATGTGAGCAAGGTTATTCGTCAGCTTCGGGGGGCGGCGCACCATCGAAGACGTCGTTGCGACGCTTCTGCAGATAGGCATCCCGCTGGAATTCATAGGGATCGAGAGCGGCCTCTTCCAGCACACGACTGGCACTCAACAGATCGGCACGGGTATCAATTACGCGCAAACCGATCAGGCTATTACGCCAATGATTGGGTTTAACATAGCGCACGGGGTCTGTGTACCAATCGACAACCAGACCTACCGTGTCACGGCCACTGCTGGGGCCAAAGAAAGGTAGTACGATATAAGGGCCGGAATCCATACCCCAGGCACCCATGGTCTGACCAAAATCTTCCCCATACTTCTGCATATTCATGTTACTGGCCACGTCAATAAAACCGAGTAGACCAATTGTAGAATTCACCAGCACACGCCCGACATCGGAGGCAGCACGTTCCAGCTTGAACTGCAAAAGGTTGTTTATTGCAGATCCAACATCGGCCAGGTTACCGAAGAAATTGCTGATTCCAGTATCAACCGGAGCCGGGGTGATCGCCTTATAACCTTTTGAGATGGGCTTTAGGAGAACATCGTCCAGACCTTCGTTAAAAGAGTACATAGCTCGATTGAAGCCCTCGGCAGGATCACGGGGATCCTGATAATCACCCGTACTTGCACAACCCGTCAGTGCAACCACAAGCAAGGTCAGCAGTATGCTTCTCAACTGCATGAAAAGACGTTCACCCTTCATTTGTTCTTATCCTTAATTATAAATCTACGTATTCGTTGTGAGCCAAGATGCGCCATTTATTCCCCAAGCACTGGCGGAATTTATCATAGTTGGCTATCTGGCACACCCATAAAACTGAACTATCAGTATATTCTGACGACTCGGTATCCCCGCTGCTCCAGCAATCGAAGCATCCCCCGCTCTCCCGGCAAATGCAGCGCACCTACTGCTATGAACAATCCACCTTGATTGAGAGGTAGCAACAAACGATCAACCATCCGCAGATTGCGATCATCAACAACAAGCGCTTGAAACTTTTTATTCAGCTGCTTATCACCCTCATCAAGCAACTGCTCATTAATGACCAACAGTGCCCCTAAATCCTGTTTGAGGTAACTTTCCAGTAAAGCTTGAAAGATTGTCGGCAGCTGATCCAGATTATTTAGCGTATCACGCAAGAAAGTAACCTGATCAGCTTCCGGTAACGTATCAAATAGATCCAACTGCTCGCTTATGGTCTCTATACCCAGTACTTTTTTATTCGCTCCAACAGCCCGCTGATAAAGCACCAGATCCATAAACTGGCCGCTCCTGGCAGGGGGCATACTCAGCATCATGGCCAGCGCCCAGGGCTTGTAGTGGCGAATGGCCACTTCGGGTAATCCCAGTGTTGACGCAGCCTCCACTGCCTGCTGATAGAGTGGTTCCCCCAGTACCTGAACCAACTCTCTACCATCATCAAGGAACATCGCTGTCATGGCCGCCAAAAGATTGGCCGCATCCATATCGATTTCTACATAGAACGTACTTGACGATTCAAATGCCCGCTCAACCTCATTTGGAAAATCGAGCACTCGCTCCTCGTCTGAATGGATCGTGCCAAATAGATAACTGGGTGGGACACCGGTTTGCTCTAGTTTGAACAGCAGGCCCTTTGAAAACGGTACATCTGAGGAAGCCGCTTGAGCTTGACCAAGCAGAAAAAGTGAAAACAGTATCAGAAGAAACCAGCCAACTTGGCGAGGCATTACAGATGTCAGCATGTTAACCCTTAACATAAATCCCTTTAACGCAGCAGATTACCACACCGGGTAACTAAAAACGGTTCTTTACCTTTTGTATGATGTTCTGATCGAAAACCAGGACGGTTTCCATTATCCTGTGCGGCTATGACTGACTACCCCTACAATCCTGCGATCTCACAACGCTTCCGTGGTTTTCTTCCCGTTGTTATTGATGTAGAGACTGCTGGCTTTAATGCAGAAACAGATGCTCTGCTTGAGATAGCTGCGGTCATTCTGACAATGGATGATGAAGGCTTTTTACATCCAACCCCATCCATTGCCTCAGTTGTTGAACCATTTCCAGGCGCCAACCTGGAGCAAAAAGCACTGGAATTCAATGGCATTGACCCAGCACATCCTTTCCGAAACGCACTGCCAGAAAAAGAGGCGCTTACCACACTGTTTGCACCGATACGCAAAGCAGTAAAGGAGAGCGAATGTAACCGGGCCATACTGGTTGGTCACAACGCCTTTTTTGATTTAGGATTTCTGAATGCCGCCGTTGCCCGAACAGGCATTAAGCGGAACCCATTCCACCCTTTTAGTACATTCGATACCGTTTCATTATCGGGACTGGCTTTTGGACAGACTGTACTGGCAAAAGCCGCCAAAGCTGCAGGGCTGGATTGGGATAACAATGAAGCCCATTCAGCCATTTATGACACGGAGAGAACGGCCGAGCTATTTTGTGCGATCATCAATCAATGGCAAAAGAGTATTGGCGGTTTTTCTGGCCTGATGCGACCTGAATAAGCTTTATTGGAGAGCCTCACATAAAAAAGCCGGCGACACCTGTAAGGTGCCGCCGGCTTTTTTAAAGCAGATGCTATTACTTTGAGGCCGCTTCAGCCGTCATTTTCTGCAACTCGCCGGTCTGATGCAGCTCCAGCGTTATATCACAGCCACCAACCAATTCACCCTTGATATAGAGTTGAGGAAATGTTGGCCAGTCGGCATAGCGGGGCAGATTCTCAAAGATTTCAGGATCGCCCAATACATTGACATAAGCGAACTCAACACCACAATCCTGCAGAGCGGCAGCGGTACGTGAAGAGAACCCGCACTGAGGAAACTGTGGTGTTCCCTTCATATAAAGTACAATAGGATTGTTCTCAACCTGTTCTTTGATTCGCTCTAATACATCCATCACTCACCTCTATATAATTTGATACATAATCTGGTCGCTATATTGGGGCACTCGTAGCTGTTTTCAAGACCACAACGCTTAATCGCCCGTAAATCCTGACCAAACCACCCAAATACAGAACACTAAAATGGCTTGGCAGCCCCAATTACGGTGGTCAGGAGACCTAAAATAAGATTGATCCCGATCATCCTGCGTATAATCAAAAGCTGCGCCCCTGCTGCAGGCAGATCACCCGCCTCCAGGAAACCACCCATCTGTCTGTAAGGCAGAAAATAGATATAACAGAATATGACCACCATAATCAGGGCAATACTGTGCATGATATGTACGTAGATGCCTGCTGTTGCCCCAAGAATACCGATCAAAATGGCATAGCCGCTAAGCAAAATCAGACCAATAGAGACCCATACCCAAGGAAAGAAACGATCCAGGGTGCGCTTCATCAGCGGCAAGCGCTGTGGTGGCTCAAGCACCTCCACCGCCGCGGGACGCAGGGCCATATGGGCAAAGAACATCCCCCCTACCCAGACAACCACACCCAGCAGATGCAGGGTTATATACGCTGACAACATAACGAACTCCTTCTGTTTAAAAGCTGATATTTAATAATATGAACAGACTATCGCCCATCCACATTGCGCTGCAGCCAGTACTCCAGTAGTGAGAGATGCCATAACTTACTTCCCAACAAACGGGTGTGATGCATCTCTGGGGCGGATAGCAACAGATCGATATAGGCGCGGGAGTAAAGACCACGCTCACGACAGGCGCGGGACTCCAATATATCCCGCATGAAGTGCAAAAAATCCCCACGCACATATTTCAGGGCCGGCATTGGGAAATAACCCTTGGGTCGATCGATAACAGCGTCAGGAAGAATCCCTCTGGCCATCGCCTTCAGTGGATACTTCCCCCCTTCGCGTAATTTGAGATCCGGTGGACATTGAGCTGCCAACTCAACAAGCTGCTGATCCAGGAATGGTACTCGTGCTTCCAAACCCCAGGCCATGGTCATATTGTCCACCCGCTTTACCGGGTCATCCACAATCAGGGTTGTGGTATCCATACGCAACACCGCATCCATAAAGCTATCGGAACCCGGCTCATCCAGCAGCTCCGCTATCCGCTGCGTTGTGTAATCCTTGCCCCGGAACTCCGGGGTGACCATGCGCAGATACTCTTCATGATCGCGATCAAAATAGTGCTTGGCAAAGCGCTCTACCGGGGTGCCCTGCTTCTCATCCTGCATCCTGGCATACCAGAAGTAGCCGCCGAAAACCTCATCCGCACCCTGACCAGACTGCACCACTTTGATCTGCTTGGAGACCTGCTCAGACAAGAGATAGAATGCCACCGCATCTTGTCCAAACATCGGCTCGGCCATGGCATCCACCGCTTCCGGCAGGCGCTTCAGCACCTCATCATTCGGAATCAGATATTTGTGATGATTAGTCGCATAGCGCTCTACCACCTGGTCTGAATACTCAAATTCACTGCCCTTCTCGTCAGGATGATCTTCAAATCCTACAGAGAAAGTGCGCAAGTCTGTTACCCCGGCCTCGGCCAGCA
>ATLU01000139.1_pt1 | contig 23055 bp, 21 predicted proteins | sample 178751 | NCBI WGS metagenome assembly ATLU01 (sample SAMN02211837, study PRJNA209200) | bioreactor metagenome | isolation source: day 23 sample from continuous culture bioreactor inoculated with sediment... | place: Germany: Wadden Sea | collected 2011
CCAATTTGGCGTCATTTCGAATCATCTCACGAATGCCGCGAACGGCCTGCCTAGTTCGGTGTTCGTTTTCAATCAGACCAAACCGCACATAATCATCCCCGTGTTGGCCAAAACCAATACCGGGGGCAACCGCTACCTTGGCATCTTTCAACACTTTCTTGGAGAACTCCAGTGAGCCCATCGACAGATACTGCTCCGGTATCTTTGCCCAGACAAACATGGTGGCCTTGGGTCGCTGAACCGGCCAGCCCGCCGAATTCAGCCCATCACAAAGGACATCCCGACGCCGTTGGTACATGTCGCGAATATCTCTCACACAATCCTGGGGCCCTTCCAGGGCCTGAATAGCCGCGACCTGGATGGGGGTAAACATGCCGTAATCCAGATAGGATTTCATTCGGGCCAGCGCAGCCACCAATGCCTTGTTACCGCACATAAAGCCAACTCGCCAGCCGGGCATGTTATAGCTTTTCGACAGGGAGAAAAACTCCACGGCGATATCTTCCGCACCCTTTACCTGAAGAATGGAAGGCGCGACATAGCCATCAAAGGCAATATCCGCATAGGCTAGATCATGCACTACCCAGATACTATTCTGCCGGGCAATCTCAATGACCTTCTCAAAGAAATCCAAATCAACGCACTGCCCGGTTGGATTGCCAGGAAAGTTGAGTACCAGCATCTTCGGTTTGGGCCATGAATCTATGATCGCCTCTTCCAGCTTATCGAAGAAGTCCACACCCGGCACCAACGGGACATGACGAATATCGGCGCCCGCAATAACAAAACCATAGGGGTGTATCGGGTAGGCCGGATTTGGTACCAGCACAGAATCACCGGGCCCCAGACAGGCCAATGAGAGATGGGCTAGCCCCTCCTTTGAACCGATGGTGACAATAGCTTGTGACTCCGGGTCCAACGTCACGTCATAGCGATTCTTGTACCAGCTACAAATAGCCTTACGCAGACGCGGTATACCACGGGACATGGAATAGCGGTGGGTGTCCTTGCGTTGGGCTGCTTCGACCAGTTTATCGACAATGTGTTGAGGGGTCGGCTGATCCGGGTTTCCCATCCCAAAATCTATAATATCTTCGCCCCGCGCTCGCGCGGCCGCTTTCAACTCATTAACGATATTGAAAACATACGGCGGCAGGCGCTTGATTCTACTGAAATCTTCCATCTCGGGCGTTGACACTGAAACCTCGTTTACTTCATTAATTTAATGGGCAGGAAAAAAGGGTGTAACGTAACCGAGCGGCGACGGGCATGTCAATGCAATAAACTGGCGGGAAAGGCGAATTTATTCCTTTTGCAGCCAACGGCTCAGCCTGATATCTTGCCCGCATGAAATTTTCAGTCGCAGATCAATCCAAAGGCAACATGATTCACTCCTACACTGAAGAGAGTGTGGTAGTGAATGGCATCAATTTCACCACTAGCCTGGTCATCATGGAGGAGCAGGTTATTTCTGACTGGCGGCCAGCGTCCTTTGAAGAACTGACTGAAGGTGATTTCGTCAACCTGTTGGAATTCAAACCCGATCTCGTCGTTCTAGGCACGGGACCGCAACAACACTTCCCCGTCCCTTCCTTATATCGCGCACTTATAGATGCCGGTATCGGCATTGAGATCATGACCACACCCGCCGCTTGCCGTACCTATAACATCCTGACTTCTGAAGGACGTCGGGTAGTCGCCGCTTTGCTATTCGGTTAGTCTGAGAGACTGAAGCATCAGACTGCATAATTTAATGTGGCAACAGCCAGCCACGACGATCCACTGAAATAATCAGGCACTCAAATGAATTCGATCCGATTTGAATCCCAGTCGCTGACCCCCTCCAAAGTTGTCTGTATTGGAAGAAATTACGTCGACCATGCCAAAGAGTTAAATAATGAAGTTCCCACCACCCCTGTCATTTTCCTGAAGCCCAATTCGGCTGTCAGTGATGAATTGCATGCCGGTACCAGACAGACCCTGCATTACGAGGGAGAGATCGCCTTATTGATTCTTAACGGAAAGATCACAGGCGTAGGTTTCGGTCTGGACCTGACCAACCGCGAGATACAGAACGAGTTGAAAAATAAGGGGCTTCCTTGGGAACGGGCCAAGGCATTCGATCGCGCTGCCGTTTTCAGCCCCTTTGTGCCTTTGACTGATCCAGTGGAATCGTTACGTTTGGAACTGGAGATCAATGGCATCCGGGTTCAGCAAGGTGGCTATGATTTAATGATCTTCAAACCACTCTTTCTGTTGGAAGAGATCGGCCAGTCATTCACCCTGGAAGATGGTGATATCATTATGACCGGGACACCAAAAGGAGTCGGTTCATTCGAAAAGGGCGATCATTTTAAGGGTAGCCTCTTTGCTGATGATAAACCCCTGCTAACCCAGGAATGGGTTGCATTTTAGAGGCGAATGATTCATTCATGGCGATGACAGAGAAAGATCACTATCCCCTAAGCAGTATTCGCTCAATTCTGCAAAAGCTGCCTCACATCGAGGCACTGGGACTGACTGCTATGGAATTTAACCGGGGCTCCTGTCTGTTTGAGGTGAAGTACGCGCCCCATCTAGTGGGTAATATTGAGTCTGGCGTTATCCACGGCGGGGTCATCACGACGCTGCTTGATAGCGCAGGCGGCGCGGCTGCTTTCACCGTAGTCCCTGCCGGGGCCTCTGTAGCTACACTCGATCTTCGAATTGATTATCTGAAGCAGGCTGAACGGGAGCGCTCTATTCTCGGGTTTGCCGAGTGCTACCGTCAGACCCAGCATATTGTATTCGTTAAAGGATATGCGTATCACGAATCACCCGATGACCCGATTGCTCATTTTGTCGCCAGCTTTATGGTCGGCTCTGTAGGATTCGCACCCAATGCAAAACAGTGACAGCTCCCTTTTTGATCAGATCATGCAACTAAAAACGGCTGAAGAGTTCGCCGCTATCAGTGCATTGATACCCTATAGTGCCTTTGTCGGCTTTGAATTAGTGATTGATGAGCAAGGATTACTGACCATTCTCCGTGGAAAAGCGAGTAATATAGGCAACACTACCATACCTGCCGTACACGGTGGTGTAGTCGGTGCGCTGCTGGAACATGCCGGAGTGATGCACATCATCCACGCCTGTGATATCACCCGTTTCCCCAAGATCATAAACATTTCAGTAGATTATTTGCGCCCCTGCATTGGGCACGAAGACACCTATGCCCGGGGTTATCTGATCAAACAGGGAAAGAGTATTTCTAATGTGCGTATTGAGGCGTGGCAGACGGATCAAAAACGACCTGTAGCGGCCGCTCATGCCCACTTTTTAATGGGCTAGCGCCGGGTTAACCTTTCGGTATTCCAGCGCAGCTTGTCATCTATTACTGATTATTATGCAGATCGATCACAACATCGGCAGATGAACTTTCACCCTGCTTGGCTGAATCATTTCTGATCAGTTCCAACTGCTCAAGGTATTGTGGACTGACATCACCAGTCACATACTGGCCATCAAACACCGCCGTATCAAACCGCTTCACCACCGACTTATCCTCTTTCTTAACAGCCTGGATAAGGTCTTCAATGTCCTGGAAAATCAGACGATCCGCCCCGATAATTTCCTGTACCTCTTCTACGGTTCGGTTGTATGCAACCAGTTCAGTAGCAGAGGGCATATCAATGCCATAGACGTTGGGATGTTTCACTGGAGGTGATGCCGAGGCAAAATAGACTTGAGCGGCACCAGCCTCTCGCGCCATCTGTACAATCTGCTGTGATGTGGTGCCACGTACAATAGAGTCATCGACCAACAACACCCGCTTATCCTTAAACTCAGAGTCAATGGCATTCAACTTCTGTCGAACGGACTTCTTGCGCACCTGCTGTCCGGGCATGATGAATGTGCGGCCAATATAGCGATTCTTGATAAAGCCCTCGGCATACTCGACTCCGAGAGCCGTTGCCAAAGCCAAAGCCGCCGTACGACTGGTATCAGGAATGGGTATCACCACATCAATACCATGATCAGGCCAGATACGATTGATCTTGCCTGCCAGCTTGGTACCCATACGTGACCGGGCCTTGTGAACAAAGATGTTATCAATAATCGAATCCGGTCGCGCAAAGTAGACGAATTCAAAAATACAGGGCGTGTGTTCAGTATTGGCAGCGCAAACACAGCTGTGCAGCTTACCATTCATATCAATAAAGATGGCTTCGCCGGGTGCCAGATCACGCACCCGCTCAAAATCCTGTGAATCCAGTGCCACACTCTCTGAGGCAACCATATACTCCGTGCCCTGATCGGTTTCGCGCTTCCCAAATACAATGGGGCGAATACCATGGGGATCACGAAAGGCCACCATGCCATAGCCAATAATCATGGCTATGGCGGCATAGCCACCACGTGAACGTTTATGCACGGCGGCTACCGCCTTAAAGACATCCGTCTCGTCAATTCTCAGTTTACCCAGGCTGTGCAGCTCATGGGCAAACACATTCAACAACACTTCAGAATCAGATGAGGTATTGATATGACGCAGATCTTCACGATAGAGATCGCCCTGCAGCTCATCGGCATTGGTCAAATTACCGTTATGAGCCAGGGTAATACCATAGGGGGAGTTGACATAAAAGGGCTGTGCCTCGGCAGATGAGGAGCTACCGGCGGTTGGATAGCGTACATGGGCAATGCCCATATTGCCCTTTAGATTGATCATGTGCTCAGTGCGGAAGACATCCCGTGCCAGACCATTGTCTTTGCGTAGATGCAGTTTTCTGCCATCCATGGTCACAATTCCTGCAGCATCCTGCCCACGATGCTGCAATACAAGCAGAGACTCATATAACGCCTGATTAACCGGACTATGGCCAAAAATCCCAACAATACCGCACATGATCTATCTACCCTTGAGAGTCATCTCAATCGTTGATTAAGAGTTATATAAACTTAAACTTCTCACCAATATCTGCAGGTAACAGCTGTTTTAACCAAACAGCCAATTCCTGAAAATATCCGATCAATTGTGACTCCTTCCACCAGGGATCGTTTGGAAAGGGGGTTAACCCTGCCAGTAATACCAGTATAGCTACCAGTATAGCTCCCCTCGCCGCGCCGAAAAGAATACCAATCATTCTGTCAGTACCGGTCAGCCCCGTCTTATCAACCAGCTGGCCCACCAGAAAGTTGACTAACGCGCCCAGCATAAGAGTAGCAATAAAGAGGATGACAAAAGAAGCACCCAAACGAACTGACGGCACGGTAAACCAATCAAGTTGCAGCGCTAACTCACGAAAGAAAGTCCAGGCAACCCAAAAAGCAAGCACCCAGACAGCAAGTGACAAGGCCTCACGGACAAATCCACGCATCAGGCTGATCAAAGCTGACAGACCGATAATGCCGAGAATGATGTAATCAATCCAGATCATTTAACACCATTCAATACTTTCAATTCTTTAGAGTAGAGAGGTAACGCATCATTAGGGAATTATTATCCTTACAGAACCATTAATTTTATCAGAGGCTTAGCGATAGCAGAAGCAATTAATCCCATTGGACCGGCAAAGATTCCCTGACGTTAAGGATAAGATTTTATAGAACCCTTTAAATTCAAAGGCTTAAGATCTTTATTCAGGTTTGCAAGCATCTTTTCAGCAAGTTTGCGATCAATCTCAGGACCTACCTTAACGCGGAAGTGCGTTTTGCCATCCACATCCGCCTGTTCCATAAATGCGGCATACTTCATCTCCCGAATTTGGCTAACCAGCTTCTCGGCATTTTCTCTGCTGGAGAAACTTCCAACCTGCACCACCCAGGCCGCCAGGCCCACACGAGGCTGAACGGCAGGTGTATCAGCAGCGGCACTATCTGTATTGGTATTTTGGGCGGCACCAGTAGCTGGCTTAGAGGGCGATATATCACTAGCCACTGGTCGTTTTAGGGGGACGATTTCAGGACGTCGCTCTGCAGGAGGTATAGCGAGATTTTCATCATCAGATGGAACAACCCGTGACGAATAATCACGTTCCGGCATGGGTGGGATATTGGTTTTATAAATACCCGTTTCAATCACTGGATCATCATCCAGTAACATGGGAACGAATATAACAACCAATGATACCAGAACGGTTGCGCCAACCAGTCGTTTCTTTAATCCTTCATCCACGTTGCATGCCCTTTGCTGATATCAAGGTGTGTACATTATAAGGATGGATGCACCCGTCATTCCAGACCCAAATGGGTAAACCATCATTGTTACAACTCTATTCACTGTCGATTGAACTCATCACATCACCTACAGCGTAGAATGAACCAAACACGACAACTCGATCACCCTCTCCCGTTGTAGTCTGAGCTGAATTCAGAGCGGCCCTGACAGACTCAAAACAGTGCCGCTTATCCGTTTCAATGCCTTGTGCTTCCAGTATACCTTCCAACTCATTCAGCGTGGCCGCCCTAGGGGTATTTATGGGATAAAGATACCACTGGTCTATACGTGGTGACATGATCTTCACTACTTCAGCAATCTGCTTATCAGCCAGCATGGAAAAAATAGCGATTGTCTGGCCCTGACAAAACATATCACCCAGATTGTCAGCCAGCACCGATGCAGCCTGTGCATTGTGGGCCACATCCAAAATCATCACCGGGTCTCGCCCAACCACCTGATAACGCCCAGCCAGCTGTGCTTCCTGCAATCCATATCGAACAGCACGCTGATCCAGGGGTAACTCAAGGCGCAGACACTCCAGCGCCATCAATGCCGCAGAGGCGTTCTGTAACTGAAACCGTCCCCGCATATTAGGTATCGGTAAAGAGTGCCGGGGATGGCTGGCATGCAGCCAGTCCCAGCCCTGTTCCTGGGTACGCCAGGTATAATCTATTCCAGCAACTAATAACGTGGCGTCCTTCTCTTCGGCTGCTTGCGACAGGCTGGCTGGCATGTCTGTACCGGCGAAGATAGCCGGCTTTCCGGCTCGCATAATGCCCGCCTTCTCAATCGCAATCTGTTCACGGGTCGAACCCAGCCAATCAGTATGATCAATATCTACCGTCGAGATCAGGGCGACATCCGGATCAATAATATTTACTGCATCTAAACGGCCACCCAGCCCTACTTCAAGGAGAACGGCATCCAATCCGGCAGAACCAAATATATACAGTGCGGCCAAGGTACCAAATTCGAAATAGGTCAGCGGAATTCCCCCACGGGCCTGATCCACAGCATCAAATGCCTGGCAAATCTTCTCATCCGAGGCGGGCTCACCGTCAATGACAATGCGTTCGTTATAGCGGATAAGATGGGGTGAGGTGTAACAACCTACTCGATAACTTGCTGCCCGTAGGATGGCATCCAGAAAGGCAACACAGGAACCTTTACCGTTAGTACCACCCACGGTTATCACTTTACAGTTCAACGATGGACTGGCAAGTGACTCCCAGACTTGATGAACCCGATCAAGACCCAGCTCAATCTCTTTGGGGTGCAATGTAGACTGCCACTCAAGCCAGTCTTCTAGATTATTGAATCGCATCTATTTTATATCAGTAGAATAGCGTCTCACCTGACCAAATTGAGGATGAGACGATTGAAACCGGCGTAGGAAACCAGAACAACTGGTCATCTATTATTCATCAATTTCCGGTTCAACAGGCGCTATCATTACTTCAGGCTGATCCGATACAGGCTTTGGCTGATGAGTCAGGATACTCAATAGATCAGCCAGTCTGTCGCGCATTTCGCGACGGTCTATGATCATATCCAGGGTACCGTGATCCAGTAAGAACTCGCTACGCTGAAATCCTTCTGGCAAGGTTTCACGCACCGTCTGCTCAATCACTCGAGGTCCCGCGAAGCCGATCAGTGCATTGGGCTCAGCAACATTCAGATCGCCCAGCATGGCAAAACTGGCAGACACACCACCCGTGGTCGGGTCAGTGAGTACGGAAATGTAGGGAATCCCCTGCTCGCGCATCTTGTTCAGCGCCGCACTGGTTTTCGCCATCTGCATTAATGAAAACAGCGACTCCTGCATCCGTGCGCCACCACTGGCAGAGAAACAGATAAAGGGTATGCGCTGTTCGAGGCAAACATTAACACCCTGAACAAACTTCTCACCCACAACAGATCCCATTGATCCACCCATGAAACTAAATTCAAAGGCAGCCGTGACAACATTTAATCCTTTAAGCGTTCCCTGGAGTACTATCAGGGCATCTTTCTCACCAGAGTTTTTTTGAGCCTGAGTAAGACGGTCGCGATACTTCTTGCTGTCCTTGAACTTTAATGGATCAGTCGGCGAAAGGTCTTCCGCTATCTCTTGCGCGGATTCCGGATCAAGAAAAGCAGCCAGGCGCTTACGCGCGCCTATACGATTGTGATGACTACATTTAGGGCAGACATCCATATTCCGCTCCATTTCAGCACGATAGAGCACCGCCCCACAGCCAGGACACTTGGCCCAGAGCCCTTCTGGAACACCGCGTTTACTTCCACCTTCCGTACGTATACGGCTCGGCATCAACTTTTCAAACCAGCTCATGGTTACAATCCCGTTTGTACTAATTGTTTATCAGAGGGACCCGATACAATTCATCAGACCACTCCTTAAAAAAACATCAGACCAGATCAATGGCCTGTCGCATAGATGAGAGAATCTGTGCGATAGCCGGTGCAATCTCATCTGGACTGTCACTTAACTCTTCAATACGTTTGACCAGCACACTTCCCACAATAACAGCATCCCCGACCTGAGCAATGGCTTGGGCCTTTTCCGCACTGTTAATGCCGAAACCCACCCCGACAGGCAAGGTGGTGTGCTTGCGGATCTGAGCCATTTTAGCCGCTACTTCGCCAATCGCCAGATGTCCGGCGCCCGTAATACCTTTTACCGAGACATAGTAGACAAAGCCACTCGCCGCATCGCAGATACGTTTCATCCGCTCGTCACTGCTGGTCGGTGCCACCAGGAATATGGGGTCAATAGCCTTTGGCTTGATAGCGGCCAACAGCTCATCAGACTCTTCAGGCGGTAAATCAACCGTCAGCAATCCATCGACACCCGCTTCCTGTGCTGCTTGAGCAAAGGCCTCATAGCCCATCACTTCGACAGGATTGAGATAGCCCATTAATACCACGGGTGTGGTTGAATCCTGTTCCCGGAATTGTTGCACCATACCCAATACATCACGCAGACTAACGCCGTGCGCCAATGCTCGTTCACTGGCCCGTTGTATCACAGGCCCATCAGCCATCGGATCAGAGAAAGGTACACCCAGCTCAATAATATCCGCACCCGCCTCTACCATGGCATGCATTAATGGCACAGTCACTTGTGGCTCTGGATCACCTGCTGTGACAAAAGGAATTAATGCTACTCGACCCTGCTCGTCCAGCTGTTTGAAACGTTGACTGATCCTGCTCATATTTTCAACCCATCCAGTGCGGCAACGGTATGCATATCTTTATCACCACGCCCCGAAAGATTAACCAGTACAGTCTGGTTTGCATCCATTTCACGGGCCAGTTTAAGGGCATAAGCTATAGCATGACTTGATTCCAAAGCGGGGATAATACCCTCAACCCGCGTCAGTGTATGAAAGGCAGCCAAGGCTTCATCATCCGTGGCAGCCACATAGTTGGCACGGCCAATATCTTTCAACCACGCATGCTCAGGGCCTACTCCTGGGTAATCAAGCCCGGCTGAGATCGAGTGTGTCTCAATAATCTGGCCGTTGTTATCTTCCATCAGGTAGGTGCGATTACCATGCAAGACTCCCGGTGCTCCAGCACACAAGGGGGCCGCATGCTGTCCAGAGTCCAGCCCTGCACCGGCCGCCTCAACGCCATAGATTTTTACTGTGGCATCATTCAGAAAGGGGTAAAAAAGCCCAATGGCGTTCGATCCGCCACCGACACAAGCCACCAAGGCGTCTGGTAATGCCCCTGTCTGCTGGTGCATCTGTTCCCGTGCCTCACGCCCGATAACCGCCTGAAAATCACGCACCATAGCTGGATAAGGGTGGGGTCCGGCCACCGTACCGATAATATAGAAGGTATTGTCTACATTCGTTACCCAGTCACGCATCGCCTCATTAAGCGCATCTTTAAGCGTCTTGGAACCAGACTCGACCGACTCAACTCGGGCACCCAGCAGTTTCATTCGGTAGACATTGGCTTCCTGTCTGGCGATATCGACTGCACCCATGTAAACAACACACTCCAGCCCCAGCCTGGCGGCAACTGTGGCTGTCGCCACGCCATGCTGACCGGCCCCGGTCTCAGCAATAATCCGCTGCTTGCCCATGCGCTTGGCTAACAACGCCTGACCAATGGTGTTATTTACTTTATGTGCACCTGTGTGGTTGAGATCTTCCCGTTTCAGGTAGATCTGCGCGCCACCATTCTCCCGGCTCAATCTTTCGGCGTGATAGACCGGGGATGGGCGTCCGACGTAGTTAGCCAGGTCGGCATCCAATTCAGCCAGAAAGGTCTCATCCTGCATGTATTTTTCATACGCCTCACGCAGCTCATCAAGTGGCTCCATAAGGGTTTCAGAGACAAACAGACCGCCGTAAGGGCCGAAGTGCCCCCGTGCGTCTGGCATGCTACTGAAATCAATCGTTTTTTCGGTCGGCACTCTCAACTCCTCGCATAAAGGCCAGCATTTTTTCTTGATCCTTGACGCCCTTTGACAGTTCTACACCGCCGCTAACATCAACGGCATAGGGCCGGATCTGACGGATGGCCTGCTTTACATTGTGGGGGGACAATCCGCCGGCCAGGATAATTCGGTCACGCAAACTGGCCGGTATGCGTTCCCATTCAAAAGTTTCACCGGTACCTCCCGGCATCCCCTTCTGATAACTGTCCAGCAGCAGCCCAGACGCCGTTGTAAACTGTTTTTCTATATCAAACAGATCAACATCAGGCTTCATCCTTACCGCCTTGATGTAGGGTCGTCCTGGGGCCTCGCATTCAGACACAGTCTCATCACCATGAAACTGGATAAGATCAAGGTGGACCTGACCCAGCACTTCGGACAACTCATCAGCAGACGGGTTCACAAACAGCCCCACAACCGACACAAAGGCGGGCAGGCCCTGTACAAGTTGAACCGCTTGAGACAGTGTCACAGCGCGTGGACTGGGCGGATAAAAGACCAGGCCAATCGCATCGGCACCGGCATTGACGGCCGCCATGGCATCTTCGGTGCGCGTAATACCGCAAATTTTGACCCGGGTTCTCATAGAAAGACTAACGATACAGGATAGTACTTGGTTGAGAAAGATTGTACCGCTTATCAGGACAGAATGAATCCCATAAACAGCCTGAATTGACCACGCAAACGAGCCGCAATTAAAGTTGCGATCTTGACGGGAGCTGATACTGCTCAGGATAACCCACATCAGTCAGATAGAGACCTTGCGGTGGAGCAGTTACACCGCCCTTCGTGCGGTCCTGGTGTTTTAGGACTTCCAGGCTCCACTCAACAGGCTGCTCCCCCCGTCCAATCGTCATTAAAACCCCAGCAATATTTCGCACCATATGGTGAAGAAAGGCATTAGCTGTAATCTCAACAATAATCCTGTCATCAACCCGGCTAACCTTCAGGTGAGTGATGGTACGCACGGGACTTTTTGCCTGGCAGCCAATGGCACGGTAAGAGGAAAAATCATGCGTACCAACAAGGGGGTCAGCCGCACGCTGCATCAGCTCAGCATCCAGCACATGATGTACCCAGACAGCGCGATCACGCCAGATGGCCGAGCGCGTTGGTCGGTTGAGTATCACATAACGATAACTGCGACTGATTGCTGAAAAACGGGCATGAAAATCATCAGGAACTTCATGGACCCAGTTGATATTCACATCATCGGGTAGATTGACATTAGCGCCCAAGACCCAGCCACGCAGTGTACGAACAGCAGGCGTATCAAAATGAATAACCTGCCCTTCACCGTGCACGCCTGTATCGGTCCTGCCTGCACAAAACACCCGCACGGGATGGTCTGCCACTTTACCCAGCGCCTCTTCTATTGACTGTTGTACTGAACGAACCCCTGACTTTTGCAGCTGCCATCCATGATATGAAGATCCATCATATTCAACACCCATAGCCAATCGCATATCACACGCCCTTCATTTCGAAAACAAACTACAAAACAGCACCGTCACCCTACAACACGTATTCTAAAACCAACACAGCAAAAAGGCGCACCGAAGTGCGCCTGATTTACCTGTTAAAGGATCTGTTTATCAGGATAGCTTATCTAACAAGGCCTGAGCTTCCTGTTTCTGACCCTCATTACCCTCACTCAGCACCTCTTCTAGGATATTACGCGCACCATCCGCATCTTCCATATCCACATAAGCACGAGCCAGATCGAGTTTGGTATTGTTTTCATCGATCAGATCATCATCGGCTTCCCCAATCTTAAGCTCTGTGCCGTCGTCTTCGTCCAGATCATCCAGAGAGAAAGAGTCCGCCAGCTCCAACGGGGTTTCATCATCTACCTGATCCAGTTCAAGTGAGTCAAATGTTTGTGAGTCAGTACCTTCCATTGGCGCTGAATCACTAAAATCAATCACGGCATCACCCAGTTGCTCCGCCTCAGAGTCAGCATCAAGCCTTAGATCATCCAATTCAGCCGTTTCAAGAGGATCCTCAATAGAGAAGCTACTATCTTCGTCCAGGCCATCGGTGTCGAGATGACTCAAGGTCATATCAAACTCCGACGTCTCTTCATCAACCCGCTCACTATCGGGGGAGACCAGACTCAGGTCGGTATCAGCATCAACCGTCAAACTGTCACTATCCTCCAGGGAAAGCATCTCTTCTGATTCATCAGAGGGAAGATCGAGTTCAATATCAAGATCACCACTGACCTCATCCATGCCTGAATCAAGCGACAGTTCATCCAGATCACCCAACTCGGTAAATTCAGAAGTATCATCCAGATCAAGCGCTGCGATTGACTCGAGTTCTTCAGTCTTATCAGGATCAATCAGATCAACCGTTGTGGAGACTTCATCCAGACCCAACTCATTATCAAGACCGAGTTCGTCTTCCAAAGATGCCAGTTCATCATCATCCATATCGGCAGAGACGCCTGTTGCTCCGGCGAACAGCGCATGACCGACCGCCAGTTGAGCGCCCATGGTAACAACCTTATTCCACGCGTCTTCATCCTTCTTATCCAATCCACTTGCGGCACTCGATTCAGCCAATGCTACAAATGCATCCTTATCCTTAGTGGCATACAGTATTTCAAACAATTTATGCTTTAGCTCAGGACGTTCCGGGAATTTATCAATAGCCTGACGGATCAGCTCTTCTGCCTGCTGATAACGTCCATAAGCAATATAGACATCAGCCTCAGCCAATGGATCAACCTCACCTGTTTCATCCTGCAAGGCGTCGATATCACTGGGAGAGAAATCACTCAGGAATGAAGTCTCTTCGGTTGGATGAGAAACCGGCTCTTGTGGCATCTCATCCATCACCTGCTCAGAGTCATTCTCATCGACCGTACTGATCAGGATACTCTCCTGGAAATCAGCACTATTGGAACGACGGCGGCTAATGCCGACCCAGAGTAGAGCCAGCAACACCACACCGCCTGCAACCGCCACACCTAACAGGGTAGTATCCCCGGCAATCATATCCAGCAGATTATCTTCCTCTGCCGGTGCAGGTGACGCTGGCTGTGCAGCAGGCTCAGGTTCAGTTTGCGCAACAACAGGAGCTGGCTCCTCTGCTGGCGACTCTTCCACTGTCTCCTCACTTTCAGGTGCCGTCTCTCCAGCCATGACGGGCGATTCGGTTTCAGCTTCAGCTTCTTCAATTGCTTCTGCGGGCTGTTCCAGTGACAGATCCTTGATCATTGAATCTGGTTCACTATCTCCAGATTCTGCCATTACTGGCGAATCACTCTCTTCAGCCGTATCAGATTCAGCCATAACAGGCGATTCAGAAGACTCTTCCGTGACTGCTTCGGCAATCACTTCAGGAATTACCGCTTCACCGGCCGCCTCACTCATACCAGATTGCAGTTTTGCCAGCTGTTCACTCTTGAGACTCAGCAATCGCTGCAGATCTTCCAACTGCGACTCCAGGTCATCAACCCTTGATCGCACCGTTTCAACTTCCTGTAAGGCCGCCTCTTTACTCTCTTCCGATACAATCAAATCTTGCTTTAATTGCTCAAGAACGGCACCTTCATCTCCCCCTTCACTGGGGCCCGCCTCACCCTCACCACTGGGACGAGCTGAAGCAATTTTTAACTCCGCCTGCGGTGCAACGGCTTGCTCTGCTGGTTCACCGGCTGCCATCTCTTCATTGGCTGGCTGCTCCTCTGCAACCATTTTGGTCGGCTTGGTATCAGCTTGCCACTCTTGGAGCTGCTCACTATAGGCCCTGGCCGCTTCACGCCTATTCAGATCCATGACCTCATCGGCCTTGGGAATACGCAGAACCTGACCTACTTTCAGATTATTGATATTTTGATTAATGAAAGCCTGCGGGTTTGCTCGCTGCAGTGCAATCATCATCTGCTGCATGCTAGCCCCTTCAGTACGAACCTGCTTGGCTATGCCCCATAGGGTATCGTTTCGCTGAGTAGGACCATACTCGCTTGGGCCTGCGCTTCCAGCCCATGCCACATCGGAGGGTGAAACAGTAGACCGAGAACTTTTTACTGATTGGCTGGTTGACGCCGGCTGCTGGCGTCTTTTCTGCATAGGAGCCGCCTGAATTGGTGCCGGGCGTCTATCCAAGGTCACTGGCGGATCCAGCAAAACGGTGTATTCACGTAAAAGCTTGCCCTTTGGCCAGTTAACCTCTATCAAAAAGTTTAGAAATGGCTCACGAATGGGATCACGACTGGAGACCCGGACGATGGTCTTGCCATCCGCCGTTTGATCGGCCTGGAATCGTAATTTACTCAGTATGAATGGACGGTCAATACCTGAGCGACGGAAGGCTTCCGGGCTGGCAAGCGTGACCTTGATATCACCAATTTCATCCCTGTCCACAGAGAGTAGATTGATCTCGGCATCAAGGTACTGATTCAGCGCTGAGTTGAGCTTTATATCACCAAGGCCAACCGCAAATGAACTGAGCGGTGAAACCCCCAATACCAAGGCCATAGCCAAGGATAATTTACGAACCATGTCTCCCCCTTCCATACCCGCTTCCCTTACTTTATTCAGACAGGAAAATCTGGTAAATACCCGCAACATAGAATGGACTTAATATTTGTTGCCTAACTATAGCTTACAAATAGTCTTTTTCCAAAATTTCAGCAATCTGAATAGTGTTAAGTGCCGCACCCTTTCTGACATTATCTGACACAATCCACAGATTTAACCCCTTAGAATGGGAAATATCCTCCCGAATCCGTCCAACAAAGACACCATCCTGTCCCGCCGACTCGGTAACGGGCGTGGGGTAGCCACCTGCCTCATGCTCATCAACAACCGTAACTCCGGGTGCATTTTGAAGCAGGCTACGCGCCTGCTCAGCACTGATCTTCTGCGTTGTTTCTATGTGAACCGCTTCTGAATGACCAAAAAACACCGGTACACGAACAGCAGTGGGATTAACCTGAATTGATGAATCGCCCAGAATCTTTTGAGTCTCCCAGACCATTTTCATCTCTTCACGGGTATAGCCATTCTCCATAAACTGATCAATCTGTGGTAACACATTGAAGGCGATCTGCTTTGGGAAAAGCCCCGGTTTGACGGGCTGCCCATTCAGCAATCTCGCTGTCTGTCCAGCCAACTCATCTACCGCACGGGTTCCCGCGCCGGACACGGCCTGATAGGTACAGACGTTGATTCGCTTAATGCCAGCCGCATCATGAATGGGTTTCAGTGCGACCAGCATCTGAATAGTTGAACAGTTGGGATTTGCAATAATACCCCGCTGCATATAGTCGGCAATCGCCCCGGCGTTAACTTCAGGTACCACCAGGGGAACATCCTCTTCATAGCGAAACTGTGACGTGTTATCAATAACAACACACCCCGCCTCGACGGCCTTTGGAGCAAACTGGGCCGAGACATCTGCGCCTGCAGAAAACAGCACAAGCTTAACTTGAGAAAAATCGAAGTCTGCCAAATCCTTTACAACAAGGTGCTTTTCTCCATAAGCCACTCGCTTTCCTACCGAACGAGCACTCGCCAATGCATAGATCTTACCTGCCGGAAAGGCTCTTTCCGACAGAATGGACAGCATCGCTTCACCCACTGCTCCTGTGGCTCCTACTACGGCAATATTTATTTTTTTATCAGTCACTTATATTATATTCCATGCATAACAAAAGGGAGCCAGCCCAGCCACAATACTATGCAGCTGAACTGACTCCCGGTCGGGTTTCTGGTGCTATTACGCCTGCAAAAGAATACGCAGCATACGACGTAATGGTTCAGCGGCACCCCATAACAACTGGTCACCTACCGTAAAGGCAGAGAGATACTCTTCTCCCATTGCCATCTTGCGCAGACGACCGACCGGCACACTCAATGTACCGGTAGCGACCGTTGGCGTCAGTTCTTGAACGGTAACATCACGATCGTTAGATATCACCTTGACCCAATCATTAGCTGAGGCAAGCATCCCTTCGATCTCATCCATGGGCACATCTTTCTTCAGCTTGATGGTCATAGCCTGACTGTGGCAACGCATAGCGCCTATGCGGACGCATAGACCATCGATGGGGACGGGATTCTCACTGCGCCCCAATATTTTGTTGGTCTCTACACCACCTTTCCACTCTTCACGACTCTGTCCGTTGGGCAGCTGGGTATCAATCCAGGGAATCAAACTACCGGCCAATGGCACACCAAAACAGTCCGTTGGAAAGCTGTCACTCCGCATAGCCGCCGCAACTTGCCGATCAATATCCAGAATAGCTGAAGCGGGATCATCCAACAGTGGCTTAACGGAGGCATGGGCAGCGCCCATCTGACTCAGCAGCTCACGCATGTTTTTAGCGCCAGCACCAGAGGCCGCTTGATAAGTCATGGCAGATGCCCACTCCACCAGATCGGCACGGAACAGACCACCCAATGCCATCAGCATCAGGCTCACAGTACAGTTACCACCAATAAAGTCTTTTACACCAGCTGACAGCGCATCCTGAATCACATTCAGATTGACGGGATCAAGGATAATGACACTGCTCTCTTCCATACGCAGCGCAGAGGCCGCATCGATCCAGTATCCCTGCCACCCGGCGCCACGCAGATCCTTATACACCTGCTTGGTGTAGTCGCCACCCTGACAGGAGATGATGGCATCCATCGCCTTCAGTTCATCAATATTGGCAGCATCTTTCAGGGTGGGTATGGGCTTGCCAATATCCGGACCGGCCTGACCCACCTGAGAGGTAGTAAAAAAGACCGGCTCATCAATCAGATCGAAATCTTTCTCTGACAGCATCCGTTCCATCAGAACAGAGCCCACCATGCCACGCCAGCCTACAAAACCAACCCGTTTCATCGCAATCACCTATATAGTGTAAAAACAACTAGGCGCGGATTACGCGCCTGTTAACTTAACCTTCCCGTAGCGCTTTGACCACCGTATCGCCCATCGCTTCGGTGCCGACTTTTTCTGTCCCCTCGGAATAGATATCAGGAGTACGCAGTCCTTGATCCAAGGCGCTGTTGACCGCTTTTTCAACACGATCGGCCATATCAGCTTCATTTAGAGAGTAGCGAAGCATCATGGCAACCGAGAGAATGGTCGCCAATGGATTTGCCACACCCTGACCTGAGATATCCGGTGCTGAGCCATGAATAGGCTCGTACATACCCTTACCATTCTCATCCAGTGAAGCCGAAGGGAGCATACCAATAGAACCGGTAAGCATGGAGGCACAATCAGACAGAATGTCACCAAACATATTGGTCGTCACCATCACATCAAACTGCTTGGGTGCCCGCACCAACTGCATGGCCGCATTGTCCACATACATATGAGACAACTCCACATCCGGGTAATCGGTACCCACCTTGGTCGCCACATCACGCCACATCTCGGTACACTCCAACACATTGGCCTTATCCACCGAACAGAGACGCTTGTTGCGCTTCATGGCAATATCCATCGCCACACGGACAATCCGATCCACTTCTGATTCGCGATAAACCAGCGTATTGAAACCCTCTTTTTCGCCGTTTTCCAGCTCACGAATGCCGCGTGGCTGACCAAAATAGATACCACCGGTCAATTCACGGACAATCATGATATCCAGACCTGATACCACTTCCGGCTTCAGGGTCGATGCATCGGCCAGTTGTGGGTAGAGAATGGCGGGACGCAGATTGGCGAACAGACCCAACTCTTTACGAATACCCAGCAAGCCCTTCTCAGGGCGCACAGAGATATCCAGTGGCTCCCATTTCGGACCGCCAACCGCACCCAACAACACCGCATCGGCCTCTTTGGCCAGATCGATAGTCGCCTGGGGCAGTGGATGGCCGGTCGCATCATAGGCCGCACCACCGATCAACGCTTCATCCATCTCAATATCCAGACCAAAATCGTCACGAAGGCAGGCCAGTACCTTAACGGCCTCTGTAACGATCTCCTGTCCAATGCCATCACCTGGCAATACCAGTATATTTTTGCTCATGCTGTTAAACCTATAGCTAATGTTCTGTTCAGCGCCCCTGTAACCAGGACGCCAGAAAATTCAAACCGTATCAGGCGTCACCAAAAATCCACGGTGCCTGGATTCTGCGCTGCTGCTCAAAAGTCGCAATCTCATCACTGTGGCGCAGGGTCAAACCGATATCATCCAATCCTTCCAGCAGGCACTGTTTGCGGAACTCATCCACGTCAAATGCGATAGCCTGACCATCAGGCAGTGTCAGTGTTTGCGCTTCCAGATCCACGTTGATCTTCAGGGCTTCTGCATCACCCGCTCTGGCAAACAGTTCATCCATCTGATCATTGCTGAGTTTGATTGGCAGGATGCCGTTCTTGAAGCAGTTGTTAAAGAAAATATCCGCAAAACTTGGTGCAATAATCACTTTAAAACCAAAATCTTCCAACGCCCAGGGCGCATGCTCGCGGGAGGAGCCACAACCAAAGTTTTCTCTGGCCAGCAGGATCTGGGCACCGGCATAGCGTGGGTCATTGAGTACAAACGCCTCATTCAGCGGACGGTTGGTGCAATCCATATCGGGCTCACCATGATCCATATAACGCCACTCATCAAACAGGTAAGGACCGAACCCAGTACGTTTGATGGATTTCAGGAACTGTTTGGGAATGATGGCATCTGTATCCACATTGGAGCGATCCAGTGGGGCTACAACACCTGTAAATGATTTGAATGCGTCCATTAGAGCTCCCTCACATCAATAAAATGACCCGTTACCGCTGCGGCGGCAGCCATGGCAGGACTCACCAGATGGGTGCGCCCACCCTGTCCTTGACGCCCTTCAAAGTTTCGGTTTGAAGTAGAAGCACAGCGCTCACCCGGTTTCAAACGATCGGCATTCATGGCCAGGCACATAGAACAGCCGGGTTCACGCCATTCAAATCCTGCTTCGATAAAAATCTTATCCAGACCTTCCTCTTCAGCTTGTTGCTTGACCAGGCCGGTACCGGGAACCACTAATGCCTGAACAATAGAAGAAGCCACCTTACGACCTTTAGCCACTTCAGCCGCCGCACGCAAATCCTCAATCCGACCATTCGTACAAGATCCGATAAAGACGTGATCCGGTTTAATCTCAATCAGGGGTGTACCCGCGGCCAGCCCCATATACTGTAGCGCGCGACGCATGCCATCGGCCTTGGTCGCATCGGGTTCACGCTCTGGATCGGGCACAACACCACCCACGGGCAGAACCATCTCTGGTGAGGTACCCCAGGTGATCTGCGGCTGAATCTCTGAAGCGTCAATACGCAGGACCTGATCGAACTCAGCACCCTCATCGGTATGAAGATCACGCCAGACAGTCTCGGCTTGATCCCACATCTCACCTTTCGGCGCATAGGGACGACCCTTGAGATAATTTATCGTGGTGTTATCTACGGCAACGATACCGGCACGTGCACCCGCCTCAATCGCCATATTACAGACGGTCAAACGCCCTTCCATGCTCAGGGCCTGTATTGCCTGGCCACCGAACTCAATCACATAACCCGTTCCACCGGCGGTACCTAACACGCCGATTATTTTCAGAACGATATCTTTGGCGGTGACACCAGGACCGACCTGACCATCCACGCTCACCAGCATGGACTTTGACTTTTTCTGTATCAGTGTCTGGGTAGCCAGCACATGCTCCACCTCGGAGGTGCCAATACCAAACGCCAGCGCGCCAAAGGCACCATGGGTCGCGGTATGGGAATCACCACACACCACGGTCATACCCGGCAGAATCAACGCTTGTTCCGCACCCATGACATGCACCACACCCTGACGGATATCTGACATACCAAATTCGGTAATGCCAAACTCTTCGCAGTTGCGATCCAGCGTCTCAACCTGTAGCCGTGCAATTGGGTCATCGATGCCGTTGGCCCGGCCCAATGTGGGGACATTGTGATCAGGGGTTGCAATGGTCGCACTGGTACGCCAAGGCTTGCGGCCCGCTATACGCAGTCCCTCAAAGGCCTGCGGCGAAGTCACCTCATGGACCAACTGCCTATCTATATAGAGAAGAGTGGTACCGTCTTCATCAGTCCGCACCACGTGATCCTGCCAAATTTTGTCGTAGAGTGTTTTTGCGCTCATCATTCTGCCACCTGTTTATGGAGCGGAAAGCATAAACCCCGGCCAAATATAAAACAAATTCATCTTTTTTATGTTTATAATTCCAAACAGGAATACATAAACAACCTGGCCTTTACGATGGATATTAACGAACTGAAAGCTTTTTTAGCGGTAGCTGAAACCGAGTCTTTTTCCCTGGCAGGCGAACAGCTACACCTGACACAGCCCGCTGTCAGTAAACGGGTCGCTTCCCTTGAATCAGAACTCAATACCCGTCTGTTTGACCGAATCAGTCGTAACATCAGTCTTACTGAGGCAGGCAGACAACTGTTACCACGCGCTCAACAAATGCTCTACGAGCTGGAGGATATCCGCCGCAGCATCTCCAATCTTACCGGCGAGGTGAGCGGTACCCTCACCATGGGCACCAGCCATCATATCGGGCTTCGCAGACTACCACCGGCACTAAAACACTACAGTCGGCGTTATCCAGAAGTTCAGCTGGACATTCGATTTATGGATTCGGAAACAGCCTGCACGGCGGTTCAACACGGCAGCCTGGAACTGGCTATCGTCACCCTGCCTACAGAGCCACTACCCAATTTGACCACCCAGCCAATCTGGAAAGACCCGCTACTGTTTGTCGCTTCCCATGAACACCCGTTAGCCGATCAGAAAAAGGTCAATCTCACAGACCTGGTTAACTATCCCGCCGTCTTGGTAGCCCAGGGTACTTATACCCGACGTATTCTGGAGCAGGCACTGGAGCCCCTGGGACTGCAACTGCAGATTGGTATGGCAACCAACTATTTTGAAACACTGAAGATGATGGTCTCCATTGGGCTAGGCTGGAGTCTGCTGCCAGAATCCATGACACAGGACCCAGAGCTCAAGGTACTTGAAATTTCTGAACTGAAACTGAGCCGCACATTGGGGGCGGTGACACACACCAACCGCTCAATCTCCAACGCCGCTCGTGCAATGGTAGAGGCTTGCCTGTCAGAAAACGGATAGCATTTAAGAGACTGGACTGTTTTTGGTACACCAGACGGCCGCTTCCAGCCGAGTCCTGAGATTAAGTTTTTTCAGTAAATGTTTTACATGCACTTTGATTGTGCCTTCCGTGATATCCAGCTCTCGGGCAATCTGCTTGTTACTCATGCCGGTGGCAATCAAAGAGAGAATCTCCTCCTCCCGATTGGTCAGACCTGCTTCGTTAGGTGTTTTTGGTCGCCCATCATCCCGCAAGGCACGGGCCAGTAATTCGGTCAGACTCTCGGTAATTGATAACCGGCCGGATGCGGCAATCTGAATATGCTCAAGCACACTTTCAGGCTCCATATCCTTAAGCAGGTAACCATCGGCCCCCAACCGTAGCGCATCCGTTACATCACTCTCATTATCGGAGACCGTTAACATGACAACATAACTCTCAAGATCGGTCTGTTTGAGTAACTTAAGGGTCTCCAGACCATCCATCCCTTTCATATTCAGGTCCAGAAGTATCAACTCCGGCCTCAACGCCTGCGCTTTCGTCAACCCCTCTTCTCCGGAGGAGGCCTCGGCAATCAACCGAAGGGATGAGTCCATACCAATAAGATCGGCTAGACCCTTACGAAACAGCGGATGATCATCAATTATTAAAATCGAAATCGGTTGTTCATTACTCATAATGTGGTTAAATCCATCCTGTCATCAACAGCTTCATGCTCAATTTTTGCTGCCATAAACTCAAATACTACCTGCGTACCACCACCCGGCGCAGGTTCAATACTGATCGTCCCATCCAAACTCCTGACACGCTCATCCATAATTACCAACCCGTAATGTCTTGAGCGTGCGGGCGCGGGGGGTATGCCGCAGCCATCGTCGACAATACTGACATGAATCGGGGTTTCACCACCGCCTGTCAACCGCACCAGAGCATTTTTCGCCCCTGAGTGACGCGTCACATTGGAGAGTGCCTCTCGAATCACCTGCAGGACATGAATCTCTTCATTTTCACTTAGCTGCAATCCATGCAGGTTGAAATCAAGCTGAATTGAAACATCCGAGCGCACCTGATACTCATTGACTGTATCCTCCAACGCCTGCAGCAGGCCACGATCATCCACCTTGAGCCGAAATGTCGTTAACAGCTCACGTAACTGGCGATATGCACTGTTCAGGCCATCCCGAATCTCTTGAACAACCTCCTGGATCGCTTGTTCATCGTGCTCTTGCTTCAGTTTCATATCCAGCCTACTCACTTGTATCTTCAAATAAGAGAGTGACTGCGCCAATGAGTCATGCAGTTCACGTGCAATAACGCCCCGCTCC
>ATLU01000140.1_pt1 | contig 22928 bp, 18 predicted proteins | sample 178751 | NCBI WGS metagenome assembly ATLU01 (sample SAMN02211837, study PRJNA209200) | bioreactor metagenome | isolation source: day 23 sample from continuous culture bioreactor inoculated with sediment... | place: Germany: Wadden Sea | collected 2011
GGACGTTTTTGCAGCGAACGCTTGCCTGGGAATTTGGTGGTGTCGAAGATGTCACAAACAGACGTTGGCATTTCAGCACCAACCATGTCGGTACGATAGCCAAATGTGGTCGAGTAAACGATCTGTGGCACAAAGCAATCAGACACAATCAGATCACCAAAGTCGTCAGTGGCCGAGGTGCCATCAGGGGCAGCAGCCAAAACAGCATTGTGATCCAGCTCTTCTGCCAAACCTTCGTCACACAGGCGCATCGAGTCAGATGCAACCGCATCCACCAGATCCCAAGTCACGTTTTTCGCTTCGTCCATGGCGCGCAATTTGGCCACAGCTTCTGCTGAACTTTCGTCCCAGATCACGGTCAGACCGGGGTTCATCGCCAAATAAGGCTCTACATAAGCTTTGTTTTGGCTGGCTTGATATGCACCACCCCAAGATACCAATGTCATCTCATTGGCCATATCCTCGGCTGCAACAGCGCCAGCGGCAACTGTCAAAGCGGTGGTGGCCACAAGAGTTTTCATTACTTTCATACTATTCTCCCTGTTATTTTCCCGTAGATTTATGTGGGGTCCGCAGACGGGCGGCATGTGTGACCCCAGACTGTGTGCCAATGCAGCTATCTGGGGCCTTGCCAGCCCCGAAGCTGCAAAGACAAATTCTTATGCGTCAAGCGCGCGACAATCGCTCGGCAGCCAGCCGATTTCGATTTGTTGTCCCGGCACCAGACGATCCACATCCGGCGCGTTGCGGGTTTTGATGACAAACTCATCATTGCCAGCCACACGCAAACGAGTGCGGAAAATGTCGCCCATATAGATAAACTCAAGCACTTCGGCTTTGAGCGTATGGGCGCCTTCCTGAAGACGATCTTTGTTATATTCAACGCGCTCAGGACGGATCGACACTTTGGTGCGTTCGCCCACTTTTGAGACGTTAATCGGGGTGGCATCCAAAATTTCGCCGTCATCCAGACGCACAATGCAAGTGTCGCCCTTAATCTCGGTCACCACGCCCTCAAGCGTGTTGTTTTCACCGATGAACTGCGCGACAAAACTGTTTTGCGGCTTTTCATACAAATCCGCAGGGGGCGCGAGCTGTTGAATGCGGCCATCATCAAACACGGCGACGTTGTCAGACATGGTCAACGCCTCGGTTTGGTCATGGGTCACGTAAACAGTCGTAATGCCCAGCGAATGCGCCAAGTGAGTAATTTCAAACTGCATCTTTTCCCGTAGCTGTTTGTCGAGCGCGCCAAGCGGCTCATCCATCAGCACCAGCTCAGGTTCAAACACCAGCGCTCGGGCCAAAGCAACACGCTGTTGCTGACCACCAGAAAGCTGCGATGGGCGGCGACCACCAAAGGCCCCCATTTCCACCATATCCAGCGCGCGTTTTACTTTCGCTTCACGCTCCGATTTGCCCATTTTACGGACTTCCAGAGGGAACGAAAGATTCTCGGCGATCGTCATATGCGGGAACAATGCATAGTTTTGGAACACCATGCCAATGCCGCGTTTATGTGGTGGGATATTGTTGATGGGCTTACCACCGAGAAGAATATCACCATGTGTGGCGGTTTCAAACCCGGCAAGCATCATCAGGCATGTTGTTTTGCCAGAGCCCGATGGCCCAAGCATGGTCAGAAACTCACCACGGGCAACCGAAAGGTTGAGGTCTTTTACAACCAGATTTTCCCCGTCATAGCTTTTCTGAACACGATCAAAGACGACGAAACCGTCGTTCGCAGCAGTATCGGTCAAGTGACCCCCCTGTGCCCGTTTCGGGCGTTCTGTTGCAGCGCCCACGCTTGCATCGTGAGCATCATTATTTATCCGCTTCCGGTTCACACTCTGGGACGTTGCCCTGATTGCTTGTCGGTAGGTAAGCTAAAGCCAACACGATCACCGAACAGATTGCAACAGGAAAGCGACATTTTTTGTTCATTAACGACAAGGCGTTGGAGGGAATTGGATCCAAAGTGGAAAAACTGCAACCCCTTGTCGCGTCAAGATCTTACTGGTGTTCTCACGACATTTTCCATCGAATCTTCGATAATTATGACGAATTTCATCACAAAACGGCTGAGAAGCGATATGTCGTGAGAACATTGCGAAACGACCGTTTCTTACGCGGCGACGATATTATGCTTCGGACCATACCCGAAACCGGTGATGTTCTCGGCGCCTGTTTCACCCACAACAAGAATGTCGTGCTCACGATATCCACCCGCCCCGGCCAAACCTTCTGGCAGAAACAGCATTGGTTCAATCGACACGACCATGCCCGGTTCAAGCGCCGTATCAATGTCCTCGCGCAGCTCAAGCCCGGCTTCACGACCATAGTAATGCGACAGAACCCCAAACGAGTGTCCATAGCCAAAGGACCGGTACTGAAGCAGGTTCTCTGATTCGAAGAACTTGTTGATTTCGGCGGTAATTCCCGAACAGGTCGCACCCGGTTTGATCAGGCTAAGCCCCAGTTCATGGGCATCCACATTGGCCTGCCAGATGCGCAGGCTTTCCTTGTCTGGCTCGCCAAGAAACAGCGTGCGTTCCAGCGCCGTGTAATAGCCTGAGATCATCGGAAACGCGTTCAACGACAGGATGTCACCTGCTTCCAGTTTACGGGTTGTCACTGGGTTGTGTGCGCCATCGGTGTTGATGCCCGATTGAAACCAGACCCAGCTGTCACGCAGCTCCGAATCAGGATGTGCGCGGGCAATTTCCGCTTCCATCGCGTCGCGACCGGCCATGGCCACGTCGATTTCGCGGATGCCAACGCGAATCGCATCGCGAATCGCTGCACCGCCAATATCCGCGACCCGCGCGCCCTCTTTGATCAATACGATTTCTTCGGCAGACTTGATCATCCGGGCGTTCATTGTATCACCCGCCACATCGACAAACTCAGCTCCGGTCAGGAATTCGCCCGCTAAAGCACGTTGCGCCAGCGTCAGGTGGTCGCCCTCGATCCCGATCCGCGTAGCCCCGCCAGCCACATCTTTCACCGCACGCCAGTAGTTGTTACGCTCCCAATCGGTGTAAATCACATTGTCGCCAAAGCTGCGGCGCCACGGCTGGCCCGCGTCAATATTGGCACTAATTGTGGTGCAGCGATCGGCGGTCACAACACAGGCATAGGGTCGCCCAAACGCACAATACAAAAAGCCCGAATAATAGGCGATATTGTGCATCGAGGTGAACAGGCACGCCTCCAACCCTTTGGCCGCCATGATGGCGCGCAATTGGGTCAATCGACGTTCATATTCGGCATTTGAGAACGGCAGCGGGGCTTTCTCACCATTTTCACAAACAAAAAACTGAGGACGTTGCATAGTCTTTTCCTTTCGTGACCGGGGAAAGGGAAACTCTGCGCCCGGTCAATCAATGCCCCGGCGTTCAGGGCAGTTGATCTCCGGCCCGGTCCGCTGCGGGATGCGCAGTATGACAGATCATCAGATCCCCAAATGCGCAGCAGCCTCCGGTGCAGCGACGCCATCGCTGCGGATGGGTAAACCTGACAGATTCGGGGCGAATCTGTCAATTGGGATTCTAATCGCTCTTTGGCGTCACAAATCCTCGCGATTGATGATCAACACACCGTTCACCACACGGTCGCCAGGATGGGTGATGACCATTTCATCCCCGGTTAGCCCGCTGAGAACTTCAGCATAGTCAGCGCTGCGATGGCCAATCTCAATCCCGGTCAGCACAGCCACATCGCCTGTCACCACATAGGTTGCCCATTTTCCACCCTCACGGAACAAGGCAGAGACCGGCACACGAAGCACATCCTCCCCCTGCCATTCGACAATCCGCAAATAGGCCCGAAACCCGTGGCCCAGGCTGGCACGGGCCGCTTTCGGGCTGTCAAAATCGAGCAAGACTTTCACCCGCTGCTCCTCAATGCCCAGCGCGGAGAGCTTGGTGAAGCCTGCTGGCTCCACCACACTTAGGCGCGCGTCCAAAATACCCTCGCCGCCCCAGCGTTCAACATAAGCCTTGGCACCGGGTGTCAAGCGCACCGCGTCCGAAGACAGAAGGTCCGCAACAATCTCAAGATCATTGGTCTCACCAATGGACAGGATCGGTGCGCCCGCTTGTATCATACCAGCACTTTCTTGGGTGACGCTTAACACCGTGCCGGAAACCGGTGCGACCAGCTCAACGCAACAGGCCGCATCGTCCCCTGCACCAGCGGTATTGGGTTCAATCAGCGTAGCGCGCTGCGCAGTCAACTCTCCTTCGCGAATATCCAAGGTCGCATGGGCGGCGTCCAACTTTGCCGCTGCCAGATCCACATTCAACTCTGCCGTATCCAATTGCGCCTGCGGCGCCGTGCCGCGCGCGTGCAAGTCAACAAGGCGGCTTAGGCTCACCTGTGCATGTCCAAGATCTGCTTCGGCCATGGCAATCTGGGATTGCGCCAAAAGCACTGCTGCTTTGGCCTGCGCCACCGCCGCTTCAGCCTGCGCGCGGGCGCGATCATCCAGAAAGGCCGGGGCGCCGGGTGCAATCCGCGCCACCACAGTCTCACCCGCTATCACAGCATCCCCCACCGTCACAGGCGAGCGTGACACTTGCCCCATAACAGGCGCGGAAAGGTCATAAACATCGCGGATCCGCGTCTGCCCCTCAACGTTGATTGTGACCTCAAGCGGCCCGCGTGTGACACTGGCCAAATCCACCGGCACCGGTTCTGGCCGCCCCGCCACAAAAACCAAAGCCGCCAATCCGCCCAGCGCCACCGCGCCGATCATCACTTTGCGCATCATACCTGCCTTTTGCTGTTTGGCCATATTATCATTCCCTCGTTTTCATCACAGCCACCAGATCCATCCGTCCGATGCGCCGCCACACCACAAGCGCTGACAAAGCGGAGGCAAGAGCCACCACCCAAGCCGCACGAACGTAAGTCGCGCGGCTGATTGCCAGCGGAATGGCATATAGATCACTGTCAAAGCCGGTGACCATAGCCGCGGCCAGCCCCTGCCCCATTAATAGACCTACGGGGATTGCCACGATGGTCAGCACCGCAAGCTCTCCTAATAGGATGTAACTGACCTCACCTCGTGTGAAACCTAAGATGCGCAGGCTGGCCAATTCACGGGCGCGTTCTGACAATTGAATACGCGCCGCATTGTAAACCACGCCGATCGCGATCAACGCTGCCATCAGCGAGTTGATGGTGGTCATCATCCCTGCATTTTGCGCAATTGTGTCGTTAAAGCTTTGCCGAATGGCAGCCATTTCAACTAGGCCCGCCACAGCAGGGGTTGCTTTCACGGCTGCAAACAAAGCCTCAACCTGATCCGGATCAATCAAGGCATTGGCAAGGCTGACCCGAGGAGCTAACCCGGTCAAACGGCTGAGCGTCTCTGGCGTGACATAAGCCCCCATACCAAAGCTTTGTGCGGCGTACCCCACAACGGGGATCCGCTCTTCTCTTCCACCAAGAGACGGGAAAATCACCCGCACTGATTCCCCGAGATCCAGATCCAATTGCCGCGCCAAACGACGGGTCAGCACAATGCCCCCTTCTGGTGTGACAAGGTCACCGGCTTCAGTCAAAAGATGGGTCAATTCCGATGCGGGGTCGCGTGCCTCAAGACTGGTGCGGCGGCTAAACTGGCCATGTTTCAGCCGCACGGGCATCGACCAAACACCTTCGGCCACCATAACGCCGGGCAGATGCCCGACATCTTCGATCACCGACCGGGGACGGTCCCCTGCAAAGCTGATCACAACATCCTGACGGTTCAATTGCACAAAGCTCTTGTCCAACAGTTCATCCATGGCATCGAACATGAAAAGGGCGGCCACCATCACCGCAGCAGATGTCGCAATGCCCAGCATTGTCAGCCCCGCACGAATGGGCCAGCGCGTAAGCGAGCGCCAGATCATCACCGACGTCTGCCGCATCCGCATCAAATGGATCAAACGATCCGTCAAGCCAGACTGATAGCGCGCAGGCGCCGGGGGGGCCATCGCCACGGCGGGCGACAATGCCACAGCTTTACGCACCGCCGTCACAGCCCCCAAAGCCGCCGCCGCCAATCCCGCCATCGCCGAGATGGCATAGACCGAAGGATAAGGCACATAGACCAGATAGGGAAAATGAAAAAACTGAGCGTAAAGCTCAGCCATACCGCGCCCGCCCCAAAGGCCAAAGCCCCAACCGATGGCCACACCCAGCGCGCCGATGCCCATCGCCAGTTTAATATAATGCCAGGCAATTTCACCTTTGTGATAGCCCAGCGCCTTTAAAAGCCCAATTTGCTCGCGCTCTAACGCAATCAATCGTCCAAGGACCATATTGACCAGAAAGGCCGAGATGATCAGGAAAATTGGCGGGACAACCTTCACCATCGTCGACAGCTGATCCAGCTCGCCTTGCAAAAACGCGTTGGAAATCTGGTCTTTACGAAAAAACGCCCCGGTGCCCCCATAGGGCGAAAGGATCAGATCAAGTTGGCGGATCACCTCGTCGCGGTTTGCATCGCGACCCAGACCCACGGTCAGTGTATTGAACGCCCCGGTCAAGTTATAGACTGCGGCAAGTGCCGCGCCCTCCATCCAGATCACCCCAAATCGGCGATCATCGGGCATGATGGACCCCGGACCGATGGTGTAGATGAACTCGGGGCTGAGTGCGGTACCAACGATCGTCAGCGCACGGCGTTGCCCGTTAATGATGCCATGAAACTGGTCGCCAATCTTAAACCCATGAGCGGTCGCAAAATTCTCATTCACCACCACCTGTCCTGTTTGCCCCGGATCTGGCCATTGCCCACTAGACAGCGTCGGTACATTCATTTTCGGCACCCCTGCGCTTGGCACCGAGATAAGCTGTCCCGTGGCTGGGGCCGTCATGCCTTCAATGTCCAAAATCACATATTTAGACACCAATGCCTCGGCCATTCCAACACCAGGGATGGCTTCCACCTGGCCCAGCACATCCGTTGGCGCGCGGGTCACACTGGCAAAGATATCCCCAAACCGGTTGCGTTCGTAAAACGTGTCGCGGGTTTCACGCAGGGATCGTTCAGCTCCGCCCATCATCACCATGATCGCCACGCCCACCGCCAGCACCAAAGCAATTGCAAGGCTTTGCGACCAAAGCCGTATCATATCGCGCAGGAGTTTGCGATCGAGGCTTTGCATCTTACCACTCGATCTCAGAAGGGTTGATGCGCGTGTCGTTCACCGTCACATCGGCAATATTGCCATCGGCAAAGCGAATAACCCGATGCGCCATCGCCTGAATGCCCGCGTTATGGGTGATGACAATCGTGGAGGTGCCCAGCTCAGCATTGATCTTTTCAAGCGCTTCAAGCACTTGCACCCCGGTTTTACTGTCAAGCGCCCCGGTGGGTTCGTCGCACAACAAAACCTCGGGCCGCTTGGCGATCGCGCGCGCAATGGCGACGCGTTGTTGCTCGCCACCTGACATCTCGGCCGGAAAATGATCCATCCGGTGCCCAAGCCCAACCCGCTCCAGTGCCTCTTCGGGGGGCATTGGTTCCGCTGCGATCTCCGTGACTAGGGCAACATTTTCGCGCGCAGTCAGCGACGGGACGAGGTTATAAAACTGAAACACAAACCCCACATGGTCGCGACGATATCGGGTAAGCCCACGGTCTGTCATCAAAGTAAGCTCTTGATCGCGGAACCACGCGCGGCCACCGCTGGCGTGATCAAGCCCGCCCAGAATATTCAAAAGCGTGGATTTTCCAGACCCTGACGCCCCAAGTAGCACCGTAAATTCGCCCGAAAACAACTCGACGTTCACACCGCGCAAGGCCTGAACCTCAACCGCGCCGGTTCGGTAGATTTTGGTGATCCCCTCGGTGTGAAACACCCGTGAAGGCGACGGATCCACAATTCCCAAGAGAGTACTTTGTGTTATTTCTTGTGCCATAGGCGCATCACACCCTTTTCTTGCACCAATAACAATGATGTGGCGCAAGCTGTTGGGCATTTCAAGGGCCACACCAAAGATGGCGCAGGGACCGCACGGTCCGCAATTCAGCCAAATTGTCAGAATTACCTGGTACCCGCGGCCGGACTCGAACCGGCACGGCCTCTCGGCCCAGAGATTTTAAGTCTCTTGTGTCTACCATTCCACCACGCGGGCCCCGACAAGTTACCCTGACGGGTCAGGTGGCGCGACAATAGCGATTTGATTGCGGGGGGCAAGAGCCTGATCGCGTTAAAATATCTTCTATAATTCTATGCCCGGTGGGGCCTGCAGCATGTGGCGTTCTGGCAGCCAAGGATTTAGCGCCAGCGCGGCGCGCAATGCCTTTTGCGCCTCATCCTTTCGACCTAACGCCTGCAAAGCCAAAACCTTACCAGCAAGCGCGGCCACATGGCGCGGGCGCAAGGCCAGAGCTTGATCCAGATCGATCAACGACCGCTCATACTCCCCGGCAAGAAACAACGCAAAAGCGCGTTGATTGTAGCCTTCGGCATAACTGGGGCAATAGTCGATCAGATGGCTCAAAATGGCTTCGGCCCCTGCGTAATCAGAAATGCGGATACGCAAGGCCCCATCCTGCAATAACTCTTGCGCGGTGGCATCCGGCGCATCCCGCCACAAATGCCACATCTGATTCACAAAGACCCGCGCCTCACCTTCGCTGCGTGCCTTTTGCACGGCACTGAGCAACACATCCATTTCAGCTGAAATATCACGCGCGTCCGGGCAGGTATCAGCCTGAGCCGTCGAAGACAATTCCAGCAACAACAAAGGTATGAGCAGTAAGCGTTTCATAGCTTCAGTTTAGCACATCTATCCTGTCAGGCCAAAATCACAGCCATGTTAGAAACATGTGACCCAACTAAACGACAACATCAGGCACCGCCTGCCCCTCTTCTTTCACAGCCTGCATGGCCACATGGGTCGAGGATTGCGCCACATAGGGGAGCGTTGAAATCGCCTCACCCAACACCCGGCGAAAATCACGCATATTACGACACCGCACCTTAAGCAAATAATCAAAATGGGCCGCCAGCATATGGCATTCCTCAACCTCTGGAATGCGGATAGCAGCTTTGTTGAAGGCCTTCAGCGCAGCTTCGCGCGTATCGGTCAGCTTAATTTCGACAAAGGCCACATGATCACGCCCCAAACGCAGCGGATCCACCAGCGCACGATAGCCAAGAATCACGCCCTCTGCCTCCAACCGCCTTAACCGCGCCTGAGTGGGAGATTTGGACAAGCCAATGCGCCCCGCCAGATCAGTGATTGAAATCCGCCCATCCGACGCCAGCGTATCCAAGATCGCGTGGTCGAACCGATCCAGGTCAACTTCTCTATTTTCCTGCATTCTGCACTCTCTTTGGTCGAATTCACCACAAACACGTGATAATCAGTGATATTTCCCGCAAAGATGTCGCTAGCATATCTCAACTGACCATTCAAGTTAGCACCCCCAACAGATTCAGAGGCTGCCATGCTCGACAAACACACCTACCTGCCGCAATCCGCAATTTTGCCGGGCCTGATCAAACAGGCGGACCTGACGGATGCCGACCGCACCGCGATATCCGCACAGGGCGCCGATTTCGTGCGACAAATCCGGGCCATGGACAATCCGGGGCTGATGGAAGTGTTCCTCGCTGAATATGGCCTTTCAACCGATGAAGGCATCGCCCTGATGTGTCTGGCCGAAGCACTTTTGCGCGTGCCGGATTCCGTCACCATTGACGCGTTGATCGAAGACAAGATTGCGCCCTCAGATTGGGAAAAGCACCTTGGTCGCTCCACCTCCTCTTTGGTCAATGCGTCGACATGGGCGCTTTTGATCACCGGCAAAGTCTTGGACGACAAGAACAAAGGGTTGGTCGGATCCTTGCGCGGCGCCGTGAAACGGTTGGGCGAGCCGGTCATCCGAACCGCCGTGGCCCGTGCCATGCGCGAAATGGGCAGCCAGTTTGTGCTAGGCCAAGACATCCATGACGCCATGAAACGCGGTAGCAAGATGGAGGAAAAAGGCTTTACCTATTCCTACGACATGCTGGGCGAAGCGGCCCTGACCGACGGCGATGCGCGCCGCTACCAAATGGCATATGCCAATGCGATTTCGGAAATTGCCGCAAATTGCAAATCTCAGGACACCCGTGAAAACCCGGGCATTTCCGTAAAACTCTCAGCCCTTTTCCCCCGCTATGAAGTCGCCAAACGCGACCGGGTGATGCGCGAATTGGTGCCGCGTGTGACCACACTGGCCCGCCTCGCCAAAGAAGCGCAGATGGGATTTAACATTGACGCCGAAGAAGCCGACCGCCTGTCGCTGTCGTTTGAAGTGATAGAGGCCGTTCTGGCCGATGACGCCTTGTCCGGTTGGGACGGCTTCGGCGTGGTGGTGCAGGCCTATGGTTTGCGCGCGGCACAGGCGCTCGACGCACTGCATGACATGGCTGAGAAGCATGATCGAAAAATCATGGTTCGGCTGGTAAAAGGCGCCTATTGGGACACAGAAATCAAACGCGCGCAGGTGATGGGGCTTGAAGAATTCCCGCTTTTCACCTCGAAATCTGCAACCGATGTGAGCTATATCGCCAATGCGCGCAAGCTTTTTGCCCTGCGCGATCGGATCTATCCGCAGTTTGCCACCCACAACGCCCACACCGCCGCCGCCGTGCTGCATTTGGCTCACGCGACAGGCGCCACACCGCGCGAATATGAATTCCAACGCCTGCATGGGATGGGCGAAGGATTGCACACCATCGTGATGGCCGAAAACAAAACCCATTGCCGGATTTATGCCCCTGTGGGCGCGCACCGTGATTTGCTTGCCTATCTGGTGCGTCGTTTGCTTGAAAACGGTGCGAACTCTTCCTTTGTGAACCAGATTGTAGATGATTCCGTCCCACCAGAAGTCGTGGCCACCTGCCCGTTCGACCATCTGTCCGTCCCGGCCCCGGCCATCCCAACCGGGCCAAACCTGTTTGGTAAACGGCTCAATTCTAAGGGTTACGACCTGACCCACGCGCCGCATCTGGACCTGATCGACGCCGCCCGCGCGCCGTTTGAAACCAAACAATTCACCGCAGCACCGTTGATAGCTGCGACCCCCAAGGGGGGCGACGTGATCATGGTGAAAAACCCCGCCACCGGTGAGGGAATTGGTAAGATCACTTGGGCAAGTGAAGCCGATTGCGCCAACGCGCTCAGCGCAGCATCGGTGTGGAACGCCGATGGGAAAACCCGCGCGAGCGTGCTGAACAAAGCTGCGGATCTATACGAAGAAAACCTTGGCCTGTTCTACGCTTTGCTCGCCCGCGAGGCTGGTAAGTCCATGATGGATGCGATGAACGAGTTGCGCGAAGCCATTGATTTTCTGCGATATTACGCCGACTGGATCGATAAACTCACCAGCCCTGCACGCGGGATCTTTACCTGTATTTCGCCCTGGAACTTCCCACTGGCGATCTTTACTGGGCAAATCGCGGGGGCTTTGGCGGCCGGCAATGGCGTGTTGGCAAAACCAGCGGAACAGACCGGGCTAATCGCCTATGAAGCGGTCAAACTTTTGCACCACGCGGGTGTACCAACGGAGGTTTTACAGCTGTTGCCAGGTGACGGCGCAACCGTTGGTGCGGCGCTCACGTCTGATGCGCGCGTAAACGGGGTGGCCTTTACCGGCGGCACCGACACCGCGATGATCATTCGCCGGTCTATGGCCGACAATCTTGACCCCGGCGCGCCCTTTATTGCGGAAACTGGTGGCATGAATGCGATGATCGTGGACAGCACTGCGCTGCCTGAACAAGCGGTGCGCGACATCACGGCCTCGTCGTTTCAATCAGCCGGCCAGCGTTGCTCCGCCTTGCGTTGTCTTTACGTGCAAGAAGATGTGGCCGAAGCGGTGACAGAAATGCTGATCGGCGCCACGAAGGAAATGTCGATGGGCGTGCCGTGGCATCTGTCCACCGATATTGGCCCGGTGATTGATGACGAAGCGATGGCAGGCATTCGGGCGCATATCGACATTGCGCGCACAGAAGGCCGCGTCGTTTACGAAGGCAACGCGCCGAAAACGGGTCACTTCATCGCGCCAACCATTATTAAGATCAACGCGATCACCGATCTCGAACGGGAAATCTTTGGTCCTGTGCTGCATCTGATCACCTTTAAGGCAGGTGAGCTTGATAAGGTCATCGACGACGTAAACGCTACAGGCTACGGGCTGACCTTTGGTCTGCACACAAGGATTGATGCCCGCGTACAGCATGTGGCGGAACGGATCTCGGCGGGCAATATCTATGTGAACCGCAACCAGATTGGCGCAGTTGTCGGGTCTCAACCCTTTGGTGGCGAGGGCCTTTCGGGCACCGGCCCCAAAGCAGGCGGCCCAATGTATGTAGAGCGGTTCTGCATGCCAATCCCCGCAAGCGCCGAACCTGCCAACCTGTCCGTGCAACTGCCCGGCCCAACTGGGGAGCTCAACCGTCTGTCAATGCATTTGCGCCCGGCCCTTTTGTGCCTGGGACCAGACAAAGCCACAGCGGAAGCACAAGCCAAAACCGTGCGCGGATTGGGCGGCGAAGCAATTGTTGCGGCGGATCTGAGCCCTGACGCTCTGGTGGAGTATGGCCCGATCGGCGGCGCGATTTGGGAAGGCAGCGCAGAAATGGCGCGTAAATATGTGCAAGCACTGGCCGCGCGCAGCGGCACGATTGTACCGCTGATCACCGGACCAATCACCTTGAATGACGTTTGGCATGAACGCCATCTTTGTGTGGATTTGACGGCCTCTGGTGGCAACGCAGAACTGTTGCAATTGTCGTCCAAACAGGCGCAAGCCAGCTAATACTCTCCGCCGGGTTACGTCGCAGCTGATAACGGCTTGACCCGGCGGGGGAAAATCCTTTTTGTCGGGTCATGATACCGATACGAGACCATAACCCTTCGCTGCGGGTGCCTTATGTAACCTACGCGCTGATTGGCATCAATCTCGCGGTTTTTCTGGCCATGTGGCCCCTTCGCGGCAACGAACAGGCGTTAGCCGAGGCATATTTCGCTTATGGCGCAGTGCCCGTTGAGGTCTGGCATGGCGGCGAGATCCACACCCTTGTCACGTCAATCTTTCTGCATGGCGGCTTCATGCATTTCGCCGGTAACATGCTGTTTTTATGGATCTTTGGGGATAACCTTGAGGACCTCCTTGGCCATATCCGGTTTGCACTGTTTTATCTGGCGACGGGCATCGGGGCGAGCGTGGTGCAGATTTTGGCGGAGCCCAGCAGCGGCGTGCCAATTGTCGGTGCGTCAGGCGCGATTGCTGGGATTATGGGGGGGTATTTGCTACTTTTTCCACGGGCGCAGGTTGATGTCCTGTTCATTATCGTGATTTTTTTCAAAGTGATCCCATTTCCCGCCTGGGCCATGTTGCTGATCTGGTTTGCCCTTCAACTTTGGGGGGGCGTTGCCAATTTTGGTGCGCAAGGCGGCGTCGCCTATTGGGCCCATATCGGCGGCTTTGTGGTTGGGTTTCTGGCGATGCTGCCTTACTGGCACCGATTGGGGGGCGCTGCCTATTGGCGGGTTACTGATGGCCATCCGGATCATCCAGTGGCGCATTACCGAATTCAAAAAAGCCGCATTCCAACAGTTCGGAGGAAGAAATGACAGGAGGTCAACATCACGGATCCTGCCATTGTGGCGCGGTAGCGTTTGAGGTGATTTTGTCTGCGGGGCTTACCACTGCTCGGCGCTGTAATTGCTCCTATTGTTCGCGCCGTGGCACCATCGCCGTCACCGCCCGAGTGGGCGATCTGGCGATCACAAAAGGGGCCGATCACGTTCGGACATATCAATGGAACACAAAGGTCGCAAAACATTGGTTCTGCCCAACCTGTGGGATCTCCACCCATCATCAACGCCGGTCAAACCCGAATGAATTTGGGGTGAATGCCGCCTGTCTGGACGGGGTGAAGGTGTGGGAGATGGGCCAGGTGGTCTGGACCGACGGACGCAACCATTCAAAAGACCGCTGACACCCTGTGCTGGGTATTCAGCCATCCATGTCAACGTTTTCAACTGTTGTGCTGAGTTGATTGGCCGAGCCAGGAATATTAGACCCAACCGTGAATGCTGCGGCCATGCCAAGCATTACAGTCACTGCGGTGAGTACAATCCAGTCGACGGTAACGGCACCATCTTCGTCGCGGATCTGGCCTCTCAATCGGGCTAAGAGAAGGGTCATCTGTTTCATATCCCCTTTTTCACGGGAAAATGGGGCCAAACTGTGACCTGTTAGGGTTAAATTTACGAAACATCCCTTTGCTGCCTTCAGTAATCTTGGTGTCCAAAAGAAAACGGGCCCGCTAAGGCCCGTTTTTAATTCATCATTTCGCAGCGGTCGCCAGACGTTTACCCGCGAATGACCTTAGCAAATTTATCAAAGATCTGCTCGTTGGCAACAATCAGCTCACCATCATCCAGAATGTTACCCGCCGGATCAATCGGTTGCACCAAGGCGCCCGCTTCTTTGGCAATTACCAAACCGGCGGCAATGTCCCATGAATTCAAGCGACGTTCCCAATAGCCATCATAACGCCCTGCCGCTACATAAGCGAGATCAAGCGCGGCAGACCCAAACCGGCGCACGCCAGCGGTCGCTGGCAGCAAGCGTGCCAGATCTTGCAGCGTTGCAGGCAGATCAGAACGGCCACCGAATGGCAGGCCGGTCGCAAAAATGCTCTCGATCATGCGGGAGCGGCCAGAGGCCCGCAAACGCGTTTGGTTCATCCAAGCGCCTGCGCCTTTTTCAGCGATGAACATCTCATCTTTTGCAGCGTCAAAAATAACCCCGGCCACCACTTCGCCTTTATGCTCCAGCGCAATTGAAATTGCCCAATGTGGCAGACCGTGCAGATAGTTGGTCGTACCATCCAGCGGGTCAACAATCCAACGGCGGGTCGGATCTTTGCCCTCTTCCGCACCACCTTCTTCACCAATCCAACCGTAGTTGGGGCGCGCTTCCATCAGCTCGTCTTTGATGATCTTTTCGGCGGCGATGTCGGCCTTGCTAACAAAATCCCCAGCACCTTTGGTAGAGACCTGAAGGTTTTCGACTTCGCGGAAGTCTTTCACAAGGCTGCGGCCTGCGGCACGCGCAGCTTTGATCATCACGTTGAGATTGGCACTGAATTGCATCGGGAGGCTCCTAAAAGCGTTTTGAGATGAACTTGAGGCGCGAGTTCATGTCGAAACGCCCACAACATTGCGAGGAACCGCCGCATTTCGCGCCTTCCAGAATGGAAGAAATCGAAACCCTTTAGCCTCAGAGCGCGCGTATAAGCCTAATAGACGCCTTTGCCAAGTTTTCTTATGCTTAAAGCCCCTAAGAATTCGCAACTCTGCTATGTTTCAGACGGGCAGCCCGCTTAGCGTTGCATTTTCACAGGTTCCGAACGGCACAAGCGGATCATATGGGCCATGAAAGCAACCATCGTATCCTCGTCGCGTGTGGCGGCGTACATCCGTTTGGACAGGCCGTTTTCAGTCAATCGCTTGGTCACATAATCCGGGTTGTGTTTGACGGATCGCAACACCCAATCAGGCATAACAGCGACCCCGCGTCCAGCGGCCACCAGCATCAATATCACCTCGGTCATCTCGACTTGCCTTACCACACGCGGTTCCACCCGTTCAGGGGTCAGCAAGGCTGTGAAAAGATCAATTTTTGACCGCTCAACCGGATAGGTCAGCACCATTTCTTCTTCAAAATCCTCAGCTTCTATGAAGGGTTTCGCCGCAAGGGGATGATTTGCCGCCGCCACAAAGCGTGGTTCATAATCAAACAGAGGAGAGAAGCTGATGCCGGGCATCTCGACCGGATCCGAGGTGATCACAAAATCAACCTCCTCTCGGCGCAGCGCCTCAAGCGCATCAAAAGCCAGACGCTGACGAATGTCCAAATCCACCTCGGGCCAGGCGTGGCGCAGCTTGTCGAGTACAGGAAACAACCAATCGAAACACGCATGACATTCAATGGCGATATGCAGCCGCCCTGACCGCCCTTCGTGCAAGGCGCGAAACTCTTCTTCCACCGCCGCAATCTCGGGCAACACATGTTCGGCAAGCCGGAGCAGCTTTACGCCAGCCGGTGAAAGCTTCATGGGTTTGGTCCGGCGGTGAAACAGCTCCATCCCCACCTGATCTTCCAACCCTTTGATTTGGTGGCTTAACGCGGATTGCGTGATGTGCAGCATATCCGCCGCCCGTGCCAGATTGCCCGCTTGGTGAATGGCGCGAATGGTGCGCAAATGCCGAAACTCAATATACATGCGTAGCTTTCATATTCTTTGTGAGAATTATGAAATTGTCTCACATCACAAAGTCGGACACAAGAGGACAACAGGTTCAACCGAACCGAATTGACGCAGAATTGAGGCCCACGATGACCACCCCGAATATCTCTTTTGAGTTTTTCCCACCCCAATCGCTCGAAGCAAGCTGGCGGTTGTGGGACACGGTACGCGACCTGGCCCCGCTGGACCCCGGCTTTGTGTCTGTGACCTACGGCGCGGGCGGCACCACCCGTGATCTGACCCATGATGCGGTGGGCCTGATCCACAAGCAATATGGGCTGAACGTGGCCGCACATTTGACCTGTGTGGACGCAACACGCGAAGAAACCCTCGCGATTGCGAAATCTTATGCCGATGTCGGCGTGAAAGAGATCGTAGCCCTGCGCGGCGATGCCCCCAAGGGAAGCGACGGGTTCAAGGCGCATAATGACGGCTTCGCAAATTCTGTAGAACTGATTGAAGCCCTCGCCAAAACCGGTGATTTCCACATCCGAGTGGGCGCCTATCCCGAACCACACCCCGAGGCAGACGACATGCAAGCCTGTGTCGACTGGCTAAAACGCAAGGTCGACGCTGGCGCAAATTCGGCAATCACGCAGTTTTTCTTTGAGGCCGACACATTCTTACGTTTCCGCGATGCATGTGTGGCTGCCGGCATCACTGTGCCGATCATTCCCGGCATTTTGCCGATCGAAAACTGGTCTGGCGTGCGCAAATTCGCCACAAGATGCGGCACAAGCGTGCCTGCCTGGTTGGATGATGCTTTTGATAAAGCCAAGCGCGATGGGCGCGAAGATCTTCTGTCCACCGCTCTTTGTACGGAGCTGTGCAGCGACCTGACAGACGAAGGAGTTCAGGACCTGCACTTCTATACGCTCAATAAACCCGCACTGACCCGCGACATTTGTCATGCCCTTGGCGTGACGCCGAAAGTACAGCTGCAAAACGTGGCGTAACCAAGTTCACCAGGCACCTTTTGTTCCAAGGTGCTCCCTGTCGAAAGGCGTGGTCTTCGGATCACGTCTTTTGCATTTGTGGGCCAACACGCCGCAGCGTCACACTGGACCCGCAGTCGATGCACCCACAATCTATCCACACTTAAAGGAGCGCGGTATGACCACAGCAACATCGATGCAAGATCTGTTGACCGGCGAAGATCTGTTAAAGATCTCTGGGTTGGAGTTCATGCAGCAAACGCTTGCAGGCACCCTGCCCCGCCCGCCTATTTCGGTTGGCCTGAATTACACGCTGTATACCGTTGAAGATGGCAAAGTGACGTTTCGTGGTACGCCAGAGTTTGAGCATTGCAACCCAATGGGCACAGTGCATGGTGGCTGGTACGGCACCCTTCTGGACAGTTGCATGGCCTGTGCGGTGATGACCAAAGTACCAAAAGGCTCGGTCTATACGACCTTGGAATATAAGGTGAATATCATCCGGCCAATACCACCGGGAACCGAAGTGGAAGCCATTGGAATCACACAGCATTCCGGGCGCTCCACCGGTGTTGCGGCGGGGGAATTGCGCGGGGTAGCGGATGGTCGGCTTTATGCCACCGGGTCCACCACCTGCATTATTATGAAAATGACATAGTCGAAGAACACTCACGCGGTCAGTTGCTGCACCGTCACCAAATCGGCCTTGCCATAGCCATTGAACCGCGTGCCCATGGCGATAGAATAGGCGCCCATGCCGTCAAACAGCACGTAGTCGCCCTCAGCCAAACCCTCAGGCAAAGCCAACGGGTCGGGCAGCCGGTCAATGCTGTCACAGGTTGGCCCATAAATGACCCGCGGTGTGCCCTCACACGCCATGGGCGTGGTATCCGCCCTCAAACTGCGCACCCGTTCGACAGTGCCAATTTGATGCGCCTCGGCCAAACCGCCATAAATCCCGTCGTTCAAAAACACCGTACCATCCTCGCGGATCGCTTTTACGCGGGTTGCAAGCGTGAAAGCCTCGGCGACCATCGCCCGGCCCGGCTCGCATACCAGCTTGGGAGTATCCTCGCCGAAACAGGAAATCTTTGCGTTGCGGATGGCATCAAAGATCGCTTCAAGATCCGGCGCAACGCCGCGATTTGAGGCAAACCCACCACCAACATTCAACCGCGCCAAACTCACATCTGCCGCATTGGCAACATCTGCGCAGACTTCAATGTAATGTACCCAAACCTCTGGGGTCGCGCATTGAGTACCAGGATGGAAAGTCATCGAGGTGATATATCCGGCCGCTTTCACAGCCTTTAAAAGCGCAACGGCGCCTTCTGGATCCGCGCCAAATTTCGCGCCAAAATGGTAAGCGGCGCCTTCTACGGGCAGGCACAATCGCACCGAGATCTCAACGCCTTCGGTCGGAACTTGCGCTCGCAGCTTTTCAAACTCTCGCATGGAATCAACGGAATAGGATACAACGCCCATCTCTACCGCCACCGCGATTTCTTCTGGGGTGCGCACCGGGTTGTTGTAATGAAGCGCCACATCCGGCGAAACCGAGCGCAATTCACGCATTTCCACCGGGCTGGCCACATCAAACGCCGACAGGCCCGACGCCACCAGGTTTTCCAAGACCACCTGCGTGTCGTTGGCCTTGACCGCATAGGTCACCAGCCCATCAAACCCATCAATAAATCTACGCGCCGTGGCTTGCAGCACAGCGGGCGCAAAATACATAACCGGCCCCGTTGGGCTTGCGGACCTGAGATGGGAGGTCACAGTGGTCCAGATTGAAGGTTGTCTGCTCATTTGATCCTCATGCGCGTGTTCTTTTGTTAGAATCCTAATCTTGATCGTCGATTTCCAGTGTCACTTCGGGCAAAATGCATGTAATTAACCGGCTAATTGTCTCTCCAAACGCACAAATGCACGATCCCAAGGGGAAAACTGATGGATGAAACCGACCGAGAACTGATTGCACAGCTCGAACAAAACGCCCGCCTGCCCGTCGCCACACTCGCCCGGCGGCTGGGCCTCGCGCGCTCCACAGTACAAGCCCGTATCGAACGGCTGGAAGAACGTGGCATTATCGCCGGTTACGCCCTGAAACTTGGGGATGAGGCACGCGGAGATGTGATCCGCGCCACGGTGCTCATCCAGATTGAACCCCGCTCGGCCCCCGCTGTGGTGTCTCGCCTGAAAACCCTGACCCAAGTGGAAACCGCGCATACGGCATCTGGGCGGTTCGACATGATTCTTCGTCTTGCCGCGGCTTCGACCGCACATCTTGACCAGGCTCTGGACGCGATTGGAGGAATTGATGGCGTCAAAGGTTCAGAAAGCCTGATCCACCTCTCGACGCGAATTGATCGGTTAGGTTAACATCTGATCATTAAAGCGATTTTCACCATAATTTGTCGAAAGTTTCATGCCAGTGACCACCTACCCCACCGCCCCAATTTCCGAACAGATTCCCGGCACGTCAGGCCTGCGAAAGAAAACCTCGGTATTTTCCGACCCCGGTTACCTCGAGACCTATACGCAGGCCGTGCTGAACGCCATTGACGCGCCCGGAAAAACACTCGTCTTAGGGGGCGACGGCCGGTTTTTTAATGACACCGCAAGCGCGGTTATCCTGCGCATGGCAGCGGCCAATGGTGTGGCCAAAGTGATCATAGGTCAGGGCGGGATTCTATCAACTCCTGCCGCCAGTCACCTGATCCGCCTGCGCAAAGCGGATGGGGGGATCATTCTGTCAGCCAGTCACAATCCGGGCGGCCCAAATGGGGATTTTGGGGTAAAGTACAATATAGCCAACGGCGGGCCCGCGCCCGAAGCTGTCACCGACGCGATCGTGGCACAGGCCCGCACCATTTCTGAATATCACATCCTCGATACCGTCGCCCCGCCGCTCTCAACTATTGGCGCGTTTTTGCTGGGGGACATGTCCATTGAAATAGTTGACCCTGTCACCGATTACGCCGCTTTGATGGAGGATCTCTTCGATTTCAGCGCCATCCGCACCCTGATTTCCAGCGGCTTTAGTTTACGGTTTGACGCAATGCATGCGGTCACCGGCCCCTATGCGGAAGAGATTCTTGTGAACCGCTTGGGGGCTGCCCCTGAGGCGATCCTGAACGGCGTACCACTAGAAGATTTTGGCGCCAAGATCGGCGGAGGGCACCCCGATCCCAATCCAGTCTGGGCCAAGCCGCTTTATGATCTGATGATGGGCGACGCGGCCCCCGACTTTGCGGCAGCCTCTGATGGCGATGGCGATCGCAATATGATCTTGGGACGCGGCATTTATGTCACCCCTTCAGATAGCCTTGCGGTCTTGGCGGCAAATGCGCATCTCGCACCGGGATATGCGAGTGGGGTCAGAGGGATTGCCCGATCCATGCCCACATCTGGCGCCTCTGATCGGGTCGCCGAAAAACTGGGCATCGAAGCCTTTCAGACACCGACCGGGTGGAAATACTTCGGCACGCTATTGGATGCAGACCGCGCAACCCTCTGTGGCGAGGAAAGTGCGGGCACAGGTTCCAATCATATACGCGAAAAAGATGGCCTTTGGGCGGTGCTGTTATGGCTCAACATTCTAGCCGTACGACGCGAGAGCGTGGCGGACATCTTATCCGCACATTGGGCCGAATTTGGCCGCAACTATTACTCGCGCCACGATTATGAAGCCATCGACGGTGGTTTGGCCGAGGGGATCATCACGGATCTGCGCGCGCGCTTAGGCACCCTTCCGGGTACGATGGCCGCTGGAACCTTGGTGACCAGCGCCGAGGAATTCGCCTATACCGATCCGGTGGATGGCAGCCATACCACAAAACAAGGCTTGATCATCAGTTTTGAGGGAGGCGCGCGCGCCATGCTGCGCCTGTCTGGCACCGGAACAGAGGGCGCAACCATTCGCGTTTACCTCGAGAGCTACGCGGGGCCTGAGGGGGATCATTCACTGGACGCCCAAATCGCGCTTGGGGATGTGATTGCCGCAACAGAAGAGATCACAGGCCTTCGCGCACGCACAGGGCGGGACCGCCCCGATGTGATCAGCTAGATGTGATCAACTAAGTGGGGGCAAGCCCCAGTTTTTCGCCTCCGGCGGGGATATTTTTTGGAAAGAGGAAAAGCGAAGACAGGCCGTGGCCCTTCCCCTTTGCGATCCATGCGGTTAAACCCCAGTGAACACGTGATTTGACGGGACAGAACCATGGCCATGGACAAGACTTTTGACGCAGCATCTGCTGAGGCGCGTATTTACAAAACCTGGGAAGAGGCTGGCGCCTTTAAAGCGGGCGCAAATGCAAAACCCGGGGCAGACAGTTTTACCATCATGATCCCGCCGCCAAATGTGACCGGCGCGCTTCATGTGGGCCATGCGTTCAACAACACACTTCAGGATATTTTGGTGCGCTGGCACCGGATGCGCGGGTTCAACACGCTGTGGCAACCGGGGCAGGACCATGCGGGTATTGCCACGCAATTGCAGGTCGAAAAAATGCTGTCCACTCAGGGCAACGAAGGTCGGCGTGAATTGGGCCGCGAGAGGTTTCTTGAGAAGGTCTGGGAATGGAAAGGTGAATATGGCTCAACCATTATCAACCAGCTGAAACGCTTGGGATCGACCTGCGATTGGTCGCGCAACGCGTTTACCATGGCAGGCGCGCCGGGTGATCCGCGGGTGGGGCATGAAAATTCGGCCAACTTCCATGACGCCGTGTTGAAAGTCTTTGTCGACATGTATGACAAGGGTTTGATTTACCGCGGCAAGCGGCTGGTCAATTGGGATCCGCATTTTGAGACCGCAATTTCCGATCTTGAGGTCGAAAACATCGAGACCCCCGGCCATATGTGGCACTTCAAATACCCGCTGGCCGGTGGCGCGACCTATACTTACGTCGAGAAAGACGAAGATGGGAATGTGACGCTGACAGAAGAGCGTGACTATATTTCCATCGCCACAACCCGCCCCGAAACCATGCTGGGCGACGGCGCAGTGGCGGTGCACCCCGATGACGAACGCTATGCGCCAATTGTTGGCAAGCTTTGCGAAATTCCGGTTGGGCCAAAAGAGCATCGCCGCCTGATCCCCATCATCACCGATGAATATCCCGAAATGGATTTCGGATCCGGTGCGGTAAAAATCACCGGCGCGCATGACTTTAACGATTATCAGGTTGCCAAGCGTGGCGGCATCCCGATGTATTCGCTGATGGACACGCGCGGTGCGATGCGTGCTGACGGCCGTCCTTATGATGAAGAAGCGGCCATCGCGCAGCGCATTGCCAATGGCGAAGAGGATTTCGACGAGGCCAAAATTGCCGCGATGAACCTTGTGCCGGAGGAGTATCGCGGGCTGGACCGTTTTGAGGCACGTAAGCTGGTGGTGGACCAGATCACCGCCGAGGGTCTGGCCGTGATGCATGACGTCACGCGGACCGAGAAGGATGAAGACGGGAACGAGACCCAAGTCACCGAGACCATGCCTTACGTTGAAGCGAAACCGATCATGCAGCCGTTTGGCGACCGCTCCAAGGTTGTCATTGAGCCCATGCTGACAGACCAGTGGTTCGTGGACGCCAAAGAAATCGCTGGCCCCGCGCTGGACGCAGTGCGCAACGGTGATGTGAAAATCCTGCCCGAAAGCGGCGAGAAG
>ATLU01000141.1_pt1 | contig 22873 bp, 22 predicted proteins | sample 178751 | NCBI WGS metagenome assembly ATLU01 (sample SAMN02211837, study PRJNA209200) | bioreactor metagenome | isolation source: day 23 sample from continuous culture bioreactor inoculated with sediment... | place: Germany: Wadden Sea | collected 2011
CCTTGACCACCTGCCCCCCGAGGCATTGGCCGAACGCCTTCCCGGCATTTCGGAAAGCGCCAAGATTTTTGCAGGCGTTGACGTGAACAAAGAACCAATCCCGGTTCTGCCCACCGTTCATTACAACATGGGCGGCATTCCAACCAACTATTGGGGCGAAGTGCTGAACCCAACCGCCAAAGATCCAAACGGCGTTGTGCCGGGCCTGATGGCTGTGGGCGAAGCGGGCTGTGCGTCTGTGCATGGTGCGAACCGCCTTGGGTCAAACTCGCTCATCGACCTTGTGGTCTTTGGTCGGGCCGCTGCGATCCGCGCTGGCAAGATTGTCAACGCAGACGCCGCCAACCCTGTGCTGAACCAACCGTCTGTTGACGCGGCTTTGGATCGTTTCGACGGTCTGCGCCACGCCAAAGGCACCGTCTCCACCGCCGAATTGCGCCTTGAGATGCAGAAAACAATGCAGGCTGACGCCGCTGTGTTCCGCACCGATAAGACGCTGAAAGAGGGCGTTGAGAAGATGACCAAAGTTGCGGCGAAAATGGACGATCTGTCCGTGACCGACCGCTCATTGGTTTGGAACTCTGACCTGATGGAAACGCTTGAGCTTGCCAACCTGATGCCAAACGCTTTGGCCACCATCCACGGTGCTGAAGCCCGTCAGGAAAGCCGTGGTGCGCATGCGCATGAGGATTACCCAACACGCGACGATAAGAAATGGCGCGTTCACACGGTGTCTCGTGTCGAGGGCAACAAGGTGGACCTGACCTATCGTCCGGTTGTGGTTGACCCGCTGACCACCGAAGCCGAAGGCGGCATTGCACTCAAGAAAATCGCGCCCAAAGCGCGCACGTTTTAAGGAGGACGCCAGATGGTACAATTCAAGCTCCCCAAAAATTCGACCGTGCGTGTCGGGAAAACCTGGGACAAACCCACCGGCACCGCCAATGTGCGCAAGTTCCAGATTTATCGCTGGAACCCGGATGACGGGCAAAATCCACGGGTCGACACCTATTTCGTCGATATGGACGATTGTGGACCAATGATTTTGGACGCACTGATCAAGATCAAGAACGAGATTGATCCAACGCTGACATTCCGCCGGTCATGCCGAGAAGGCATCTGTGGGTCCTGCGCGATGAACATCGACGGGATCAACACGCTGGCCTGTATTTACGGCATGGATGAGATCAAAGGTGATGTGAAAATCTATCCCCTTCCCCACACGCCCGTGGTCAAGGATTTGATCCCGGATCTCACCCATTTCTACGCCCAACACGCGTCGATCATGCCGTGGCTCGAGACCAAAACCAATCGCCCTGCGAAAGAATGGCGTCAGTCGATTGAAGACCGCAAGAAACTTGATGGTCTCTATGAATGTGTGATGTGCGCCAGCTGTTCAACCTCCTGCCCAAGCTATTGGTGGAATGGTGATCGGTATCTGGGGCCAGCCGCATTGCTGCACGCCTATCGCTGGCTCATTGACAGCCGGGATGAAGCAACAGGCGAGCGTTTGGACGATCTGGAAGATCCATTCAAACTCTATCGTTGTCACACCATCATGAACTGCGCCAAGACCTGTCCAAAGGGGTTGAACCCGGCCAAGGCGATTGCCTCGATCAAGAAAATGATGGTCGAACGCACCCTCTGATGAGCGATCTTTTCTATGCAATAACATTGGCCGCCCTTGCTGGGGCGGCCATTCCTTTTGGGGCGTGGCTTTCCGGATTTGACCGGATCCTTCCAGGATGGATCCGGAACGAAACCAACCACTGGGTTATGGCCTTTGGCGCGGGTGCACTACTGTCTGCTGTCGCATTGGTCCTGATCCCCGAAGGGGTGGACCGTGTCGCCGGAGCGTTTGCCTTAATCCCCTTCCTGCTTGGCGCAATCGCGGCACTTGCAGCCGATGTGGCCCTGTCACGCCACGGCGGATCAAAGTCGCAATTCATGGCGATGCTGATGGATTTTATCCCGGAAACAATCGCATTGGGCGCAGTTCTCACCGCCAAACCGGGGCTCGCTTTGCTGCTTGCGGGCTTGATCGGCGCACAAAACCTGCCCGAGGGCTTCAACGCAGACCGCGAGCTTACCGAGACGTCCGCCTTGCCCAGATCCAAACGCCTGATCCTCTTCCTACTTCTGGTCCCCTTGGGTCCAATCGCCGCCTTGATTGCATGACACTGCTGGAAAATGATCCCGTCGTTTTGGGTTGGCTCATGCTCTTTTCTGCAGGAGGTATTCTGTATCTTATGTACCAAGACATTGCCCCCCAAATTCCCCTTGCACGCCATTGGAGCCCACCCCTTGGTGCTATTCTGGGCTTTGCTTTGGGGCTATTGGGCCATATCCTAACCACATGACAGGATATTCCGGCACACCCCTGGCCAAGAAACTCGGCCTCAAAGATGGCCAGCGCGTTGCGTGGATTGACCGCCCCGCTGCCCAAAATCACCTGACCAAAAGCCGCGCCTTTATCTGTGTGGATGACGCCATGGCGAATACTCTCACCGGCCCCTACGACTTGATCCACATGTTCACAGACAGCCGCGCCGCCTTTGAAGCCGCCCTGCCACACCTCATATCCGCCCTCCACAAAGACGGCATGATCTGGATGAGCTGGCCCAAGAAGGCCTCTAAGGTGCCCACGGATATGACCGAAGATGTGATCCGCGACACGGCGCTCACCACCACCCTCGTCGACGTTAAGGTCTGCGCCGTGGATGAGGTCTGGTCGGGCCTGAAACTGGTCATCCGCAAAGAGCATCGGCCCAATCACGAACCAAGATAGTCTCCCACTGGCCGCTTTTTCTTGCCCAAAATATCCCGGGGGAGCACGCAGTGCGGGGGCAGCGCCCCTAAAGCGTTTCCAGTTCACATTGTATCGCTTGTTCGCTGCCTTTCGCTTCGCTCAAACGCAAAAAGCGATGGCAGATGCTTCAATAAAAACTGGAAGCGCTTTAATCACGCGACCTCAATACCTGTGCTGGCCGTGCCGATAAGGGCCGCCAAGCATATACCAGCCCCGCAAGGATGGTCGCAACCACCCCTCCCGTTACAATCGCAATGGCCGACACAGGTTCAAACACAAAGTCGTTTTCCATAATGTAATGGGTCACCGCCCAACCAGAAACACCCCCTGCAAACACCGCAACCACACCCGCAGCCGCCCCAAGAACCGCAGAACGCAGTGCGAAGTTTAGCAAAATCTCTCCACGCGTGGCGCCAAGCGTTTTCAAGACGGCCGCTTCATAGGTGCGCGCCCGTTCGCCTGCTGCCGCCGCCCCCATCAGGACCACAAAACCGGTGACCAAAGTGGCCATCGCACCATAGGTAATGGCTGCTGCCACCTGCCCCATCAACCCGGTGACCCGCGTTATCGCATCGCGCACAGAGATCAGCGTGATGTTCGGATAGGCTTTTCCTAGGTCGCGCAGAATGGCCGCCTCTGACGCTTGATCTGCATAGATCGTGGCAAGCCATGTATGTGGTGCGCCCTGCAAGGCCGACGGGTTCATTGTCAAAACAAACCCCATACCTGCCTGAGAGAAGTCGACCTCCCGCAGCGATGTAATCTCGCCCGCGATATCCCGTCCCAAGATATTGACGGTGATCATATCGCCCAGTCCGAGCCCCATTTCTTCGGCTTCTTCAGCAGCAAAAGAGATTTGCGGTGGCCCGTCATACTGCTCAGGCCACCACTCCCCTGCCACCACTTTGGTCCGGGTCGGACGGTCAGAATAGGTCAACCCACGATCGCCCTGCACCACCCAGTGATTGCCAGCCACCTCAGCCGCCGGACGGTCATTGATCTGGGTGATCACTCCGCGCAGCATTGGGGCTGTATCAACGCGTGTGACGCCCGCATCATCCTTCAGTCGCGCCTGTACGCCGTCAATCTGATCAGGCTGAATATCGATCACAAAAAAACTCGGGGCGACATCTGGGAGTTCGCGCGAAATCGCGCCGCGCAAATTGTTGTCGATCTGACCCACTGCGGCCAACACCGCAAGACCCAGCCCAAGGGACAAGACCACCGCCCCCGCCTCGCCGCCCGGCCCACCAACCGCCGTCAGCGCCATACGCGCAATCGGGTGGCCGCGCAGCCATTTTCGATGCCCCAGCCAACGTGACAGATAGCGAATGCCCAGACCAGTTAGCACCAGCGCCGCAAACGCCCCCGCAATGCCAACAAACGACCACATCGCCAGATTTACCATCCCCGACAGCGTCGCCGCTGCCCAGACCAGCAACGCCAATATCGCGGTGCATAGCCCAATATAAAGCGGGCGCGGCAACCGGCGCTCGCCAAGGGCGGCATCGCGGAAAAGAGCGGCGGGTTGCACATCTTCGGTTTGCGCCAATGGCCAGAGCGTGAATAAAAGGGCCGCCAACGCCCCATAAAGGGCCGCCTCGGCAAGCGGGCCGGGATAGACCGAGATGGTTGCCTCTACCGGCAAGGCGCCGGCAATCCAAGGGGCCAAAAGGACCGGGATCATGGCCCCAAGCGCCAACCCGATGATCAACCCAATCACCGCCAACACCGTAATTTGCAGGAAATACGTCAGGAAAATCACACGACGCTCTGCACCAAGAGCCCGTAAAATTGCAATCGTTTCAGTTTTGCCATCCAAATAGGCCCGCACCGCTGCGGAAATACCCACCCCGCCGACGGCCAATCCCGCAAGGCCAACCAAAACCAAAAAGGTTGAAAGCCGGGTGATAAAACGGCTCATCCCCGGGGCACCATTGCGCGCATCCTGCCAGCGGGCGCCATGATCCTCAAGCGCGGTCATCACGCGTGATTTCTCGGTCTCCAGATCTGCACCATCCGGCAGACGAAGCCGGTATTGGCTGTCGAACAAAGTGCCCTCAGCCAGCAAACCCGCCCCCACAAGACCTTGCCGATGCACCATCGTGCGCGGGCCAAGCCCAAAGCCCCCGGTGGCGTTGTCTGGTTCATTAACCAGCTCGGCCATCAACACAAATGCGGCCCCGCCAAGTTCGAATTGATCACCGATTGAAAGCCCAAGGCGGTTGATCAAAAGGTCATCCATCACTGCGCCGGGCAAATCATTTTGCCCGGCAAAGGCCATCTCAAGTGATACGGGGGGATCCAGAACAACCTGACCATAAAGCGGGTAGAGGTCATCCACCGCCTTTACCTGCGTCAGGCCACGTTCCTCACCGACCACTGCCATCGACCGGAAATCGGCGATGACCGACACATCCTTCACTTGTTCGGCCAGCACCTGTATCTCAGCATCATCCGCAAAACGGTAAGTGAAAGAAACCGCCGCATCGCCGCCCAAAAGCACGGCGCCTTGGCTTTCCAATCCCGCCTGAAGGCTTTCGCGCACCGATCCGACCGCCGCAATTGCCGCCACGCCTAACGCCAGACAGGCCAGAAAGATCCGAAACCCACGAAGTCCGCCGCGCATATCTCGTCGTGCAAATCGGGCGGCCTGCCGTAGCGCGCTCATGCCAAAAGCCCATCTTGGATATGTTGAATGCGATCACAACGCGCGGCAAGTTCTGGCGCATGAGTGACCATGATCAGTGTGGCACCATGGCGGTCACGCAAGCCAAAGAGCAAATCCATGATAGCCTCGCCAGTCGCCCCATCCAGATTGCCCGTGGGCTCATCGGCCAGCAAAATATCAGGCCGGGGCGCCGCAGCACGCGCCAGTGCCACGCGTTGCTGTTCGCCGCCCGACATCTGGCTGGGGTAGTGATGCATCCGGTGGCCCAGCCCAACGGCGGCCAATTCTTCTTCGGCGCGCTCAAATGCATCGCGCATTCCCGCCAACTCCAACGGGGTTGCAACATTTTCCAGCGCGGTCATGGTCGGGATAAGGTGGAAAGATTGAAACACCACCCCCATATGATCTCTGCGAAAGCGGGCAAGTTGATCTTCGCCCATCGCGCCAAGATTTTTGCCAAGGGCATGGACCTGCCCGCCGGTCGCGCGTTCAAGCCCGCCCATCAACATAAGGAGAGAGCTTTTGCCAGACCCGGATGGCCCCGTCAGCCCCAATGTTTCACCGCGCGACACGCATAAATCTATCCCCTTGAGGATTTCGGTGCGACCGGCATTATGGCCAAGCGTAAGCCGCACATCAGTCAGGGTCAAAACGGCATCTGGGTTGGAAAACGGCATCTGGCACCTTTGGGGAGAAAATCAATGAGTTCACATGCATATGGGGCCAAATGGGCGGTTCTCAAGTGGACCCCCCAGTTCAATTTGAGCAGACTCATTAACGGGCTCGTCCTGGCGCTTGTTGTCGGTTGGCTTCAGCCGACAGCCCTTCAGGCAAAGACCATAAAACTTCTGGCTTTGGGCGACAGTTTGACCGCCGGATACGGGCTTGCGCAAGACGAAGGGTTTGTCCCGCAGCTTCAGGCCTGGCTGGCCACGCACTCCGCTGACATTATGGTGATCAACGCTGGCGTTTCCGGCGACACCACAGCCAGCGGACAGGCGCGGCTGGGGTGGTCTTTGACCGATGATATCGACGCCGTGCTGGTCAACCTTGGTGGCAACGACATGCTGCGCGGCCTTCCTCCGGAGGAAACCCGCAAAAATCTTGAGGCGATCTTGTCTGAACTCACCTCGCGCGGGCTGCCGACCATCCTGATCCGGGTCCCGGCGTCGCTAAATTTCGGCCCCGACCATAAGGCCAGCTATGACATGGCCTTCCCTGAACTTGCGGCACGTTTTCATAGCCAATTCATCCCTAATTTCTTTGCCGCATTGGAAGAACAACCAAACAGGCAAGAGGTGCTGCGCACGCTATTTCAGCGCGACGGCATCCACCCAACCGCACAGGGGGTGACCTTGATTGTGGAAAAGATCGGCCCCGAGGTTCTTTCTGTTCTGCAGAGACTCCAACAAGGCGATATTTCCCGCACTGATTGAATGCAGTGTTTTTTTCCTTCGCCACAGGCTTTCATTGCAAAATAGAACCCATACCTACGATACCGCCCATTTGTTTTTTGCAATTTGCAAAATTCTACAAAAACCCAATGAAAACCTATCCTTATTGATAGGTGTTCCAAAGCATCCCTATGTGACACTGTTTTGATTACTTAAAAACCAATTTTGGCGCGTTTACAGGTCTCTCATTGAAAACACTCGTCGTTACAGCCGATACAACTATTGCGAATAGTGTTGCCGCTGCTTTTCCCTATCAAAACGGCATTGATCTGACACCAATTGAAACGGTGCCAGCCGCGATCACTCATCTGGCAAACACCCGCAAGCGGGGCGGGAAATTTGACTTTTTTGTGCTTGAATTTGATTCGCCGGGCCTGTCGGGGCTTAAAGGCGTCAATCACCTGTCTGAACTGCATGAAAGGCGCCCCTTTGCGCTTCTTATACGCGGCGGATCACTGGAATTGGCGCAGCGTGCCTATCGGGCTGGCGCAAACGCAGTGATATCCAAAGATCTGCCCGCAAAAGAAATGTCCCACGCGTTAGAACTGGCGCGGCAAGGACAGTTTTTATGTGTGTTTACCGACCTTGTTCACAATCCTGCCTCTGTTTCTCTGGTGCAATTGTCAGAGCGTGAGTTACAGATTTTGCGCGGCCTTTGCGACGGGCTACAAAACAAAGAAATCGCCCATGCGTTTTCCATTCAGGAAGTCACGGTAAAGATGCATATGCGGGCGGTGGTGCGCAAACTGGGGGCAAAAAATCGGACCCATGCGGCCATGATCGCGCGTGATCTTAACTTGGTTTAAAGCACTTTTAGTTTTCTGAGACGCCCTTATCAAAGCTCACTCTTCTGGCGGTGTGTCATCCCAACGATCTGACAGGATCCGCTGGCTATTGCCATCGGGGTCGTCATATTGCTCGCTGCGCAACGTCCAGAAAAACGCCGCCAATCCGCCGCCCCCAAGCAGGAGCGAAACTGGGATGAGATAGACCAGCACATTCATCGGTTCAGCCTTTTTTCAACCGCAAAGCATTCAAACTAACTGTCACAGATGACAGGGACATGGCAAGGGCCGCCGCCAAAGGTGTGGCCAGTCCGATCAGCGCAATGGGAATGGCAATCGCGTTGTACCCTGCTGCAATGGCGAAGTTTTCTTTAATTCTGCGCGTCGCTGATTTGGCCATTAACGTGGCTTCGCCCAAGGGGGCCATGGATTGCCCCAACAAAACGATGTCCGACACAACGCGCGCCGCTTCAAGCGCTGAGGCAGGCGAAATTGAGACATGAGCGGCGGCCAAAGCCGCGGTATCATTCAACCCGTCCCAACCATCAAAACGCGTTTTCCAGATTTGCCCAAACGCGCGACATATTCGGCTTTGCCTTCAGGCAATGTATCCGCTTTCCAGTCCGAAATCCCAACCCGGCCGGCAATATCCGCAACCGCCGCTGGTACGTCACCGGAGATCAACGTGATCCCCATGCCCTGTGCTTTCAATGCGGAAATGGCTGTGTCCACGCCTTCGCGAAGATTGTCCGTGAAAGTAAAACTGACAGGTCGCGCGCCAGACACCGACAGATAGGTCGCCGTTTGACCAACCGCATTGGCGCCCAGCCATTCGGCTCGACCAAGACGCACTGTTTTGCCATTCCACAGCCCTTCGATGCCTTTGCCGGGCACCTCGCGCACGGTTGAGATTTCAGCAGGGGTGATCCCCTTTGCGCGGGCAGCTTGTGTCAAAGACAGCGCAAGTGGGTGACTGGATCCCTCTGCCAACGCCAAGGCAATTTCCAGATCTTGCGTGCGGTGCTGGGTGTTTTCATCCATCACCGGTTTGCCTTGGGTCAGCGTGCCGGTTTTGTCAAAAACCACATGATCCACTTCGGCCAAACGCTCCATCGCGGTGGCGGATTTCAGCAACATGCCTTGTTTGAACAAACGGCCAGACGCGGCGGTGGTGACGGCGGGGACTGCGAGTCCAAGTGCGCAGGGGCATGTGATGATCAAGACGGCGACCGCAATGTTCAGCGCGAAACGCACGTCACCACCAGAGATCCAAAGCCAGGCAAAAAACGCCCCAAGCGCTAAGATATGTACCAATGGCGCATAGATTTTCGCGGCTTTATCCGCAAGCGAAGTATAGCGATTACGGGCGGTTTCCGCGATCGCCACAAGGTCGGCCATCCGGTGCAATGAACTGTCGCGCCCCGCGGCCGTCACGCGCACGGTCATCGGGCCGGTCAGGTTCACCTCGCCGGTTGAGACGATGGTCTCGGGACCAGCGGCCACAGGCAGGCTTTCCCCAGTCAAAAGAGAGCGATCAAGTTCGCTTTCCCCGGTGACAACAATCCCGTCCACAGGCACACGCGCGCCCGGAACCACGCGCACGATGTCGCCAACTGAAAGATCAGAGACGGACACTTGTTCATCGCCCGCATCGGTCAAACGCAAGGCACGGGGGACTTCGAGTGCCGCCAACTCCTCTGCCGCGGAGCGCGCCACCGACCGGGTGCGGTAATCAAGATAGCGACCAGCCAAGAGGAAAAAGGTCAGCGACAGGGCCGCGTCAAAATAGGCGTGCTCGCCCGATTGCGCGGTTTCATAAAGCGACATGCCAAGCGCCAATAGGATTGCCAGGGAAATCGGCACATCCATATTCAATCGGCCTACCCGCAGCGCAGTCCAGGCGGATTTGAAAAACACCTGGCTCGAAAACCCAACGGTCGGAATGGCGATGGCCGCTGAAATCCAGTGGAACATGTCACGTGTGGCATCCGACGCCCCCGACCAGACCGCCACCGACAACAGCATGACATTCATCATCGCAAATCCGGCCACGCCCAGACGCATCAACAGGTCTTTGCCCATTTTGTCGGTCGCGGTTGAGGTCAATTGGCCGGAATCAAGCTCATACGCTTCAAAGCCGATGCCCGTCAGATAGTCAGCTAAGGTGTTAGGATCTACGTCCGGATCGACATCAATAGTGGCCCGTTTCAGGGTGAGGTTCACACGCGCTGCACGCACGCCATCTTGTTTCGCAAGATTGCCTTCAACACCCGCAATACAGGCCGCGCAATAGATATGCGGCAAAGACAGCATGATGCGTTTCGCCTCCATCCCATTGCCCGCATACCCCTTTCCTGCTTGCGCTTTGGCAAGGGGTGCAGCGTCACAGGCGGGACAGGCGGACAGAGGAACAGACATGAGAAACCTTTGGATTAACTGTCAGACAAAAAGATCTGGATGCGCTGTTGAAACGCCACGCCGTTTTCGGCGGTGGCATTCAGGCGCAAGTTCCAGTTGCCCCCCTCCAACACCCCGACATTGGCAACATAGGCCCCGGTAGAGCTTTGGGTGAACGCGGGTTCTTGGTCATCATTCACGTGGGTCGCACGACCAAGGATGGCATAGATCGACGCCACCTCTACCGGATCGCCGGCTTTGTCTTTGATGTCGAGGATCAGGGTTTCCCCTTCGATCTTGGCACCCACATCCCACGCCAACCCCACTTGCGCGGCCTTCAGTCGGTCAAATTCCTGACTGGCCACATAGGAGTTCTTGGTCTCTAGCCCGGGAAAGGTTGCGATCGCCGAGTAAGCCATGAACAGGTTCACGCCGATGATGATGGCAAAGGCCGACACGGTGATGGCCAGCACATGCTTGCCAGTCAGCTCAAATTCTTTTTTGCCAGTCTCTTGTGTCATGTTTCTTGTCCTAAACGGCATTGGCCGGTTGGGGTGGGCCTTAGCGGCCACGCCCGTTAAACACAGTATCAAGATGGGCCCGATCGCCCGTTACCCCATCCACAATCCAAAGCCGGATTTCAGTGCGGTCTTTGGTGGCAGCCTCTGATCCAGCAGGGGCAATCACGTAAACACGCTGTTTGGCCTCGGTGTCAGGATCAGCAACTAACACAAGTTTGTCCGACCCTTCCAGCTCTAGCTTCAAATCCGAGCCAAGCGGCAGCGCAAAGTAATAGGGCCATTCGTCCCCATGGCGGTTGCGCACACCCACATCATAGGTGTTGCGGATCGCACCATCAGAAAGGGTCACATAGGTTGGGTTGCGCACAGGGCGAACCGTCACGTCCACAGCGGGGCGCACAAACAACAGCACGGTCAGGCCGATACCAACAGCGGCCCAAAGACCCACATAAAGCATGGTGCGTGGGCGCAGCAGATGTTTGATCACCGGCACTTTTTGATTGCCCGCACGTTCGTTGGTTTCATCTTTCCAAGCGAGGTAATCAATCAACCCGCGTTCTTTGCCAACCTTATCCATCATTTCGTCACAGGCATCGATGCAAAGGCCACAGGTGATGCATTCCATCTGCTGGCCATCGCGAATGTCGATGCCCATTGGGCAGACGTTCACACAGGCATTACAGTCGATACAGTCGCCCATATCGCTGCGATCTTTGCCGCGCCCACGGGGTTCCCCACGCCAATCACGATACGCAATGGTGATGGTATCTTCGTCCATCATCGCCGCTTGAATGCGGGGCCATGGGCAGGCGTAGATACAAATCTGCTCACGTGCGATCCCGCCAAAGAAAAATGTCGTGGCGGTCAACACAAGCACTGTGGAGTAAGCCATCGGATGGGCCTGTCCCGTGACCAAATCCACCAGCAGCGTCGGCGCATCAGCAAAGTAAAAGACCCACGCCCCGCCAGTTGCCACCGCAATGACGATCCAAATGAGAAACTTCACCAAACGCTTGCGGATTTTTTCGCCATTCCACTTTTGACGGTGCAGACGAAGACGCGCGTTGCGGTCCCCTTCGACCCAGCGTTCCACCAGAATGAACAGATCTGTCCAGACCGTCTGGGGACAGGCATAGCCACACCAGACCCGCCCTGCGGCAGAGGTGAACAGGAACAACCCAAGCCCCGCCATGATCAAAAGACCGGCTATGAAATAAAACTCATGCGGCCAGATTTCGATCCAGAAGAAATAGAACCGGCGGTTGGCCATATCGACCAAAATCGCCTGATCCGGCAGGTTTGGACCACGATCCCAGCGGATCCAAGGCGCGAGGTAATAAAGACCAAGGGTAACCCCCATGATCCACCACTTAAGGCTGCGGAAAATTCCTTTGACCCGTTTTGGAAATACGGGTTCGCGGGCGGCGTAAAGCTGTTCCGGGGCGTCTGACATTGACAGGGTCCAGTCCTGATAATCGTGAGAGTTTGTTAGTAAGAATTATTCTACATTTCAGCATTGATGTGGATCAAAAATTTTCACTATTGAACATGCGAAGAACCAATCTAAGCGGTTGTTATAATTGTATTTTCAATTTTGTCGCGGCGGCGTCTCGTCGCAGCCCGTCAAAAGGCCGCACCTGCAACAATTCAATTTTCGGGATGACATAGCAATCCTTTGCTTCGCGCCAGGAACGTCGCAAGCTTCGTTTGCCCCCTCCCTTTTGATCAACCTTTGTCGCGGCTGAAAGTCAGAGGTCACAATCGTCACCGGCCACAACATCAACACGTGCCTTCTAAATGCCCGCCAATATGAAAAGAGCCCGGACAAAGGCCCGGGCTCTTTCTAGTAAGTGACACCAACCCCGGAGAAACGCGCGAACAGGATCAGGGGCTGGTGCCGAACCGGGGAGTGAGGCCCCGGATCAGGTTTGGGTTGGTCGATGGCTTATTCGCCGCCGCCCAATCCATGTACATAGGCCGCAACAGCATTGATTTGGCTGTCGGTGAGCTTGCCTTTCCAGGCCGGCATCACGCCTTTTGGACCAACAGAAACAGTCTGAATGATCTCATCTTTGGTGCTGCCATAAAGCCAGATGGCGTCAGCGAGGTTCGGTGCGCCTTGCGAACGATCCCCGGTGCCATCTTCGGCGTGACACGACGAACAATTGTCGGCAAACACCACGGCACCTGCGTCAGCCATACCGGCGTCTGCGTCAGCTTTGGTGACGGGCGACAGGCTCATCACATAGTTTACAACTTGGCCAATTTCTTCATCCGACAGATAGTCGTCGCCAAAGGCCGGCATTTCCGAGAAACGAGTGTCGTCTTCGAAATCTGACGAACGGATCCCGTGGGTCACCGTTGTTTGGATGTCTTCAATCGAACCACCCCACAGCCAGTCATTGTCCAGAAGGTTCGGATAACCCGAGCCTTCGGTGATGCCGTTGGCACCCGCGCCGTGACATTGCGAACAGAAGGTCGCAAAGGTCGCACGGCCCGACTGAATGGCGTAGTTGTGCAGGTCAGAGCCACGCTCCAGCGCGGTCAGATCAGCACTGGCCAATTCAGTTTCCAGCGCGCCGTTCATATCCTTGAACCGCTGGATTTCTTGTGCAACCTCGCCACGGGTCGACCAGCCAAGATAGCCAGCTGTCGCGCCTTTGATCATTGGCCAAGCGGGGTAAGCGATGGAATACCAAATGCCCCAAACGATGGTCACATAAAACACCCAGACCCACCAACGAGGCAGCGGATTGTTGAATTCTTCAATCCCGTCCCATTCGTGGCCGGTGGTCTCGACCTCTTTCTTTTCAACAGGTTTTTTACTCATTTGCCACAACTCCTTGAGCTGAGCGCCGGGGGATTAACATGACGTTAGTCCCGGTCACCGGCAGGTTTGTCTTCATGGCGGAAGGGGATGGAGGCCGTGTCCTCATGGATCTCGCGGCTGCCCGGGCGAAACGCCCAGAACACAACCCCGAGGAAAAAGAGGAACATGGCCAAAAGGACCCAGCTGTCTGCGAACAAGCGCATAAGGCTATATGTATCCATCATCCCAGCTCCTTACCGGCTTGCGTCAGGTGTAAAGGTCGAGAAATCAACCAATGTGCCCAACATCTGCATGTAAGCGATCAGTGCATCCATTTCCGACACACCCGGCTTGCCATCAAAGTTGCGCGCTTGCGCTTTTGGATAACGAGCCATCAATGCATCGACATCGGAGTTGTCACCCTCGGGGTCTGCTTGGGTCAACCAATCAGCCTCGGCGGCTTCCAATTGCTCATCGGTGTAAGGCACACCAACAATCTTATTGGCTTCCAGAAGGTCCCGAACATATTTCGGACTGATCATACGCTCTGCCAAGAAGGCATATTTGGGCATCACCGATTCCGGAACAACCGACTGTGGATCAGAAAGGTGATCCACATGCCAATCGTCCGAGTACCGGCCCCCAACACGGGCAAGGTCAGGCCCTGTCCGCTTGGAACCCCATTGGAACGGGTGGTCATACTGGCTTTCTGCTGCCAGTGAATAGTGACCATACCGTTCAACTTCGTCACGCATTGGGCGGATCATTTGCGAGTGACAGGTATAACAGCCTTCACGCACATAAATGTTCCGACCTTCCAGCTCAAGCGGCGAGTAGGGGCGCATGCCCTCCACGTCCTCGATGGTATTTTCGAGGTAGAAAAGCGGTGCGATTTCCACGATGCCGCCGACTGTCACCACCAAAAGGCTGGAGACGAGCAAGAGCGTTGCGTTCTTTTCAAGAACAACGTGTTTATCAAGAATTCCCATCGTCATCCCCTCCTTATTCAGCCGGAGCCGCAGCAGGTGCATCAGCTTCGATCGCTGGGGCACGCAATACGGTCATCACGAGGTTGTAGCACATGATCAGCGCACCCGAGAGGAACAGAACCCCACCCAGACCACGAACCACATACATTGGGAATTTGGCAGACACGGTGTCAGCGAACGAGTTCACAAGAAAGCCTTGTGCGTCAACTTCACGCCACATCAGACCTTCGAGGATACCGGTTACCCACATCGAGGATGCGTAAAGAACGATACCGATGGTGGCGAGCCAGAAGTGCCAGCTGACCAGACGCAGGCTGTAAAGACCAGTACGGTTCCACAGTTTCGGCGTCAGGAAGTACAATGCACCAAAGGTGATCATACCGTTCCAACCAAGCGCACCAGAGTGCACGTGACCAATGGTCCAGTCGGTATAGTGTGACAAGGCGTTCACAGCGCGGATCGACATCATCGGACCTTCAAACGTCGACATGCCATAGAAGCCGATCGACACAACCATCATACGGATGATCGGGTCCGTGCGCAGTTTGTCCCAAGCCCCCGACAGGGTCATCAGACCGTTGATCATGCCACCCCACGATGGCATCCAAAGGATGATCGAGAAAACCATGCCCAATGTGCCCGCCCAATCGGGAAGCGCAGTATAGTGCAAGTGGTGAGGACCAGCCCAGATATACAGGAAGATCAGAGCCCAGAAGTGGATGATCGACAGTTTGTACGAGAAAACCGGACGTTCAGCCTGCTTTGGTACAAAGTAGTACATCATGCCAAGGAAACCCGCGGTCAGGAAGAAGCCAACGGCGTTGTGGCCGTACCACCACTGTGTCATTGCATCTTGAACACCCGAGAAGAGCTGAACCGATTTCGACCCAAAGATCGAAACTGGCATCGCCAGGTTGTTCACAACATGCAACATCGCGATGGTCACAATGAACGACAGATAGAACCAGTTGGCCACATAGATATGCGGCTCTTTGCGTTTCATCAACGTCCCAAGGAATACGAGCAAATAAGCAACCCAAACAACGGTCAACCACAGGTCGGTGTACCATTCAGGCTCTGCGTATTCTTTCGACTGGGTTGCCCCCAACAGATATCCAGTGGCTGCCAGCAAGATCACGATCTGGTATCCCCAGAACACAAACCATGCCAGATTGCCGCCCCAAAGGCGCGCGCCACAGGTGCGCTGTACAATATAGAATGAGCTGGTGATCAGCGCGGTGCCGCCAAATGCGAAAATCACTGCCGAGGTGTGCAGCGGACGCAAGCGACCAAAGTTCAAATACCCTTCGGCCCAGCCAAAGTTCAATTGCGGAAAGGCCAACTGGAACGCGATAAACGTCCCAACCAAAAAGCCAACCGCGCCCCAAAAGGCCGTCAGCGCCACGCCCACACGTACGGGCCCATCCATATATCCTGTTTCAACAACTTTAGGTTCACCCACTTTTTTCAGCGAATAAACAAAAAGGCCAGTCGCGATAAGCGTCACCAGGATGGCATGCACCCCATACGCGAGATCGCGAGCATAGCTAGCGGCAATGGCGGCCAAAACTGCAATAAGGCCATACACTACCAATTTTAGGTAATCCCACATTTTGCGTCCCTTCGTCTTTGTCATGAATGTGCCCGCCTTGAAAAATCTGGGATTCGGACACACTTGTCGACTTTTGTCGGTTTGGACCTATCCCCTTGTGACTACCTTGATCCATATCAAAACTGTCGCACCAAGGCTGTTTTCTTGCCTTTGACCCATGTCAAAGCGTCGCAGGCGGCGGTTGTGCAGGCTATGAACAACACCTTCAGGAGCCATCCATGGACTACAAAACCATCACCACCGTCCTTACAGACAAAAATATTTGCGGTGCCTCATTTAAGGCTGCACAGACCCTCGCGCGCACAAACGAGGCGCATTTGAACACGCTTTGCCTTGGCGTTGATCACTCGCAACAGGGGTTCTACTACGCAGGTGCGTCAGCGATGATGATCCAGGATAACCTGACGATGGCCCGCGATGCCGCCTCTGAGATGGAAGAACACGCCCGCAAGGCCTTGTCCGGCGCAACCTTTGGTTGGTCCGCAACCTGCCTATCTTCGCAAATGGTTGCCCTCAGCGGCATGATCGCCCACCACACACGGTTCGCCGACCTTGTCGTCTTGCCCCGCCCCTACGGCGAAGGGCGCGGCCATGACGCCGAAGCCACGGTCGAGGCGTCACTCTTCAACGGTTCCGCCCCGGTGATTATCATGCCAGACGGATCCGACCTTCCTGAGACAATCGAGAATGTGGTTGTTGCGTGGAACGAAAGCGCCGAAGCGCTGCGCGCCATCCGCCTTGCGATGCCATTTTTGCAAAAGGCCCACAATGTTTACATCGCGATCATCGATCCACCCACCCACGGGCCGGAACGCTCTGATCCCGGCGGTGCGCTCAGCCAAATGCTGTCCCGCCATGGGGTGCGCGCAGAGGTCACGGTCATGGCCCGCACCCTGCCCCGCGTGTCCGACATTCTGAACCGCCATGCGCGCGACAAAGACGCGGATCTGATCGTGATGGGGGCCTATGGCCATTCGCGTTTCCGCGAGTCGATCCTGGGCGGTGCCACCCGGCATATGCTGGAAGTGGCTGAGAAACCTGTATTTCTGGCGCATTGATTCCACACGAGGATCAAAACAGACCTTATCAAAAGAAAACGAGCCGCAAATACGGCTCGCTTTCTAGCTTTCAAAGCAGAGGCTTCTACTGGCGTCAGGCCAATAACCCACCATCATAATCATCCCCAGTTTCCGCCATCAGGATCGCGAAATCTGGAATAATTACATGCCGCTTACCCTCAAGCACAATGATCCCGGCCTTTTTCAGCGCCGAAATCTGCCGGCTCACCGTCTCAAGCGTCAGGCCAAGATAATCTGCCATCGCTTCACGGGTCAGTGGCAAATCAAGCGTCATGCCAGAGGTTGGGGTCAGCTGGTTCAACGTCGCATCACGGCGCGCCAAGATGGCCAATAGGCTGGCAATCTTTTCACGTGCGGTCTTGCGCCCCAAAACCAGCATCCATTCCCGCGCACTGTCCAGCTCGTCCAACGTCATTTGCAACAGACGTGTGCCGATCGAAGGGGTGCTGCCCATCAGCTCTTCAAACGGTTTTTTCCGAAAGCAACACACTGTCAGATCCGAGACCGCCACCACATCAAAGGGTGCAAAATCCCGCCCCGGACGACCAATGAAATCAGACGGCAACAACAGGCCCACCATCTGGGTGCGCCCATCCTCCATCGTCTGGCTAAGGGTGGCAATTCCGCTGACCACGGATGCGACAAATTCCATCTGGTCGCCGGCCCACAACACAGGCTGTCCCGCCTCATAGGTCCGGTAGTATTTGATTTCCTCAAGCCGATCCAACTCGTCCGGCTCACATTTCGAACAAACAGCCCGATGGCGAATCGGACATGATCCACACTCGCGGGAATTGAAAGTGAAATCTTTAATTGCTGTGTTCATAGCGTTTTCCACCGGGAATTTGATCCCGCTTGATCCTGATCAATGTTGCGCGCGCGTTCGTCTATAGAGACTAGTCGAATGCAAACACTTACGCAACTCAGACGCCTTGGACTTTTTGACGCTCGGGTTCCTCGTTATACGAGCTACCCGACCGCTTTGCACTTCAAGCCAGGGTTCAGCCCCGATACCGCCGCGAACTGGATCCAGGCGATCCCAGCGGGCGACAGCGTGTCGCTCTATGTTCACATCCCATTTTGCCGCCGCTTGTGTTGGTTCTGTGCGTGCCGCACGCAAGGCACCGCAACAGCCGAACCTGTGGCCGCCTATCTTGACAGCCTCAAGACCGAACTTGCGACCATCAAGGGGCTTGTGGCTCCCGGTGTGAAAATCGAACACCTGCATTGGGGTGGTGGTACGCCAACCCTGTTGCAACCGGACATGATCACCGATCTGACCGCCGCCATTCTGGACACGATGCCTTTGGCAGAGAATGCCCAGTTCTCGGTCGAAATTGACCCGTCCGAGGTTGACGACGCCCGCCTGGACGCGCTTGCCGCCGCTGGGATGAACCGCGCTTCAATTGGCGTGCAAGACTTTGATCCGATGATCCAAGAAGTCATCGGGCGCCCGCAAAGCTATGAGATCACCAAACAGACTGTGGATGGGCTGCGCGCCCGTGGCATCACCAGCCTGAACATGGATATTCTTTACGGGCTGCCCCACCAAAACCAAGCCCGGATCACGGATTCGGTTGAAAAGCTGATCAGCCTTGGCCCTGACCGCGTGGCTTTGTTTGGCTATGCGCATGTTCCATGGATGGCGCGCCGTCAAAACCTGATCCCGACAGAAGCCCTGCCGTCTGCGGAAGAACGGCTAGAGCTCTTTAACACCGCGCGGGATATGTTCGTGGAAGCAGGCTTTGACGAGATCGGCATCGACCACTTCGCCCTGCCTGATGACGGGCTTGCCACCGCGCACAAAGCGGGCACCATGCGCCGCAATTTCCAAGGCTACACCGAAGACGCCTCACAGGTGTTGATCGGTGTCGGGGCCAGCTCCATTTCGCGTTACCCGCAAGGTTACGCGCAAAACGAACCGGCCACATCGAAATACCAAGCCGCCGCACGCGCTGGGAATTTGTCCGTCTCAAAAGGCCATGCCTTTGACGGCGACGATTGGGTGCGCAGCCGGATCATCGAGCTGATCTTATGTGATTTCAAAGTTGATTTCGCACAGGTCGCGGATGAGCTGAAGGACGATGTGGCCCGGCTAGTGTCGATGACCGACGGTCTGGCAGAGGCGATGCCTGATACCTTTGATCTTGTGGACAACGTATTGACCATCCATGAGGCCTCACGCCCCTTGGCGCGGATCATCGCCCGTCACTTTGACGCGTATGAAATGAATGCGGCAGGCCACAGCCAAGCGGTCTAGCAACACCTATAAAACAAAAGAAAAGCGCGTCCAAAGTGGCGCGCTTTTTCATTTTCAGTCTCGGTTTGGCACATTCAGAACCGGTGGCCCTAGTCCAGATACCCAGCCTCCTCAGCGACCCGTTCAATGACGGTGCCCAAGCTCAGCCCTTTCTCAAACATCCCATGCTTTAGAAAGCCAATCACTTGCGCAATGACCAGCGGATTGGTCATCATGAACGTATGGGTCACGGGCAAGACAATGTGATCGGCCATCCCCTCAACCTTGGTGCTTTCAACCGACACTTTCCCATCGTCTTCGCCGTCAATAAGCGTCGAGTAAATTGGGTTCAGCGACCGGTTTCCTGCAATCACACCCATCTCAAAATTTGGCAGACCCGTATGTTGTGGCACCGAGTTTTCGCCGGTGCCCAATTGCATGCCTGCCGGGCCATTGATCCATTCAAACGGCTCAAGGTTGGCAAATGCATCTACCAGTTGCGAGCCTTTGTTGGGTGGGGCCAGCATCACCACACGGCCCATGTCTTTGGGGCGATTGTCCTGCAACCAGACACGCGCAAGGATGCCGCCCATCGAGTGTGTGACAAAGCTGATCTTTTGCGCCCCGCAGGCTTTGACGGCCGGTGGGATCGCGGTTTCAACAAGGATATCAATTTCCGCTTTTGTAGACGGATAGCCCAGATTGACGACCGTATACCCCTCGACGCGCAGTGCCTCTTCCATCACCCACAGCGAGGAGGGCGAGCGAGCAAGCCCGTGCAACAGCACCACGCACTCATCCGTGGCTGGCTGCGCTGGGGCAGGCAGGGCTGAGGCAACACAAAGGGCGCTGGCGACGAACAAACGTTTAAACATGCCCCCTACATAGGTGGGCTTGCATTCAGATACGAGAGGCGGGATGTCGCGTTTTGGCAAATGGGCAAACACCAGCGCATTCCCGGCAGGCTGCGAACGCAAAAAGGGCGCGCCATCGGCACGCCCCTTGAGTTTTGTGACCTCACGAGGGTCAGGATTAGACCTCGGTGTAGAACCCGGGCGCAACCCAGCGAATGACCAAAGCGCCGGCACCAGCCAAGGTCACAGCCACCACCAAGGGCCATCCAACCACGGGAAGCATCGCCAGAATGGTCACCGCGACCGCACCTGTAAGCGCGGCAATCGCCCGCTCGGACAAAGTTGCTGGCTGCGGTTGGCCCGCCAAAACCATGGCGCCAACGCCCATGATATAGGCACCGATCACATAGCCCGCGATCGCCAAAAGTACCGCGCCCAAAATCGCAAAAGGTGCAAGCAAGATACCATAGCCAGTCACCCCCAGCACAAACAACGCCCCCGCCAAGGCCGAGATCGCCAAGAACCCCATCCAGATCGCGCGAAACGGGCTTTCAAGTGTGCGTTCACGCAAGCTCATCAAAGCCCCCGGTACAAAATAGGCAACGACGGTTGCCAAAACTGTAAGGGTCAGGATGGACCCAATTTTGCCACCGAACCATGACATCCAGCCTTGACCGCTGGACATATCAGTTCCGTTGCTACCGTCGATGGTGACCCCACCGTCGAACTCTTCTTCGGGATGGCGTTCAATCCGGTCTGCGGGCACCACAAATTCCGGCACCACAATATCGTCGACATTTTCGGCATAGAGATGAAGCGTGCCTTCGATGCGGGCATTTTCCCCAAATGAGATGTTTTTGGTGGCAAAGCTGGCATCGCCCGAAATGGTTTCTGTCAGCAAGATATTTTCAGCCGCAACCAGCGCGCTGTCGCCAATAGATCCCGTCAGTTCAACGCGTTGCGCCGCAATACGCACATCACCCAAAACAGAAGCCGCAACCAAGACTGTGTCACCGGCAAGTTGGGCATCTCCCCCCACATCAGCCGCCACATTCACGTTCACGCCTGCCGCATAAAGGCTGTTGCCAACCGGAGCGGAAATCGAAACCGAACGGCCGCCCGCATGGGCTGAGCCTTCTACTGGTGCGGAAATCACCACCGTATTGCCAACGATGAACGCGTCATCGACCGCCTTTCCAGACAGGGTGACATTGTCGCCGGCCATATAGGCGTCGCCACCGAAACGGTACACCTCTTGCGCGGTAGCTGGCAGCGCTGCAAGGGTCAGGAGGGAAATCAAAAGAGGTTTAAACATGGCTGTCCCCGCCAAAATGTTGATGTTATGAGCATTAACATAAGGGGGATTTTATCCAGTTGTAAGGGGGAGATTAAAAATTTCTGCCTCCGCGCCAAACCAGCACGCATGACGGGCGCTTACCCTAGGCCGCCCGCCGTTTGGCAAAGTAGCTGCCGCCCTTGTCCAATGCCACTTGCCACTTTGCGCCAGCTGCTTGCAGAATTGATTTGAACCCCGCCATATTCGCGCGCTCATCCGCAATCAACACCCACCCTTCGGGGGCAAGATGTTCGATTAGGCGCGCCAACACATCCAACCGCGGGGCCTCGTCCAGCATATGAAGCGTCCGGTCAATCAGGACCACATCAAACAGGCCCTCCGGAGTATAATTATTGATGTCAGCGACAATCCCAACAACCGGTAGATTTTCTACATGCGCGGCTTTGGTCAAATCGCGAATGCCATTGGCGGACAGATCCACGCCCGTAACCTGATGCCCAAGTCGCGCAATGAACAAAGCATCACGCCCCTGCCCGCACCCGATATCTAAGACACGGACACGACGGCCGTCCCGTATTTTGGAGTGGTCTTGAAAGAAATCGACAAAGACCTGCGTCGGTTCCCCAAGTGCGTTTTCCGTCGTTCGATAGAGTTCATCGTAATTATAAGCCATGCCCAAGTCCTACAGGGCAAAAACCCAAAAGGCTAAGTGAAATATTTCGTGATCGCGACCCGGTGACGCGCTGATGATCAAAAAAATGGCGGCCCGAAGACCGCCATTTGATATCGACTTTGGGTGTTTTCGGTGGATTTCCTGCGAAAACCACCGATTGCAGTCGAATTTCCTAATGGAAATTCAACTTACATCATGCCGCCCATGCCGCCCATGTCGGGCATGCCGCCACCAGCTGGACCATCTTTCGACGGCTTGTCGGCAACCATGGCTTCGGTGGTGATCAGAAGACCAGCGATCGAGGCTGCATCTTCCAGAGCAGTACGCGCCACTTTGGCGGGATCAATCACGCCAAATTCGAACATGTCGCCATATTCTTCGGTCTGCGCGTTGAAGCCAAAGTTTGCATCTTCGCTTTCGCGCACTTTGCCAGCCACAACAGCACCATCAACACCAGCGTTTTCAGCGATCTGGCGCAGTGGCGCTTCGATGGCTTTTTGCACGATGACGATACCAGCGTTCTGGTCAGCGTTTGCACCAACCAGATTGGCCAGCGCTTTACCAGCCTGAACCAAAGCAACACCACCACCAACAATCACGCCTTCTTGTACGGCCGCACGGGTCGCGTTCAGGGCATCATCAACGCGGTCTTTGCGCTCTTTCACTTCCACTTCGGTCATGCCA
>ATLU01000142.1_pt1 | contig 22539 bp, 20 predicted proteins | sample 178751 | NCBI WGS metagenome assembly ATLU01 (sample SAMN02211837, study PRJNA209200) | bioreactor metagenome | isolation source: day 23 sample from continuous culture bioreactor inoculated with sediment... | place: Germany: Wadden Sea | collected 2011
GAGCCTGGTGATTTCTTATGACGAGGAGGTCGGCTGTGCGGGCATCCAGCAGATGATGCCCGAGTTGAAGAAGCTTTTGACACAGCCCCGCGCCGTGATTGTGGGGGAGCCCACCCTGATGCAAGTGGCCACCGGGCATAAAGGAAAAACCGCACTGAAAGTCTCCTGTCACGGACAATCCGGGCACAGCGCCTTGGCCCCGGATTACATCAATGCCATCCATGTAGCCGCCAGTTTTGTGCAAGCCATGCGCAGGATACAGGACAGGCTTGCCGCTGGGCCGCAAGACAACGCCTTCACGGTCCCGTACTCAACGATCCATGTGGGCAAAATCAACGGCGGACATGCATTGAATATCGTGCCAGATTTGGTGGAACTGGAGGTGGAGTATCGTCACCTCACCCAAACGCCCAGCGCCGAAATTCAGGCGATGATAGAGAAAGCCGCTCGGGAGGTAGAGGCCGCATTTGGTCCCGTCGCAAAAATCACGATTGCCGCCGCCAACAGCTATCCCGGCCTTGAGACACCGCAGGAAGATCCGGTCGTGACATGGGCACAAACCCTTGTGCCAGACCGAACCCTCACTAAGGTTTCTTTCGGTACTGAAGCCGGTTTTTTTGCAGAACTCGGTTTGCCGGTAATTGTCATGGGGCCGGGCGATATGGCGCGTGATGGGCACAAGCCAGACGAAGGGTTGGACCTGTCGCAACTAGACGCTTGTGACCGGATGATGAAAAATGTGCTGCAGGAATTGACCCAATAGATGCCTAGAACTTAGGAAATAAAGGTAATCTCCGGCATGCGTTCAAGGATCGCGATATCATCCAGATAAACATCCGTCATGTCGTCAACAAAATGCTGCGACCAGCCGGGCAAATCGATTTCTTCTTCAACCGCCTCTTCAGAATGGAAGTATTTCAAGAACAACGACTGCACTTGAACGCGCTGTGCTTCCGTCAATTCAGGCCGCTCTGCCAGATAGTTTTCTAATCGCTGCACACCTTGTTCGGACATGACCTTACGCAGAATGTCATGTTCGCCAGCGAACCGGAATGTCGATCGAATGCCGGCAACTTTTTTCAAAATTTTCGGCCAGATCAGTGGCGTGTCTTCATTGCACCAAACGGTGATCGGGCAATCTGGATTACCTGCCAAAATATCTTTTACCACCTGCGACCAACGCAAGTTCAGAAGGTCGGCGCCCCCAGTAAACTCTTCCCACGTTTTTAGCGTTTGAGATTGGAAAACCGCTGGAACAAACGTCGCAGGGTTGCGAATGCCCAGAAACAACTCACAGCGATTTTGGCGAAACAACTCGCGCAACTCGCCGGTGTTCCGACCTGCATTTTGATAAATACGCCCGCCATTCAGCATCCAGGCGGGCACCCCGAGAAAGTTGGGATCCGTCACGATAAGACGAGAGACCTTTTGCTTTGTGATGATTCTGGCCAAAAGCCGTTCACGCTCTTCATCCGTGACATATTCTTTGGCCTGCTTTTCCAACAGCCGCCCTACGTCCTTTTTGTAGGTTCCAGGGCGACGGATCATGACACCAAGAGCGGACAGCGCTTTCACATCTTTTCGGAGCGACCATGTCAATTGGCCGTTATCCGTGTGTGGCGCTCCGATATGAACCGCAATGGAAACGTCTCGCAATTTTTTAGCTGCTTCAGTTTCTGCCACAATTTCCCCCAGCACAGGTATTCAACGTCCTCGCATCAATGAACGCCCTTACGCCAATCGCTTCAACATTCGGCGGAAATAAACGTCATCGCGCTGGCGTAATATATGTCGGCAAACCTGTTTGGCAAGGGCGGGGTGGTCGCGATCTAAGGCCAGATTGGCAAGCTCGCGTTGGAACCTTGGAAAGGTATGGCGCGCGCGCAATAGCCCGTGGAACTCATGCGCTGTCAGTTCGCCTGAAATGGCCTTTCGGGCAATGGTCTGCAAAACGCCCATCTGTGCCAAAGAAGACCCCAAACGGTGCCCCAACAGAGGGCAGCGCCAATAAGTTACATTGTCACCGGTGTAGCGCGCAGCGTGCGCCGCATCCGGACCAACGTAAGGGTCAAACATGATATGCACATCTCTGGCTGCTTGGCTGGAAATCGCCGCATCCCCAAAAGGGCCGGAAAAATCCCGGGACCAAGCTTTTTTGTAGCGCATTTCCCAAGGAACAAGTGTTTTATCCAAGGTCGATTGCGGACTGATCGTGAACACAGTCGATCCCGGAGCCGCCGCAGAATAGGCCGCCGCCGCATAACCCCCCATCGAGGCTCCGTAAAACACCACCCTCTTGAACTTCTTGAAAAACCCGCTGTCCTGAAGTTCGGTAAATTTCTGCGAAACCTCATCGCCGCGAAACCATGTCCAACCTTTGGCCATCACGCCCAGCATTGACCACCCTTGCGCTTCGATGAAATCAAATCCCCAAGGGCGCCGATCTTCGCGTTTCGTCATCGCAATGTCGAGGTTATCAAAGGTCACAACAAGCGTGTCGCTGCGTGGTACAAACAAAAACGAATGCTCACCAAGGTCAGAAAAGAATCCGTCTTTTCCAGCAAGTTCTTTGGCAACTTTTGACCACTCCCCGGCCGGTTCCTCTTGCGGCTCAACCGACATGACAACCAGCCCATTGCCGTCCCCTGTGGCCGCAACCAGTGTGTTGCAGGACCCATAGGTGTTCAGAAACGGATAACTGCCTGACCCTTTGCGAATTTCCATCACCACCCGACTGATCGGCGTAAGTGCCCGGTCAAGAACATGCTTTATTTTGTTGATTTTCGACTGCGCCCCAAACCCATTTAGCGACACAAGTACATCATAGGATTTCAGTGCTTTTGGCTTGGTCACAAATGTAATGGCATCCTCTTCTACACCGGCCTTTCGCAGTGTCGAGAGATAGGTTTCCTGATGCCGCTTATAGGGACCGAAATACTGCCCATCATCATCCAGGCAAATGACGTCGATATCGCAGCCATAGCGACGATGCAGTGCTATCGCCAACTCCGGCGCTTGACCGTTCACGTCTGCCAAACTGCGCACCTCATCAAGGTCTAACGCAGGCAATATGGCATCTATTTCAAACCGGTCACTCTTCATATTGCTTCAGTTGCCACTTTGGGATGCGTCGGAACAAAACTGATCCACCACGGCTGACTTGTTGGTCATAAGCGAAACCACTGTTGGACAGCGCATCGAAACACTTTTTAATACCGATCCGTTTGATTTTCCGCGTGTGGATTTCCAAGAAAACTTTGTCGATGCCGGTCAAATCAAGCGGGGAAAACAGGTCACGTTCGCCACCTTCAATATCAACAACCAGCGTATTGGCCTTAAACTCTTGGATGATGCTCGACAGGCGCAGCGCTGGCACATCGATGGCTTTTACATAGGCGTCGTCGTCGTCCAACGATGACGACCAAAACTGTTCGCGAACATAAAACTTAATTGGCCCCTCGGTGCCACTATCGTTCAGCCCAACGCAATTGCGCACCTCAGCAGTGGTTAAGCCATTCAGCGCATGCACCTCTTTGATGAACTCACACAGGTTGGGGTCCGCCTCGATACACAAAATATTTTTCACATCCAAACTTGTGGCCAAAAAGGATGAGATAAACCCGATGCCCGCGCCCAATTCGATCACGCGATCATCTTTGTCGATAAACTTTGGCGTCCCCATCACTTCATCCAACTCATAACGGTTTTTCCGAATTGAGCGTTCAATTTTTGGGGTGATCATCGAAGGGTTCAGGGGGATTTTGACGCCCTGGGTTTCCAGAATTTCTGTCACTTGGCCTGTCCTATCCGTGTAAGAACCGTAGAGTATTTATTGTGTTTGATCAGCACGTCGACCATGCCAAATTCCTTCAATGTATTGATGCCGCCAGACCCGCGGCGCACATCCAAAACAATTGCACCTTGATCATTCATCTGCTCATTAAACAACGTCCCATAGGTGCCTATCGGAAAGAGGAAGCCACAAGAAGACAAGCTAATCGCAAGGTCAAATTTCCCAAGGAAATCTGTATCCTCATCCAGTGGGTTCATCGTGGTGATTTTCTCTGACGGGACTCCATTTTTCTCAAGAAAGTTGCGGGCTTTGCGCAGGTTGGAATACCCACTTGCTTGGTTACGATACCCAAAGTGCCGATCCTCGCTGTCTTCGATGTCGATCAAAACCAGATCACACCCGTATTTTCGATACAGAATAAGGTCCACCAAACCGTAACCACACCCGATGTCCACCGCGCGTTGCGGCGCAACATCGTCTGCAACTTCAGCAAAATGACCATATTCACGCTGAGCAATTTTGAAAGCATCTTGCGTGATCTTTTCGCGATGCTCTGCGGCATAGGCCAGCAAAGGTGCATCGTCACCGTCAATCCAAGCATTCACCTCAGGGCCAACAGGACCAATCTCCGAACGCTGCAACACGAGGTTTCCCAAATCAGCATCTGTGAACATGGAAAAGTCCAACGAGCTTGGATCAATGGCATCCGAAGCAGCGGCTTCTTCAGGTGCCGCCGCCATCATATGACGCGTCTTATGCGGGTCTATTTCGTGCTTTTTGAGCAGCTCATGAACATATGATCCCTCAGCAGGGACCCCATCGTATTTCGCTGCAATATTGCGGAAACGACGCCCCCAAAAATGGATCGACAGCGTGTCATCCAATATCAACTTTTTCGCCTGATCCCGACGGTTCGGGTTCAACGTCACGCCCGCATTCTTAAACGGTACGGGATAAATCACATGCCCCGGTTTTGAGTGTTTGATCTCTCCGGTGTCTTTCAAAAACCACGTAAGCGCATCCGGGCCCCACACGCCCCACGGCAAGAGCGACACATGTTCGCCATCTCCCCTGTCTTTTCGGGCTTGCAATTCCGCCTGTTTGGCGTCGCTGTACCAAGGTGGAATGGGGTATTCATCACTTGTGAATTTCATCATTGCTTTCAACGTCTTGGACGTTTTTGGTAGACGTAATACACCGTTGTTCACCAGTGGTTTTTCGTCGGAGATCCAGCCGTGAAAATGTTTGCCCTTCAGCTTCCATGGCTGGCAGCAAAACGCATCGGTATCGGCCCAAACATAATCCGTTTGATAAAGCATATGCAGGCGAAACACATCCGCATGATACGCAGGGCTGCCGGTTTTTGCATGACGGATGATATTGTCTGACGGTAAGATGTCATTTGCGTCCCGCTGACGCACGCCCTCGGGGATCCCTTTCACCTCATCATAGGTGAATAAAACAACGTCATGGCCATGATCGTGGAAGGATTTTAGACAAAGCTGTTCTAGCCAGCTCAACTCTTCCCCAACCCAAAGCGATGCAATGGTCGGAAGTGCCATTGGTGTCTGCCTCCTCAACTCACAACTTTCGGCCATTTTTGACCGTAATTTCATGCCCTTCGCGGGCAAGACTTACAATTTTCTAACGGCCTGAACACATTCTTGTCAATGCGCCCACTACGCCCATCCCGCCAACAGTGCGCCCATTTTCGGGTCATTGGTGCAAATATGCAAACACTGCATCCGGCCCGTTTTGCCACATATGTCTAATCCAAAAGGCATTAATGGTTGGTTTCGCCCTTCTCGACGGTAAACCAAAAATCATCACCTGGCTCATGATCCGCAATCTCATCCGGAATGACGGCTGGCCCCGACAAAAACACATTGGCGCCAAAATGGGCATGCATCCGTGACAGGCGCTTCAACTTGCGGCTGGTCAGGATCTCAAACAGCTCTCGAAAATCTTCGCGGGTTTTTAGCTCTTCGATTTTGTCCCGATGCATTTTGACCGAATGCGTATGCGCCGCAGCGATATCCGGGTCAGACAAAAGTCGGTCCATTTCGGCCCGAACGGCAGGGATCATCCGTTTGATCGAGGTTTCTTCCTCGGCGTTGTTGTTCATTCGGAACCAATAAGACAGCCCCTGGTCCCGATCCACATGGTTCACCCGACCACGGTCCCGCTTGACCAAAAAGCTCTCGGCACTGCGCACCGCATAGTGATTAAGTTGCACCAGATCATAGCCATAGGTCGACATGGAACAGCGCCACCCATTTCGAAACATACTGGGCGGCATGTCCTTTCCTGATCCATTGACCCAACGAATATCTTCCCACAGCTGTGGTTTCAGCCCCTTAGGGCGATGCACTCCAAGTTTCTTGAAGATCCCAACATTGCGAAACAACGTTTTAAACCCCCAGGCCTGATGCGGCTTTCGGGTCACTTCAAAAGCGCAGCGATCAAAGGCTTCGATCATCAGCTCATCCTTGAAATCACGCACGTCGTTGTTACCAAAAAGACGCCAAGTCATTGAAATCATGTTGGCATCTCCGACCTCTTTGAACAGGTCAGGCAAACGCCCGTTGCCACATTTCACATTAATGAACTCGTCCACATCCATACAGACCAGCCAGTCTGAGTTGCGGATGACAGCTTCATCATCAGCCGCTTGCAAGGCGGCATGCTGCGGTTTCAGATCACCGTCACGAAAGGGATTGTCGCGGTGCTGAACGATGCCCTTTTCCTGCAACATATCCAGCATCGTATCGGTGCCATCCGTGCAGTCATTGGTATACACCAGAAAATCATCCACCCCGATGACCCGGTGATAGGCGAGCCATTCCAGAATGAACGGGCCTTCATTTTTCATTGTGGTCACAATGGTGGTCTTCAGCGTCTTATTCCTGGACCTCTCCAGCTTTTCTTTGGGAATACGCACCGGCTTGCTGGCAAAATAGCCTGTGGCCAGATCCAACAGAACATCAGCCTCGACCAAGCTGGTTTTTGGCACAATTTTGGACACGGAGTCGGTCGGGTGACGCAAGGCCATAAAACGATAAAACGGCACCGTCACATCAGGATCAGCTTCAGCGCCCACCACGCGGATCAACCGCCAGATTGCCCTTTTCCCGAGCTTTTTCGGGGCTATGCACCAGCGTCTGCGAACCGCATCTGAATCAAATTGCAAACAAATATGATCCGCAAAACTGGCCACATCTCCGACGCGGACACGCCATGGATAGGCTTGCCGCCCCTCAAGCGCCACGTAACCCGAAGGCGAACTTGTGGCCAAATCAAATACCGATGCCCCGTCAGGCCCAATGATCAAATCAAACAGATCGACATTGGCTACCGCCCGCGCCTCACACAGAAACCGCGCGCGCATGATTTCGTAGACGATCATCTCGCCCAGCGGGGATGTCCACGGGTCGGCGGCAGGAATTTCCATCCGGTCTTTTCCCGGCGCGCCATGGACATTGAAGGGATGCGCCTCATCCGGCAAATCATACTTGCCAAGCTGGCTCTCGGAATGCACCACAAGCAGCTGTTCCAGATCACCCAATTTGCTTATTTCACCGGCTAGGGCCGCGCTAAACTCTGCGCTGTCTCTGGGCTTTGCGCGGTCAATAATCACAACCCCCTGCATCCGGTGCCGGGCAATATGATACCGAATCCATTCGACTGTCGTTTCAACGGTCTCACCATTGCGGACCGCAACCAAGACATTCAGATCATGAAACAGATCTGTTTCATTCTCACTCAGGACAATCTCTTTTGTCTGCCCCTGTAATCTGATGGTAAGCCGGTCGCAGTCATTATCATATGCAAGATCAACCACAGGCGCGCCGCCAAAATTATGTACGGTCATTTTCTGTGGCTCGGGAGAGATCTGAAGCCCTTCGACCTTGGATCGGGACGCAAAGAACAACCGCACAACCCGGCGGTCGTCGAATTCGGTTTCAACAGCGTCCAGCAATACGGCGTTGTCGAAAGTGCAAACCGTTAGTTTACGCTCCATCCATGTCGCGGACTCTTCGTTGGTGCTCTGCCCAGACGTCATACTCGATTGCTCTTTTGCCAATTTCTTTTTTGTGCATACCGCGGACATACGCGCGCGCATGACATGCTTATAGCAGCATGATTGCCGTTGGGGCCACAGGGCGCAATGGGGAAAATCCTTCTCACGCAATCCCACCACAGAAAACGCCGCCACAGGCATTTGCTATGGCGGCGTCAAATTTGTTCAATTGGCAGGCGGATCAATCCGCATCGGCAACCCCTTCGGCCCGCAACCGCGCCCGGCGCGCCCGATAGCTGGGCAGGATGACCAGCAAAGCCGCCAGCGCCAACAGACCCATCGTCATCGGACGTTCCAGGATAAAACCAATGCCATCATAAAGCTGCATCGACCGGGCAAAGTTATCTTCCAGCATTGAGCCCAGAATGAACCCAATCAACAGCGGTGCCAGCGGGTAATCGGCAAAGCGCAACACCGTTGCGGCAATTCCAAGCCCCACAAGGATCAAAAGTTCCGTCGCATTGTTTTGGCCGATATAGGCCCCCATCAGGGTAAAAAACAGGATGAAAGGGATCAGGAACGTGCGCGGCACCGCCAGCACTTTTGCAATATAGGGGATCAGCGGCAGGTTCAGGATCAACAAGATCACATTCCCCACATACATCGAGATGATCACCGCCCAGAAAATCTCGGGCTGATCAATCATCAGGCGCGGACCGGGGGATACATTCAACGCGATGAGCGCACCCAGCAAGATCGCTGTGGTGCCTGACCCCGGAATACCCAATGTCAAAAGCGGTACAAACGACCCGGTGCAGGCGGCGTTATTGGCGCTTTCCGGCGCAGCAAGCCCTTTAAGAGACCCTTTTCCGAACTCATCCTGCTCCTCTTTCGGGGCGATATTACGCTCCACGGCATAACCAAGGAACGACGCAATGGTCGCGCCCGCTCCGGGCAAGACACCGATCAAAAACCCTTGGATCGACTGACGGCCAATAACTGGCGCGATGGATTTTGCCTCAGCCCGCGTGATGCGCAGGTCTTTGATTTCGCCGCCCGTGTCAGCATTGGAACGACTTGGGTCAAGCACCAGATAAATCGCTTCTGGCAGGGCAAACATCGCCATCGCCAAGGTGATAAAACCAAAGCCAGACTGAAGATCCATAACCCCCATCGTAAAGCGCGGCATATTGAACAGCGCGCCCTCGCCCACTGTGGCCATCATCAGGCCCACAAAGGTCATCAACAGCGCTTTGGCCACCTGCCCCGTGCCCGCAAAGGCGGCGATGGCCGACAGGCCCACCACCATCAGGGCAAAATACTCTGCCGAGTGAAACAAGAGCGCGACAGATGCCAGAGCTGGCGCAAAGATCATCAACAGAATGGCGCCAATGGTCCCGCCACAGAAAGATGCAATCGCAGCCACCGTCAAAGCTTTGCCGGCCTTGCCCTGACGCGCAAGCGGATAGCCATCAAAGCTGGTTGCCACGGTCGAGGCCACCCCCGGCGCATTGATCAGGATCGACGACGTAGATCCACCAAAAATCGCGCCGTAATAGACGCCGGCCAGCAAGATCAACGCAGCAGACGGATCACCAATAGAAATCGCAACCGGGATCATAATGGCGATGATTGACATCGGCCCCAGCCCCGGCAGCATGCCGATAAATGTGCCGATCAGACAGCCGCCAATGACCATCAAAAGGTTGGAAATGGAAAAGGCTGTGGCAAGACCTACGAGAATTCCTTCTAACATATCAGCCTCCTACCGCGAAAAATGTGGGCCACGGGCTGAGGAAAATCCCCAACACCTGCTGCACCAGATACCAAACAATGCCAGCGGCAAGGGCGGCCACCAGCGCCAAAACGCCATATCGTCGCTCGCCCAGAATAACCGAGCCCAGCACCAGAAAGCCAAAGGTCGCGGCCAAGAACCCGATCGGGCGCAAAAGCAGCGCATAGATCGCCATGAGACCCAACAACATCAGGGCTTGGCCCAATTTATACTCGGTCAAACGGCGGTAATTAATTTCGGATGGCTTGATCTCATCATCTGACTTTTCAATACCCAAAAGGATGATCAGCGCGCTGACGATCGTCAGCACCGAAAGCATTTTGGGAAAGGTCGATGGCCAGATTGGATTGCGTTGCATGAACGGCGGAAGGCCCCCATCCATGGTGAAAAAAGCGGTGTAGCCATAGACGAGACTGATCATCAGAATAATCAGCGCGATCCAGCGATCCAGTGCCATTGGTCCCCTCCCCGGGATAAAGATTATGGGCGGAAAAAGGGCGCAGCCAACGCATGGCCACGCCCATCAATTGGGGGCTTAGAGGAAGCCCAACTCTTTCATCAGATCACCAATGACCTGCTCCTGCTCTTCCAGGAACATTTTGAAGTCATCGCCTGAATTGTGGATGTTCACCCAACCGTTGCGCGCGCGCACGGCTTCCCATTCGGGGGTGTCATACATCTTGGTCAGCGCCTCTTGGTACATCGCCACCTTGTCAGCGGGCAGATCGGGTGCACCAAAGAACCCACGCCAGTTGACAAAGGTGGTTTCCAACCCTTGCTCAACCATGGTCTGCGCATCCGGGGCCGCTGCCACGCGTGCATCCGCGGTCACACCGATGATTTTCACTTCGCCTGCATTGGCCAAATCAACCGCTTCGGAAAAGCCGGTTGAAAGCGCCGCAATCTCGCCGGACAACAGCGCCGCCATGGCTTTGCCGCCCGCGTCATAGGGGATGTATTTCAGCGCGGTGGGATCTTCGCCCGCCGATTTCATCACCATCGCCGCAACAAGGTGGTCCATCCCGCCGGGAACCGACCCGCCGCCCACAGCTGTGCCCTTCATATCCGCCTTATAGGCCGCAAGAAAATCTGACATGGAGTTGATTGGGCTGTCTTTGCCCACAACAATCGCCGCGTAATCGCCGATGGTGCCAGCGACCAAAGTCAGGTCACGGAAGTTATGTGGGAACACACCCGTCAGCGACCGGATCACGATGGGGGTGGAATTCACCATCAGCGTGCCATGCTGGCTTGCGGCGTTTTCGATCAGGTAACCAATGGCTTTTCCGCCACCGCCTCCGGACATATTTTCGTATGAGGCAGTGCCGACAAGCCCGGCCCCCATCAATGCTTCGCCCGTGCCACGCGCGGTGCCATCCCAGCCACCACCGGCGCCACCGGGGATCAGAAAGTGAATGCTGTCAGCCACTTTATGACCATCCGCAAGAGCAGGCACAGCAAAGCTCATCGCGGCAACAGCGGCGGTCATCATCATCCGCCGGGTTAGGTTAAGTTTAGTCATGGTATCCTCCCATTTGACAAATCGCGGGCGCACCGCGCATGTCTGAAAGGGAACACGTAAAGCTGACACAAACCTGTCACACGCAAAATGAAAGAAGGCACCCTGCATGAGATTTCTTCTGGTCGAAGACAATACCAGCCTGGCCAACGCCATCTTGGATCGTTTGCGTCTGGACGCCCATGTGGTGGATCACGCCCCCGACATTGAAAGCGCCGAAGCGTTTTTTGCCACAACCGATTACGACTTGATATTGTTGGATATTATGTTGCCAGATGGGGATGGCCGTAGCTTTTTGAAAGCCCACCGCGAACGGCAAGATGAAACCCCAGTCATCGTGTTAACCGCCCGCTCCGAAGTGTCAGATCGGGTGGGTGTTTTGGACCTTGGGGCGGATGATTACATCACCAAACCTTTTGATTTTTCCGAGCTCGAAGCCCGCTGTCGCGCCGTGCTTCGCCGCCGTGGTGGGGGCAGCTCCAACGAGAAACGATTCGGAAATTTGCGCTTTGACCCGATGGCTGGCACATTGGTTGTGGGTGATCGCTCCGTCACTTTGCGCAACAAAGAGCTGCGTTTACTTGAGGTCTTTCTGGGGGCGCCCGACCGAATATTCTCAAAGGGCAAGCTCGTGGATCGGTTGTTTTCTTACGAAGAGGACGTCTCTGAGAATGCCATCGAAGTTTACGTCGGACGGCTGCGCAAACACCTGATTGGATCTGGTGTTGAAATCACCACCGTACGCGGCATGGGCTACCGGATTTCACAAACATGACCGCGAGTGCGAAGACCGACATCCAAATCAGCGGTTCAATTCGCAAACGGCTGCTTCTTCAACTGCTGGGAACCGCCGCAATCTTGGCCGGCGTGCTTATTGTCGCTGTGCTGGGTTTTGTGCGCGATGTGGCCGAGGAAAGCCACGACCGGATCCTGTCAGCCTCCGCCACATCTATTTTGGACTCGGTCACTGTGACAGCGGGCTCGCTCTCCGTAGATATCCCTTACGCGGCGCTGTCCATGTTGGGCAACATCAGCGATGACCGGGTATTTTATAGCGTCACCTCTGGTGGCACATTGCTGACAGGTTATGAGGATTTACCCGATATTTCCCCGCCACTGAGCGCCGATGGACAACAGGGGCAGCCGGCGTTTCCGACCGTTTTTCAAACGCTGGATTACAAAGGCGATAGCGTGCGTATGGTCACAGCTTCGCGACGTTTATCGCTTAACGGCATTCCAAAGGTCATCGCGGTCAATGTGGCACAAACCCGCGACGGTCAGGCCCTGATTTTGACCCGCCTTACGCGATCCGCCATGGCGCTTGGCGCGGGTTTTTTCCTTTTGGCATCATTGCTTGCGGTGTGGTCGGCACAATCCACCATTCGGCCTTTGGCGACGCTTACACAAGCCATCTCGCGCCGTGGACCGAAAGATTTGCGCCCAGTAACGCGCCCGGTCCCTTCGGAAATGGCACCGCTTGTGGCCTCGCTCAACACCTTTATCGAACGGCTCAGCGCATCTTTGTCACGCTCCGAAGACTTCATCGCCGAAGCTGCGCATCGCGTGCGCACTCCGCTGGCCACCGTGCGCACGCAGGCCGAAATCACCCTGCGTCGGGTTGAACGCGAGGACAACCGTACCAGTCTGCGCGAAATGATCCGCGCCATCGACGAAAGCTCGCGAGCGGCGGGGCAATTGCTGGATCACGCAATGGTCACCTTTCGTATCGACAGCCTGGAACAGGCCGAGTTTGATCTGTCCGGTTTGGCCGAGGAATTGGTCGAGCGCTTGCACCCCATGGCCGAGCTGCGCGACATCACCTTAATGTTTGACGGGCATCCGCCTTGCCTGATGCGTGGCGATCCGATTTTGATCCAAAACGCAGTCCGCAATATCTTGGACAACGCCATCAAATACTCACCCTCTGACCGTCAGGTGTGGATCAATGTCACGACCGAAGCGGGCACCGAATGTGTTTCCGTTCGTGATCAGGCTGGTGGGTTTGGCGATACCGACACTCGCATCCTGACCGAGCGTTTTGTGCGGGGCGACAATGTGCAAGGCACCGTCGGCTCCGGGCTGGGCCTGACCATCGCGCGCGAAGTCGTCGAGGCCCATGGCGGCGAAATCCACATCATAAACACCGAAACAGGAGACGGCGCATGCGTCACGCTTTGCTTTCCCTCACTCTGACACTTATTGCACTGTTCAGCACTGCCGCACAGGCGTTTGAGATTGAGGACCACCGCTGGTTTGGCCCCAAAGACGGCGACGTACTTCGAGTGATTTCCACCACCGACACAACCATTTTAACCCCGCTGATTGAGGTGTTCTTGCAGGACAACCCCGGTGTGGGGCTGGACTATGTCGTGGCCAGTTCAGGTGACGTGATGAAAGCCGTGAGCGAAGAGGGGCGGCAATATGATGTTGCCCTATCCTCTGCAATGGATTTGCAGGTAAAACTGGCCAATGATGGCTTTACCCGCGCACACCAATCCGCAGCAACGGACCTTTTGCCGGAGTGGGGTGAATGGCGCGAACATGTGTTTGCCTTTTCACAAGAGCCCGCGTCCATTGTGGTCTCAGCCAACGCATTGAACGCCGAAGAGGTGCCTCGCACCCGACAGGCGTTGATCTCGCTTTTACGCGATCAGCCAGACCGGTTTCGGGGCAAAATTGGCACCTATGATGTTGCGCAAAGTGGGCTTGGGTATCTCTTTGCCACCCAAGACGCGCGCACGGCAGAAACCTATTGGCGGCTGATGGAATTGATGGGGGGGCTGGGGGTGAAACTCTATTGCTGTTCCGGCGATATGATCGAAAGCGTGGCCGAGGAACGTATTTTGGTCGCCTATAATGTGCTGGGCAGCTATGCCCGCGCGCGCAAGGATCTTGCCGAACATATCGTTGTGATTGACCCCCAGGATTACACCCATCTGATGATGCGCTCGGCCGTGATCTTAAACAAAGGTGAAAATGCCGATATGGCCGGACGATTTGTGGATCATCTGATCCGTGCCGCTTGGTCCACCCCGCGCCCGCAGGAATATCCGTTCAGTGATCTTTCGAGGGACTTCACCTTGCAATCCGATGCCCAGCGCCCAATCAATCTCGACCCCGGATTGCTGGTTTATCTGGACCGCGCCAAGCGCAAACGGTTTTTGGAAGAATGGCAAAACGCTGTGCGGCAGAAATAGCTGATCAATCGATCATCGGGAAAACATCGGTCTTTTTCACGGTGCCATACACAAAGCTGGTGTCAATTGACGCAATGCCGCCGATCGGATGGATGCGGTTGCGAATAAAGTCCTCGTACGCTTCCAAATCAGCCACCACCACGCGCAGCTGATAATCCGTCGCGCCCGTCAAAACATGGCATTCCAAAACCTCTTCAATCGCGAGAACGCGACGCTCAAAGTGCTGCACATCGTCTTCGTTGTGGCGTTCAAGTCGAATGCGCACAAAGACGGTAATCGGCAGACCGTATGCAGCCGCATCCGCCTCCACCGCATAGCCGCGAATAGCCCCGGACGCTTCAAGATTGCGGACGCGGCGCAGGCAGGGGGACGGTGACAGGTTTACCTTGTCGGCCAAATCCTGATTGGTCATGCGCCCGTCTGCTTGCAGTGCACGAATGATTTGGCGGTCTTTGTGGTCCATGATTTTCCTTGAATATTGGCAGATTATGCCAATAACTTACCAAATTCTGGCAGGATTCGCAATCCATAACCTTTCAAACAGTGGCATTCTGACATCAACCTCTTATCGAGAAACCCAAATCAGGAGCATGCCATGTCGACCTCAAAAGGTTTTGCCACCCGCGCCATCCATCACGCCTACAACCCATTGGACAATGGCGGCGCACTCACCCCCCCGCTTCACCTGACCTCTACCTTTTCGTTTGAAAGCGCTGAGGCGGGCGGTGAGATGTTTGCCGGGGAACGCGAAGGGCACATCTATTCGCGCATTTCCAACCCGACCTGTGATTTGCTTGAACAGCGTATCGCAACCCTGGAGGGTGCCGAAGCGGGGCTGGCGCTATCTTCTGGAATGGGTGCGATCACCGCCGTTTTCTGGACGCTCCTGTCACCGGGTGACGAGGTGATTGTGGACAAAACGCTTTACGGCTGCACCTTTGCCTTCATGCAGCATGGCTTGGCGAAATGGGGTGTCAAAATCACTCATGTGGACATGACGGACCCAGAAAACCTGCGCAATGCCATCTCTGACACCACGCGCGTTGTGTATTTCGAAACCCCCGCCAACCCGAATATGCGGTTGGTGAATATCGCGGAGGTGTCGGTGATTGCGCATGACGCGGGTGCAACTGTGGTGGTCGACAACACATACGCCACCCCCTATTTGACCCGCCCGATTGAACACGGCGCGGACATCGTTGTGCATTCCGCCACCAAATATCTTGGCGGCCACGGTGATGTGGTGGCTGGCCTCGTGGTTGGCAAATTGGAACAGGTCACAGAAATCCGCCTCGTCGGCATGAAAGACATGACCGGCGCGGTGATGGCACCGTTTAACGCGATGCTGATCCTGCGCGGGTTGAAAACGCTTGCCCTGCGGATGGACCGTCACTGCGCCTCTGCCGCGAAAGTGGCCGAGTGGTTAGAGGCGCAACCCGGTGTGGGTGTCGTGCATTTCCCCGGCCTGACCAGCTTTCCTCAGCACGACGTGGCCCGCGCGCAAATGGACCAACCGGGTGCCATGATTGCCTTTGAATTGGACGGTGGGATCGACGCCGGGCGTCAAATGATGAACCGCCTGAACATGATCCAACGCGCCGTGTCTTTGGGGGACGCCGAAACGCTGATCCAGCACCCTGCGTCCATGACCCACTCGACCTATACGCCCGAAGAACGCGAGTTGCACGGAATCAGCGACGGTTTAATCCGCTTGTCCGTGGGGTTGGAAGAGGTGGCCGATATCATCGCCGATCTGGACGCCGCTTTGGCACCCGTCTTGGTTCAAGCAGCAGAATAAGGTTACGGGGTGCGCGCACCGCCCGCTTTGACCCGCCTGATCGGGATCGAAGACTGGATCGACGCCACCCCATCCACCTTGGTGAGCTTGCCAACCAAGAAGGCTTCGAAATCTCGCAACCCTGTGGTGGCGATCCGCATCAGGTAATCCCTGTCCCCGGTCATCAACCAGCAATCGACCACTTCGGGAAAACCGGCAATCGCGGTCTCAAACTTGACCAACGCGTGATCCACCTGGCGATCCAACTGGACCGAGACAAAGACGGAGACATCAAAGCCCAAGGCGGCCTCGTCGATGCGGGCCCCGTAGCCGGTGATAACGCCCGCGTCTTCCAACCGCCGAATGCGCCGCGCCGTGGGGGTGGGGCTGAGGCCAATTTGATCGGACAGGTCCTGCACAGAAATACGCCCCTGATCGCCCAAATGGCGCAGGATTCGAATGTCAAAGATGTCAAGCTCGACAGCTTCTACCAAGCAAGCCTCCTTTTTTGGCGCTTTCCTTCAAGACTTGCGCCAACAGAAACATAATTCGCCGGGATGCTGCAAGGCAAACCTGTTAAACTGCACCCCTGCCCCACGCCAAAATCCTGCTTTTCAGCGCGGCGGCAACGACCAAAGGACGCACCATGAGCACACAATCCTCCACCCCGATCGCAGATATCCAGCACCTGAAAACCGTGGAGCAACGCCTTCTGTGGTTGTCCCATTGGATGATCCACCACGCCAATCACGTGCGCCCCAAGGCGGATGGGATTAAGATCGGTGGGCACCAAGCCTCCTCCGCCTCGATGGTGTCGATCATGACGGCGCTCTATTTCAACACCCTGCGTCCAGAGGATCGCGTGGCGGTCAAACCCCACGCCAGCCCAATTTTTCACGCAATGCAGTATCTGATGGGCAATCAGACACGCGAAAAGATGGAGAATTTTCGCGGCTTTGGCGGGGTGCAAAGTTACCCCAGCCGGACCAAAGACATCGACGATGTTGATTTCTCAACCGGGTCGGTTGGGCTGGGCGTCGCCATCACGTCCTTTGCCTCGATGATCCAGGATTACATCACTGCAAAACCTTGGGGCGCGGATGCCCCACAAGGTCGCATGGTGGCGCTTGTCGGGGACGCCGAACTGGACGAAGGCAACATCTATGAATGCCTTCAGGAAGGTTGGAAAAACGACCTTCGTAACACCTGGTGGATCATCGACTATAACCGCCAATCACTGGATGGGATTGTGCGTGAAGGTCTGTTCGAGCGGGTTGAGAAGATCTTTGACGCCTTTGGTTGGGACGTGGTGCGCGTAAAACACGGCGTGCTGCAACGGGCCGCATTTCAGGAACCGGGCGGCGAGAAGCTGCGCGATTGGATTGATGCCTGCCCGAACCAACAATACTCAGCTCTGACCTATATGGGCGGCGCGGTTTGGCGCAAACGCTTAATGGATGACTTGGGGGATCAGGGCGACGTGACAGCGTTAATTGATGCCCGGTCAGATGCGGAATTGGCCGCGTTGATGGAGAACCTCGGCGGCAATTGCGTTGAGACGATGGCCGAGACCTTCGCCGCCATCAGCCATGACCGCCCCACCTGTTTTCTGGCATATACGATCAAAGGTTGGGGGACGCCGATTGCAGGCCATAAAGACAATCACGGCGGGTTGATGAACAAAACCCAATTTGCAGAATGGCAGTCGAACATGGGTGTTGAGGCGGGGGCGGAATGGGACCCTATGGCCACCGTTGCTGATCCAGCAGCACTTCAATCCTATTTGGGGCAGGTTCCGTTTTTTGCCAACGGCCCGCGACGTTTCCAAGATGCACAACTGGATGTACCCGAAATCGAACTCAGCTCTGATCGCGAGATTTCGACCCAGATGGCGTTCGGTAAGGTTTTGGATGATTTATCTAAGGGTGACAGTGACTTGGCGGCACGCATCGTGACCACATCCCCGGATGTGACCGGCACCACCAACCTTGGCCCCTGGGTGAACCGTCGCAAACTTTTTGCCCGCACAGCACAGGCGGATGCCTTTATCGAACACCGCATCCCCTCGACCGCAAAGTGGGAATTCACCCCCGAAGGGCAGCATATCGAACTTGGTATCGCAGAGATGAACCTGTTCCTGTTGTTGGGCGCCGCCGGTCTTTCGCACAGTCTGTTTGGCAAGCGGTTGATCCCTATCGGTACGGTCTATGACCCCTTTGTGTGTCGCGGATTGGATGCGCTGAATTACGCTTGCTACCAGGATGCCCGGTTTATGATTGTTGGCACACCATCCGGGGTCACATTGGCCCCAGAAGGCGGCGCGCATCAGTCGATTGGAACACCGCTGATTGGCATGTCCCAAGACGGCTTGGCCGCCTTTGAACCCGCCTTTGCTGACGAGCTTGCCGTGATCATGCAGTGGTCATTTGACTATCTGCAACGTGACGGCGAAGGCGACCCGGATGAACGCACATGGCTGCGCGATGAAACCGGCGGTTCGGTGTATCTGCGCCTGACCACCAATCCAATTGAACAACCCGGAAAACGTCATGACGATGCCTTCCGGCAGGGCGCAATTGACGGTGGGTATTGGTTGCGCAAACCCGGCCCCAATTGTGACGTTGTGATTGCCTATCAGGGCGCAGTGGCACCCGAAGCCATCAAAGCGGCCGGGATGATTGGCGAAACTCGGCGGGATGTCGGCGTCTTGGCCGTGACATCCGCCGACCGCTTGAACGCAGGATTAACCGCTGCACAACGCGCGCGCTCACGCGGGAATGCAAATGCGCAGTCGCATGTAGAGCATCTGATGCAAGACCTGCCGCCACACTGCAAGCTGGTCACCGTCATTGACGGGCATCCGGCCACCTTGTCTTGGCTCGGCGGTGTTGCGGGTCACCAAACCATCCCTCTGGGTGTGGAGCACTTTGGGCAAACCGGCACCATCGCCGATCTGTACCGTCATCACGGAATTGATGCTGCGGCAATCGTTGAAAAGATTGCGGGGTTGACCCAAGGGCGGCGCATCGTCTCGCACAGCAGCTAAGCGATAACCAGAGCGGGGACCACCCCCCGCTCTGATCATTCATCAGGTCTCGTCTGGCACGATTTTATCTTGGGTACGCAGATCAAAATCTGACGCGTCATGACGTTCATGAAGTTGATTTTCCAGCGGTCCCCACGTGCGGTTCACCTTGCGCCCACGCTGCACCGCAGGGCGGTCCAGAATGTCATAAGCCCAGCGGCGCAGGTTATTATAGCTTTCGACCTGCAAAAACTCACCCGCGTCATAGGCATCCCCCATCACAAGGTTCCCATACCACGGCCAAGTCGCCATATCTGCGATGCTGTATTCATCCCCGCCAAGGTAACGGTTTTCGGCAAGCTCGCGGTCCAAAACATCCATCTGTCGCTTGGCTTCCATGGTGAAGCGATCAATTGGATATTCAAATTTTTCAGGGGCATAGGCATAAAAATGGCCAAACCCACCCCCCAAATAGGGCGCTGATCCCTGAAGCCAGAACAACCAGTTCATAACCTCGGTGCGATGGGCAGGATCCTCAGGTAAAAAGCGGCCAAACTTTTGCGCTAGATAAAGCAAAATCGCCCCGCTTTCAAAAACCCGACTGCCTGTGTCTGTATCAAGAAGCGCTGGGATTTTTGAGTTTGGATTGACCGCGACAAACCCGCTTGAGAATTGGTCGCCGTCACCGATCTTAATCAGATGCGCATCATATTCTGCCCCAGCTTCCCCTTGTTCAAGAAGTTCTTCAAGCAGGATGGTGACCTTTTGCCCGTTTGGTGTTCCAAGCGAATAAAGCTGCATGGGATGTACACCGCGTGGCAGTTCGGCATCATGCGTGGCGCCCGCGATGGGGCGGTTGATGCTGGCCCATTCGCCACCATTTTCAGCATCCCAAGTCCAAATTTTTGGTGGGGTATATGTATTGCTCATCGTGACCTCTTTCCTACACAGTGTAGGACGCCGCGAACGCGTTCGCGGCAGCTTCCGGAACTCAAGCGAAATTTTTGCAAAAGACACCCAAAGAAGTTCGCGCTGAACTCCCAAAAGAATTCGCGAAACTCTCATAGTCGTTCGCTCAAAGCACCTTCGAAAAAAGTGTTTTGCGAGTCTCGAAAACGAATCCATATCCTGAGGTTTTGATAGCAAAAACAGTAGCTTTTGGAAAGTGCGAAATTCGCGGTCCGATTTGCGGATTTTAGCGTGAAATTCGCCAGCAGCGATGTGCTAAAGAGTGTAATCCGGTGTCAGCAAAGCTGTCATTGCAAAAAATTGAGCCAATCAGCTGACAGCAAGGTCGGCGCGCCGCATAATCGAACCATTCAGATGAGCCAAGCTTTCTCGTGGATTTGACTGCCTTTGGCACGAAAATTCTGATGGCTTAAATGCAGGGATCTAACGAGTCCATATTAGAATCTAAGCATGTATCCCTGCATCCACTGCGTCGAAGTAGGTGATTACATCATCCGCTCTGCGTTGCTCTACCAGCTGCGCTGCTGTGAGGCCGTCGAAGCCTGGGAGTTCTTCGTTTTCGAACCAGTTCAGTGCCGCTTCGTCAGTTTCAAATCGCGGACGAATTATCCGTAAGATATCACTCTTCGATTTTGTCATCGAACCTATTCCTTCCGTTGCTTAGCGTCGATCTTATCGGGCCTCACGATGCTGCCGTCAGCTCTACAAACTCGGCCATCAGGTGAATGCCAGCGATCTCCGTTCTCGGGGCAATACTTCCTCGAAAAGCCGATTTTCCGGCCAGAAAAGCCACCCCCCTTCACAAAGGCATTCTCAAGTCGCAGGTTATTACTTGAGACCTCTCCTCTTTCGAGGCGTCGCAGATCTTCAGCTCTGCTGTGAGCCTTCTCTTTTGAGCGCTCGGAGAATTTGAAAGACTTCTTTTTCCTATCTTATTGATATCAGCTTTTGTCGTCCGGCCAAAGCTCCACCCTTTGATTATCGGGAACTGCGGATACCGGGGACAACTGACTGGCAGCAAGGTCTGTGCAAAAGCATCGCAACTGGCGACCAAACTATCCGTCTTGCGAGTCAGCACTTCCGAATAGTTCGATGGCGTGATTGGGTAATCGGCGACTTTGGGGTGCTTTGCCTATCAAGCATGAACTGTCAGGGCCGTCGACATGCTGCGCTGGTTTCCTCAATGAGGTGGCATGGCGCGGTTTCTATGAATTCATTGACGAGGTCTGGATCGTGGATGGGATCGCTCCCAGAAGTCCTGACCAAGTGACGTAAATACAGGAGAGTAGCGGTTGTGATGAGAGACACGCAGGCACTGAATGCAATTTCGATCCCTGTCATTTTCGGGCCTCCTGCAGCAGATGATAGGGCGCGTTTTTGACGATTTCGCTTATGTCGGGCTCTGGCTTAGGACGCGATACCCACCAAAGAATCGCAGCGCAGGCGTATCCAGCGACCACGTAACTCACACACACAATCAAAAGCGCTGTTTCGAAGTTCATTTCCCCACTCCTGCCCGCCAAGCATAACACAATCCTGCAGCATCGTCGCCCGCTCTATAGGCAGTCGAGCGCTGCGACAGCGCCCTGTAAACTCGGTTAAACCGCCCTGGATTGACTGGACCTGTCACGGCTGAGCGCCTTCTGCTTGGCGCGCTCTGCAAATCTGAAGGTCTTCTGTTTCATAAGATCAGAATACACAACTGCCCTGAGCCTTGGACGAATTTCAGTCGTGCGACCAAGCTGCCTGCTTAAGGCAATGAACAAAGACTGATCCTTACCTAACGAGCGGAATACAGTCGTTCATTCAGCTCTGAACCAATACTGCTACATCAGGCCCCCGAACCAATCAGTCTGTTGTCATGGGCTACCGGACGACAAAAACGGAGCAAGGCGCGCGCCTTGCCAGACGGGAGGCGGTTGAACCGAGCGCATAGCCTTCGCTGCCCGGGCGACTGGCGGCGGTGATTATGAGATCAGCGCCGCGTGTTTTGGCATACTCTGACAGGACAACGCCAGGTTTGCCGGTCAGGGTCACCTTCTCGATCCCATCATAGCCCTCAAGTGCTGCGTCAAACGCCTGCCTGATCCCTTGCACCATCCGGGTGCGATCCGGTTTCACCATCGTGTATTCCGCCACATAAGCGGGGATGTCTTCCAGCACGGCCACGGCGATGATCTTGCCGCTCGGGGCGCAAAGCTTTTGTGCGACCTCCATTTTGCGCGACACGGTTTCGCTGTGATCCAGCGCAATGGGAACAAGGATAGTATTGAACATGGGCAGGCCCTTTATGGACCGCCGGGACCATGTGGCCCCGGCGAATTATTCAGGTTGCGACGTGGCTTACGTCTTTGTCGGGTGAATAGATATCGAGGATGTTCCAATGCCCCGTCGTAGGCGTTGGGTTGTTGATCATCGGAACGTCCAGCACCGTGGGTTTGCC
>ATLU01000143.1_pt1 | contig 22443 bp, 26 predicted proteins | sample 178751 | NCBI WGS metagenome assembly ATLU01 (sample SAMN02211837, study PRJNA209200) | bioreactor metagenome | isolation source: day 23 sample from continuous culture bioreactor inoculated with sediment... | place: Germany: Wadden Sea | collected 2011
AAACTGAACAGGCCTTGCGTTACAAGCTCTTCAAAATAGCGCACCAATCCGCCGCTGCCAAATTTGCGCTCGGTTGGTGACGGGGGGATGACCAAGGCGTTGATCGTAATCGCTCTGACATGTGGTAAATGGCGAACGTCCTGCGGTCGCGGACCGGCGTTAGAAATCCCATCCCCGGAAATATCGAGCGTGTGTTGCCAACAATCAGGGCGTTGTGCCAAAAGTGCGGCCCCATAAGAAATGGAGGCGCCTAATCCGGTAGAGGGATCCATTGGCAGGCGTTGGGTTAAGGACAATTGTGCGGCTATCTGTTCTAAATCGGCGGCGCTTTTAATGCTGCGCCACCTCGTCAACAGGCGTTGGTCGGTGGGCCCGCTCCATTCATAGATTGCTAAGGTGACGGGGGGTTGGGCTGGGCCAAAAAGGCAGTTTGGACATCTTTTTGCAGCAACGCCATTGCCAACCCATCGAGTTGCAGCCGGTATTCCGTTGCATCAACAGAGCCGGAGACATCCAAGCCTAACGCCAAAGCCTGACGACAAGTCTCTGCGGTGGCAGGAAGGTAAGTTAAGGCCAGCAAGGCAAACCCGACAACCAGATTGCGCATCTTACCAGCTTCCAATGTTCTCCATGCTCGCCCATGGTTCCTGTTTTGGCAGGGCCTCGCCCATTTGCAAAAACTCAATCGAGATATTGTCGGGAGATCTCACAAACGCCATGCGCCCATCATGTGGCGGGCGATTGATCACCACACCATTGTCGGCAAGGTGTTGGCATATCTCATAAATATTCTCAACTTCATAGGCGAGATGGCCAAAATGGCGGCTGTCCGAGGGCAAGCCTTCGTCGCCGTCCCAATTGTGCGTAAGCTCAACCGGGCATTCTGGTTGACCAGGAGGGGCCATGAAAATCAGTGAAAATCGCCCTTGTTCAAAATCACGTCGGCTGATCACTTCCAACCCCAGCAACTCAAAAAAGGCGATGCTTTTGTCCAGATCCTTGACCCGAACCATCGTGTGTAAATAGCGGATATCCATCTCTGTCTCTCCTTTGACTGGCACAAGCCTAGCAGAACTTAAATCGGGGGAAAGGTCAGAAGTTGGAGGACAGCGAAAGCCCGAGAGCCGTTTCCTTGCTGCTATAAAGTGAGACATTCGAGTTTGTTTGGCGGTGGCGCAGGGACACAACTGGGGAAAATCCCATAAACCCAAGTTTTGACAGGGTGATCGCGGCATTGGCTTCAACGCTCGTGTCTTCGCGTGCGCCTGAAACATAGGGCGACACGTCGTAGGATCGTTTGCTGGCCTGTAAGCCCATCGACAGGTCCATCCCCGCGATAGGTTTTGCAAAGGTGACGTCTATGCCTGCGCGATACTCGTGATATTCGCGTGTTAGGTCGTCGGAGAAACTTTGCTGATAATCCGCCGATAAGGTCCAACGCTGCCCAAATCCGGGCAGGGAATAGCGCAACCCCACGGACCCCACATAGGTATTGGGGGTTGTGGTTCCAAGATAATCCTGAAAATCCATACGTGTGTGCAGGGTTAGGCGTTTGCCGGGCGATACATTCCAATGAACATCCACGCCGACACTGGCGAAATTTGACAGTGGGGATGTGCCGTACCAGTTGCGCCCCAATCGGGCGGAGAGATCAAGGCGCGTGCCTTTGTCCGAAATGATGTGTTGGTGTTTGAACGTCAAGGCCGCAGAGGTATAGCGAAAATCCCCGCCTTTGGCGGTTGGGACGGCCTCTTTGGCGTCATCACTTAACCATGTTTCCCGATGATAGGCTTGAAACCCCAACCACGTTCGGGACCGCTGTGTTTCATTCAGACGATAGGAGATATCTGCGGCGGCAAACGCCTGAAAGCCGGACAGCGCTTTTGCATCTTCGGACAGCAAGAAGGGCAATCCAAACAAGGTGGTGGTGTCTTTAGACGACCCGCCATTTACATTTGAACTTGGATTTACACCAAAGCCAAGGTTTACGCGCCACGGGTTTGTGGATCGTACATAGTTGAAATCGCGTCGTAATTGCGTTTTTTGACCCGGCGTTGTGGCGTGGTCAGATGCGCGCCGCAACCAGATTTGTGCGCGGGTTTTGCTGCCTGCGGAGGACAAGGCCTGCGCAGTAATCAACGAGGTGGCGAATTTCTCATTGGGTGTTTTGGCCAATTGCCATGCGCGGCGTGCGGTTTTTCGAGCCGCTGCAAGTTTGCCCAAATCCCGTTCTGCCCTTGATTTGAGGATCAAAATACCAAATTGATCGGGGGCAACCTTTAAAAGTGCATCGGCCAAAGCCAAGGCGAGGGCGGGATTGTGTGCGGCCAAAGCCTCGCGTGCGGTTTGGTGCATTTGTGCCGGGGACAGCGTGATGGATTGCGCCTGACCCGAAAGTGGGGTCAGCGCCAACAGGCCAGCGATAAGCCATGGTTTCAAACGTGCCATCGGATCAGCGGTACAGAATGAAGCCGCCGGTTTCGCGGATGGTGATGTCATCATCCAGCGGATGGGTGCTATCGACGACCACGACGCCCACCACTTCCATATTTGCGCCTTCACCTGCGAGCACTGCAAAATACTTCCCGCTTTCATAGAGCTCACCTGACAGGGTGTTGGTGATGCCGTTGGTCAGCTCTCCAGCCTCGTTCAGCGTATTTTCACCAACGGTAAAGGCCAGATTTGGGAGGCTCGCCACTGGAAGGGCGGTCGCGTATTTACTATTGATCGCGGTGGTATAGCTGTTGGTAATATCGTTTCCATTCAGATCAAAAATCTTACGATTGTAAATTGATCCTTTCACGCCGGCACCCGCATTGAAATCATTGAAGTCGATATCGAGCACCATATCACCGGTTGTGTATTCCAACCCGCCTTTGCCTTTGAAATCACGCAAGCCCGCGTAGTCGCCGCGGAACGCCGCCTGACCCTTGGAGGGCAGCACCACACCGCCGTTGCGTTCGTACATAAAACCGCCAAACCCATAATCCGCATAGGCCCCGGTGCGCACGACCGCGAACTGCGTCACAGGCGCACCTTCGGCGGTGGTATTCTTGCTGATCCCAAGGATGGCCTTGTGGCCGAACTGATTGATTGGGGTTCCGGTCACGCTGTCGGCAAAGGTCGATGCGTTTTCGTACACCCGGTAGCTGCCCAAGGTCGCCACAACATCGTCTTGCGTGTATTCATTGGCCCCATCAAAGGCGAGGTTATCGACCGTGAACACATTTGTTGCTTTGTTATAGGTGATGGACTGCGCATACCCATTGCCGTTGCCATCCGCCTCTTCATAGCGCTCAATTGAACTGCCTGATCCGGGGTTCTCTGTCCCAGGGGGAAGCTCTGATTCCGCAGGCTTTGGGTTGGTCAACGGGTTGTATTGGCCGCCACAGGCACCGAGCGCTGTCAGAACAGCCCCTGTTATCAGTAGTTTTTTCATTGACCTGCCCCTCAAGGGATATTGTGATTTATGTTTTTTCCATATCAGGGCGGGACGGGGGTGATTTGTCAGGTTTCCCTTGGCCTTAGATGTTTTTTGCCGGTGGGTGTTGTGCGCTTGCGTCGCTTGCAGCACGTCGATTGGCCCCAGTCTGTTGTGCCGATTTTCCGGTATATAGCAGTTTTGCAATCACCTGCGCCTAGATATAGTAGCGCCAGACACAGCCACAGAGAGATTCGTCATGCCCCTTACCCCTGAGCAGAAAGCCGAGATTGAAGAGCAGCGCAGCCATCCCCAAACGACCCTGCGTGCCGTCAGTGAGGGGATGGAAAAGCATCTCTATACCGCGCATGAGGTGCTGGATCACGGCTTTGTCCGCGTCATTGATTACATGGGCGATGATGCCGCGATCTGTCAGGCCGCGCGGGTGAGCTACGGCAAAGGCACCAAGTCGGTGCAAAACGACGAGGGGCTTATTCGCTACCTCATGCGGCACTGGCATTCGACCCCGTTTGAGATGTGCGAAATTAAGCTGCACGTGAAATTGCCGGTGTTTGTGGCGCGTCAATGGATCCGTCACCGGACGGCCAATGTGAACGAATACTCCGCGCGCTACTCGATCTTGGATCGGGAGTTTTATATTCCGGCGCCCGAACATGTGGCGGCGCAATCTGTGGTGAACAATCAAGGGCGCGGGGCGGTGCTTGAGGGGGAAGAGGCCGCACGGGTTCTGGAAATCCTCAAGGCCGACAGCAACCGGGCCTATGACAATTACGAGGCGATGATTTCAGATGACGGGCAACAGGGGTTGGCGCGCGAACTGGCGCGGATGAACCTGCCTGCGAATATTTATACCCAGTGGTATTGGAAAGTGGATCTGCACAACCTGTTCCACTTCCTGCGTCTGCGCGCCGACCACCACGCGCAATATGAAATCCGCGTGTACGCCGACGCCATGTGCAAGATCGTCGCCGACTGGGTGCCCGCCGCCTACGGCGCGTTTGAGGATTACCGCATGGGCGGGGCCAATATGTCTGGCCGCGCAATGGAGTGCATTCGCCGGATGTTAAAGGGCGAAGAGGTTACGCAGGAGAACTCTGGCATGTCGAAGGGCGAATGGCGTGAGTTTGAGGGTGAGTTGAATGGGTGAGTGCAACGTTTTGTTACTTAACTTCTCTTCAATTGTTGTGTAACTAGATTTAGTGACAAGGTGAATCGCATGGGGCGAAAGGAAAAACTACGAGAGCGTTTTCTCTCGCGTCCGTCGGATTTTCGTTGGGGTGAGTTGACACGATTTCTCGCGGGGTTTGGTTATGAGGTTAAGAAGGGAACTGGTTCTCGAAGGGTGTTTGTCGGCGATGGCTTGCCTAGGATCCGTTTACATGAACCCCATCCAAAGCCCATTGTTAAACAGTGTTATCTAGATCAAGTGAGGCAACTTCTTGAGGATGAAGGATTGCTATGAAACAGTTCGAATATAACGGATACATCGGGTCAATTGAATTTGACCTTAGTGAAAACTTCCTGTTCGGAAAGCTTTTATTTATCCGAGATTTGGTGACTTATGAGGCTGATGACCCCAAAGGATTGGAGTTGGCTTTTCATGAAGCTGTGGACGATTATTTGGCTGACTGCGCCGAAGATGGCTGTGAGCCTAATAAGCCCTTTAAAGGCGCGTTCAACGTTCGCGTTAAGCCGGAATTACATAAGGCGCTTGCAATAGCTGCAAAGTCTCAAGGACTTAGCCTTAACGAATATGTTGCTAAGACTCTTTCTGCCCACGACGAAGTGGGGGTGGCGATTGAGCAATTTTCACGAAGTGCCCAAGAGCTAACCCACAAGTTGGAATACAAGACTTCTCAGTATTTCTCTGTTGTGGAAACCGTGCCTACTTCAAGCGAGAAAGAGATGTCTGCTAGGCCTACACGGCATAGCCATGATGGTAAGGTTATGTTTTTGAACCCGCTTGAATCTCGAAGAGTAAACTAATGCCAGGAATAGAAACTCTAACTACGGTTCTCTGCGAGGAAGTTCGCAAGGAGGCAAGTGGGCAAGCTACTATCGTGGGCGCCTTGAATCGCGGTCCCTACATCGCCGCTAACGGTGATACTCAGCTTGGAAGGTTGGGCATCTACATTGAAGCAAAGTTGGTAGATGTAGAGAGAATTCGATTCAGGTTGCGAAATTCTGCATCTGCTCAGATTGTGTTAGAATCAGAATTCAGCTTTTCTTTGAAGGATGAGTTGCACAATTTACCCGAAGGCGTTGATTTAAGTGAGATTGAGGTGAACACTCAATTTGTAATCAACAAAGAAAGCGTGACGTTATCTGGTGCTGGAGACTATATTCTCGAAGCTCAAGTTGTTGAAGGTGATTGGGAATACATGCGTAGCTGGGAGTTTCCTCCAGAATCTGACGACTAACTTTTCCATTATCCACCCCAAAAAAGAAAACCCCCGCCAATCTTGCGATCAGCGGGGGTCTCACATTACTCACATAGCATGGGCGCATATTCGGGAAGCGTAAAACCGGTTCCCACTTTTACGCAACATGCTTGCGGGAAAATGCTTAGGCCAGCTCGAGGTTACCAGCTGAAGTCTTACCGTTACGACCTGTTTCCAGCTCGAAGGTCACTTTCTGGTTGTCGGCCAGGCCGGTCAGGCCAGCGCGCTCAACAGCTGAGATGTGCACAAAGATATCTGCGCCGCCATCGTCAGGTTGAATGAAGCCGTAGCCTTTAGTTGTGTTAAACCATTTTACGGTGCCAGAAGCCATTTCCGTCTCTCCTAAAGTATGTCACCCGCAACATGCGGCGACCTTGGTATCGCAGTCTTGAACTTACCGACTGCGTGTAGTGAGGCGGAAGATAGTCTGTCGTACGTGCCTCACATGCAACAGAATGCATCGAAAGGCAAGGGTTTCATTTCGGGGGGCGGCGGCTTTATGTGCATATATGTCCTTTTTCTCATTGAGTTTTACAAGTGTGTCGGGCAATTTCTGGATGAAATGCAACGTGATTAAAAAAGGGGGGGCAATGCGATTTTGGGGACTAAAGAACTGTGACACCTGCAAAAAGGCACAGAAGGCGTTGGCGGCGGCGGGGCATACCCTTGTGGTTGTGGATGTGCGCGCGGATGGGGTTGCCGCCGCGGATCTGGCACGTTTCTATGGCGTGTTTGGTGACGCGATTGTGAATAAGCGCTCGACCACATGGCGGGGATTAAGCGAGGCGGAACGCGCGGGGGATCCTGTGGCGTTGATGGCCGCCAATCCGACCTTGATGAAACGCCCGGTGGTAGAAAAGGGCGACCAGATGACCCTTGGCTGGGACGCAAAGGCACAGGCCGTTTGGGGCGCATGAAAATGGCCCCAACCTTGCGGCGGGGCCAACACTCATTACTAATTCCGATGCGGATCAGCGCAGTTTCAGCAGCCGGTCCAGCGATAAGGGGCCGGCGCCTTTGATCACCAGCGTGATCAGAACCACCATCCAAAACAACCGTTGGTCCAGGATTAAGCTGTCCGGGATCCGATCAAACCAGGCGCCCAGCGTTTCGTGATGCGCAATGCCGCCATGGCCAAAAAGATCGGTCAGGGTTTGCACGATCACAAAGCCGATCATGGCAACGGCGCTTAGCCGGGTGAAGAGGCCAACCACCAATAAAAGCGGTAGGGCAAATTCTGCCAAGGTGCCTGCGACCACAACCAATGTGTGAAAGGCGGTAAGCTGACCGACATCATAGTTCGCGGCCTCCATCGCTTTTGGGAAAATCTGCGCATAGGCCCCAAGCGACGGGGAGAAGACGCCAAGCACGCCCGCGCCGACCTTGGTCAGGGCTGAGGCCCAGAAATAGCCCAAAAGGGTCGCCGCAAAGGTGAAGCGTGCCAATGTCGGCAGGACAGCGGGGGAAAGACGCTCGACCTTATCAGCCAGCGTATTGTGAAATGTCACAAGAGCGTTCATGTTGTTATCCTTTTTCGATCTTGATGATCCCATGTCCGGCAATCAATGCGGAGAGCGTTGCGGTGAGGTCGAAATCTGCCACCTCCGAGGTGGCCAGACCCAAAGCGGTGCCAAAGGCGTGGCCCTTTTTTAAGGCGTTTACAAAAATCGCGCCACCAACGGGAAGGCGCTGTGCCACGGGGTCGTACCCACGGCGTGAAATCAGAATTTCCTCAGCCTGCATGGTGGGTTTTGGTCCGTCTTGCATGTTGAATTCCCAGATCGACAGCACCGGAAATTCCGAGGTGAGGGTTTCAACGGCTGGGGCCAGCACAAGACGGGTGTCCATCAGTGTGGCCTGATCCAATTGGGTCAGATCCGCCGGGGCAATCGCCTCGGCGTCGCCAGCGTGATAGGCGCGGCGCAACGCCAGCTCCAACCGGGCCACGTCGGGCAGGTATTTCAGATGCACGGTGCCGGGAAAGCCGACCAAAAATGTTGGCATCGCCGCACCGTAATGCATGATCAGCTGGGACGCCGGCGGATGAATGCGCAAATATACCAGCGCCATCTGGCGGAAAAACTCTTCGCCCAGCAATTTCGTCAGCACCGGAAACCCATCTACCAGCGCGCTGGACAGGGAATGGGCAACATTGTTGCGATAGACGCCAAAGCGTTTTTCGGCGTGGGTGCCTTCGGGCGTCACCAGCCCATCTGGCGCAGGTGTTTCCGGGTCCAATAAGGCATTGCGAAAGCTGGTTTGATTGACGGTCATTTCTTGCGGAGGTGTTGTCAATTCCAAGGTCATACAACCACCCCTTGCATATGTTTCGCAGCTCGGGCGGTTTCTGCCTCGAGCACATTAAAGTCAGGCACGTCATTGTCCCATTCTACCAGTGCGGGGCGTGCGCCACCGCTGGAAATCACATGGTCAAACAGCGCCCAGACCGGTTCATCCACGGGCTTTCCGTGACTGTCGATCAGCAGCTTGCGGCCCAGCTCGTCCGCATCTTCATCATGGCCCGCAAGATGAAACTCCTCCACCAAATCAAGCGGATAGGCGTCGATATAGGCGCGGGGGTCAAAGTTCAGATTGGTGGCGGATACAAACACATTGTTTACATCCAAAAGCAGGCCACAACCGGTGCGCCAGGCAAGTTCACGCAGGAAATCAGGCTCGGACCAGGTGCTTTGGGCAAATGCGAGGTAGGACGAGGGATTTTCCAAGAGCATTTTTCGCCCCAGATGGTCCTGCACTTCGTTGATATGGGCCGTCACACGGGTCAGCGTGTCATTGGTATAGGGCAGGGGCAGCAGATCATTCAGAAACTGCGCGTCATGGGTGGACCAGGCGAGATGTTCCGAAAACATCGCGGGGTTCAACCAATCAATCAGGGTTTTCAGACGGGACAAATGCTCTGGATCAAGGCGGGCCTCACCACCGATCGACAGACCAACACCATGCACGGAAATGGGAAATTTCTCAGCAAGGTGACGCAATTGCGCCAAGGGGCGTCCGCCATCCCCCATATAGTTTTCAGCATGGATTTCCAGCCAGGTGACGGAACCGGGTGCGTTCATTAACTCGTTGAAATGCTGAGGTTTGTAACCAACACCGCCAGCTTTGGGTAACGTAGCTTTTGGGGAAATGTCTAACATGGAACGCTCCCGGATCCTGAAGGCATGAGGCTCCGGCCACCCGGGGGTGGCCGGAGGGTCAATTTAGCTGGCAGGCAGGTTCATTTTGGTGGCTTCCAGCGAACCTTTGTGCATCATACCTGCGCCATCGGTCAGTTCCATGGTCTCGCAAGTGCCAGCGGGAACAAGTTTCCAAGCGTTGCCTTGGTAATCAACAGTGGAGGAGCCAGCACATGTGGTGCCTGGGCCGGCTGCACAATCATTTTGGCCGGCGAGTGCGACACCGAAGCATTTTTCTTGGTCGCCGTCAGCGAGAGCAGCGGTAGCATTTGCAGCAACAGCGGCGGTGATGGCACCCAGGATGGCGATGGATTTTACTTGCGACATGTGTACTTCCTTTCAGATTTAAAACTCGTATCGCCCCGGTCCGATTGACGAACTGTTTGTCGGTGGCGGTGAGGAAAACCTAGGCGGCGGCGGCGGCACCCGCCACTCACGACGGCGTTAGTCACAGGGCCGTGAACATATCGGGGAGCCGTGGTCACGGGTCTGTGATTGCGTTGGTTTGGTGCAATTGGCTAAATCGCAGTAAAATCAGGGAAACTCTTGGGGCGGTGGCGGTGCGCATTCTGTGCGTTTGACATAATTGGCCCGAGCGAAATGTGACATTTGCAGCTATGTTTCAGGGGCAAGGCGGCTATGCAGCGCGGTGATCACGGGTTTCGTGAGGATTGTGACGTATTTTGGGGAAATCCGGCATGGGTTTGTGATGCAAGGGATGGGTTTGTGATGCAAGGGAAAGACACGTGTTTCATATGTCCTTGGCCGACCGCGGACAAAAAAAGGCCGGTGCGCATGTCACCGGCCTTTGTCTGACATCTGTGCGTGTCTTACATGAGGTCAGGCGGGCACGAGATCAGGTGCGGTTGCCTCTGCGGCCAGAATGCTGGCCACCTCGTCCAATGGCAGAACCTTTGAATGCTTCTCGCCCAAACGGCGCATGGACACAGTGCCATCCTCGACTTCTTTTTTGCCCACGGCCAAGATCACCGGAACTTTGCCCACCGAATGTTCGCGGACTTTATAGTTGATCTTCTCGTTGCGGACATCCGCCTCGGCGCGCACGCCTTGGGCGGTGAGCTTGGCGACCACTTCTTGCACAAAGTCATCAGCATCTGAGACAATAGAGGCCACAACCACCTGACGCGGGGCCAGCCAGAACGGCAACTTGCCGGAATGCTCTTCGATCATAATGCCGATAAAGCGTTCAAAGGAACCAAGCGTGGCGCGGTGCAGCATCAAGGGGCGGTGTTTGGCGCCATCTTCGCCAACATAGTGTGCGCCCAAGCGTTCGGGCAGGTTCGGGTCGATTTGCAAGGTGCCACATTGCCAGTCGCGGCCAATGGCATCGGTCAGAACAAATTCAAGCTTGGGCCCGTAAAACGCGCCTTCGCCTTCTTGCAGCTCATACTCGTAACCCGCGGCTTTGATCCCGTTGGCCAAAGCTTCCTCGGCCTGATCCCAGCTTTCTTCCGTGCCAACGCGCTTTTCAGGACGGGTGGACAGTTTTACGCGCCAGTTTTCAAAGCCAAGATCGGCATAGATTTTGGCTAGAAAATCGACAAACTTCTTGGTTTCCGCCTCGACCTGCTCTTCGGTACAGAAAATATGACCGTCATCCTGCGTAAATCCACGCACGCGCATGATGCCATGCATCGCGCCTGACGGTTCATACCGGTTGCATGATCCAAATTCGGCCATCCGCAGGGGCAGGTCGCGATAAGATTTCAGGCCTTGGTTAAAGACCTGAATGTGGCAGGGGCAGTTCATCGGTTTCAGCGCGTTCACAGCCTTTTCACGGGCGTGATCTTCGTCGACCTCAACGATAAACATGTTTTCTTGGTAGTTTTCCCAATGCCCGCTTTCTTCCCACAGCTTGCGGCTGACCACTTGCGGGGTGTTCACTTCGACATAGCCGCCACGGGTTTGCTGACGACGCATATAGTCTTGTAGCGTGGTGTAGATTTTCCAGCCGTTGGGATGCCAGAAAATCATGCCGGGGGCCTCTTCCTGCATGTGAAACAGGTTCATTTCGCGGCCCAGCTTGCGGTGGTCACGCTTGGCGGCTTCCTCCAGCATGTGAAGGTGCTTTTTCAGCCCTTCTTTGTTCTGAAACGCCACGCCGTAAATCCGTTGCAACATGGCGCGATCACTGTCGCCGCGCCAATAGGCCCCCGCCACGGACATCAACTTGAACGCGTCGGCGGGCAATTGGCCGGTGTGCTGCAAATGCGGACCACGGCAGAGATCCTGCCAATGGCCGTGCCAATACATGCGCAGGGGCTCATCACCGGGGATGGCTTCGATCAGCTCAACTTTATAAGGCTCATTGTTGGCCTCATAGAATTTCACCGCGCGGTCGCGGTCCCAAATTTCGGTGGTGACGGGGTCGCGTTTATTGATGATCTCTTTCATTTTGGCCTCAATCGCACCGAGGTCTTCGGGCGAAAACGGCTCTTGGCGATCAAAGTCATAATACCAGCCATCTTTGATGACCGGCCCGATGGTGACCTTAACGTCTGGCCACAGCTCTTGCACCGCACGGGCCATCACATGGGCAAAATCGTGACGGATCAATTCGAGCGCTTGCGCGTCGTCTTTCATGGTGTGAATGGCAATCGACGCACTTGCGTTGATCGGCCATTGCATGTCCCAATGCGCCCCATCAACAGTGGCTGAGACAGCCTTTTTGGCGAGCGAGCTTGAAATGCTGGCGGCAATCTCGGCGGGGGTCACGCCTGCGTCATAGCCGCGTGAATTGCCATCGGGGAAAGTAAGGGAAATCTGGCTCATTGGCCTGCTCCTCGTCGTTTTGGCGCCCACGGAACGCCCGGTTGCGGGTTATGTGTCGTGGCGTTTTCGCGCGCAGGCGCAGGACTGTCAATGTTGAAATGCGGCACTAAGCGGCCATAAGGGGGATTGCCCAGGTTTTTCCGCGCATTATGGTTGGCGCATCAAAACAGGAGCCCCCATATGGTTGACTATCTCGACACCGCCCAATCCCGGCGCATTGCTTATGTGAAGACCGAGGGGACTGGCCCGACGATCGTGTTTCTGTCCGGGTTAAAGTCGGACATGGAGGGCACCAAGGCGGTCGCGCTGGAGGCATGGGCAAAAGAGAAAGGCTATGGGTTTTTGCGGTTTGACTACTCAGGTCACGGGCAAAGCTCTGGCGCGTTTGTCGAAGGGTGCATTGGCGATTGGCACGAGGATAGTTTGGCGGTGGTGGATCAGCTGACCGACGGGCCGATTGTGGCTGTTGGGTCTTCGATGGGCGGGTGGCAGTCGCTGTTGCTGGCGCGCGAACGTCCAGATCGCGTCGTGGGTCTGGTCACAATCGCGGCGGCGCCTGATTTCACCGAAGACGGCTATTGGGCTGGCTTTTCTGAGGATCAAAAGGCGGAGTTGCAGCGTGAGGGCCAAGTGTCGATCCCATCGGATTATGACGAGGATTATGTGATCACCAAGCATTTGATCGAAGAGGCGCGCAACAATCTGGTTCTGCGCAGCCCGCTTCGTTTGGGGATGCCTGTGCGCTTTTTGCAAGGGACCGAGGATACAGCCGTGCCCACATCCCAAGCGGTGAAACTGTTGGAACATGCTGAGGGTGACGATATTCGACTGACCCTGGTGAAAGGGGCGGATCACCGCTTTTCCGACGGAGAATGCCTTGATCTCATTCAAAAAATGACACTTGTTGTGATCAAACGTGCGGGTTGACGGTTGGGATGAGCAGATCGAAGGAGTGAGGGAATGCAAGAGCCATTGGTTCTGATACCGGGGATGATGTGTGATGCGCGCGCGTTTGCGCCACAAATCAATGCACTTTCGCGAGAGGTGAGCGTTCAGGTGGCGTCGATTTCGCAGTCGGACAGCATCCGTGACATGGCGGCCCAAGTGTTGTCGCAAGCGCCCGGGCGCTTTGCGCTGGCGGGGCATTCCATGGGCGGGATTGTCGCGATGGAGGTGGCCCGCCGCGCCCCCGAACGGGTCAGCCGATTGGCGTTATTATCGACCAGTCCTCTGACAGATACCCCAGCACAAGCGGCGTGGCGCGAACCGCAAATTGTGCGCGCACAGGCGGGGCGGCTGGCCGAGGCATTGCAAGAAAGCATGAACGCAAATGTTCTGGCGCCGGGGCCTCTGGTTGAAGAGATTTTGCAGCTTGTGCAAGACATGGCGCAAGATTTTGGCGCGGAGTGTTTCGTGCGGCAATCACGCGCATTGCAACGCCGCCCAGATGCGCAGCGCAGTTTGCAAAAGCTCAAGGTTCCGACGATGGTTTTATGCGGGGCGCATGACACGCTGACCCCGCCCAAGCGTCATGAAAACATGGCGGAGCTAATTCCCGGGGCGGAGCTGGTGATCCTGCCAAATGCCGGTCACATGCCGATGCTGGAGTGCCCGGAAGAGGTGACGCTTGGCCTAAAGGCATGGATGAGAATGCCGCTGGAGCTGCGATAGAACCGGAACTGCAATAAAAAAGGCACCCGAAGGCGCCTTTTTCTGATCTGGGATTTAAACCGGAATGCGTGTTGGAAGCGGCCCATCATCCTTATCGGATGTTGCGACTTTTACTTTTTCCGCCTTTGGCTTAGACGCCTTTTTCTTTGCGGCCTGCTCGGCATGCGTGCCCGCATTTTGATCAATGAAGTCAAGGACAAGAGGGCGGATGTTGTTGCGCCAGCTTTTGCCAGCGAAAATTCCGTAATGCCCGGCACCTTCTTCGAGGTGGCTGGCCTTTTTATCCTCTGAAAGCCCGGTCAAAAGATCCAAGGCCGCAACGCATTGGCCGGGCGCTGTGATGTCATCTTTGGACCCTTCGACGGTCTTCACCGCAACATTGGTGATCGCGCCAATATCAACTTTATGGCCATCCACGACAAATGAATTGCTGGCCACTTCGCTGTCTTTGAACAGGCGTTCAACAGTGGACAGATAAAACTCGGCGGTCATATCCATCACAGCGAGGTATTCGTCGTAGAACTTATTGTGTTTGTCATGCTCTGATGCCTCGCCACGCGCGACGCGATTGATCTGATCGGTGAAGGCTTTTGAATGCATCTCTGAGTTCATCGAGATGAAACCCGCGAGTTGTAAAAGGCCGGGATAGACCATCCGGCCAACTCCGCCGTATTTAAAGCCAACCCGTTGGATTGAAAACTCTTCCAATTGTCCCATGGTGACGCGGCGGCCAAAATCGGTGACATCGGTGGCGGCGGCATCGGGATTGATCGGCCCGCCAATCAGGGTCAGGGTTTGTGGCTGTGCATCCGGGTCGATTTCCGCAAGATAGGCGGTGGCCGCTAAGGTCAAAGGGGCGGGTTGGCAGACGGCGACGACATTGATGTCGGGACCAAGGTGGCGCATGAAATCGACCAGATAAAGGGTATAATCTTCGATATCAAACTTGCCTTCGCTGACCGGAATGTCGCGGGCATTGTGCCAGTCGGTGATATAGACATCCGCATCAGGCAGCAGGCTTTGCACGGTTGACCGCAGCAGTGTTGCATAATGGCCAGACATGGGGGCCACCAACAGAATCTGTCGTGCGCGGGGGGCACGACCAACGGCGTTAAACTTGATCAAATCACCAAAAGGGCGTTTCACCAGTGTTTCAATTTCCACCAAACGTTCGCGCCCATCTTCGGTCACGACAGTGTTGATGCCCCAATCGGGCTTTTCTTGCATCCGGTGAAAACTGCGTTCGGTGACTTCGCCCCATGCGGAAAGCATTTGGAAAAAGGGGTTGGGAATCAACGCAGTCGCGGGATAGGAGCCCATAGCGGCGGCGGTCGCGCCCAACCATTGGTTGGTGTTCCGCATCGTCTCCATCCAGTCATAAGTCGCCATGTAACGCATGCAATTACCCTTTGCTTTTTCAAACCAACCTACCGCATAGTTATAAACATATGCTGTTTTTGCAATGCTGCATCGCAGATAAAAATGCTGCACGTGCAAAATAAGATAGAGGGGAAATTACTTTATGACAACCAGCCAAAAAAATCAGGGCCATGAGTTGAATGAGTTAAATCAAAATCTAGCCAAGATTGAGGAGTTGTCCGCGCGATTAACCAATATTGTGGCCGGGAAGAAAACCGTTAGGCAAAGCCTGCAGGGCCCCGGTCAGGAATTTTATGCCAAGGCGGTTGCTGCCTGCTGGAATGATATGCTGGCAAATCCGGCCAAAATCATCGAACAACAGGTCGCGTTTTGGGGCAAAAGCCTGCAGCACGCGATGGAAGCTCAGCAAGCCCTCTCAGGCGGGGAGCTTGTGGCCCCCGAGGATCACACCCCAAAAGACCGGCGGTTTTCGAACCCACTTTGGGAGACGCATCCCTATTACAACTATCTCAAACAGCAATATTTGATCACCTCTGAAGCGATGGAAAAAACGCTGTCGGATGTGGATGGGCTGGACGAGCGCGACAAGCAAAAGCTCGGGTTTTTCACCCGCCAGATGATCGATATGATGAGCCCGACAAACTATCTTGCGACCAATCCAGACGCGATGGAGCGGGCGATAGAAACCGAGGGGCAATCTTTGGTGGATGGGTTGGAAAATCTGGTTCGCGATCTGGAAAGCAATGATGGCGAACTGGTGGTAAAGCTGGTGGATGAAAGCGCCTTTGAGGTGGGGGGGAATATTGCGACCACTGAAGGGTCGGTCATTTATCGCAACAGAATGTTGGAGTTGATTCAATACAAACCCACCACGGAAAAGGTCCACGCCCGGCCATTGATTATTTTTCCACCCTGGATCAACAAATTTTATATCCTTGATTTAAAAGAGCAAAACAGTCTGATCAAATGGATTGTTGATCAGGGATACACATTGTTTGTGGTGAGCTGGGTCAATCCGGACGCCAGTTATGCCGAGGTTGGGTTGGGGGAGTATATCGAAGAGGGGTATTTGGCAGCGATCAATGAGGTCAAAGCCATCACCGGCCAGAAGAAGGTGAATGTGGTTGGCTATTGCATTGCGGGAACCACGCTGTCTCTGACGCTGTCTTTGATGAAAAAGCGCGGTGATACCTCGGTGAACTCTGCCACATTTTTCACCACACTCACGGAATTTTCCGATCAGGGCGAAGTGGGGGTTTTCCTAGATGACGATTTTGTCAGTGGCATCGAAGAAGAAGTAAATGAGACGGGCTATCTTAGCAGTTTCTTCATGTCGCGGACGTTCTCCTACATGCGTTCGAATGATCTGGTTTATGGGCCAGCGATCAACAGCTATATGCTGGGCAAGACCCCTCCCGCGTTTGATCTGCTGTATTGGAACGGGGACGGCACCAATTTGCCCGCTAAAATGACGGTCGAATATTTGCGTGGGCTGTGCCAGGGCGATCAATTTGCGCGGGGCGACTTTGAGCTGCTGAACGAACATCTGTCAATTGCGGATGTTGAGGTGCCGATTTGTGCCATTGCCTGCGAGACCGATCACATTGCCGCATGGAAGTCGTCGTATAATGGGATGCGTAAGATGGGGTCAAAAGACCGTACCTTTATCCTGTCGGAAAGCGGCCATATTGCGGGGATCGTCAACCCACCCTCAAAAAAGAAATATGGGCACTATACCAATGAGAGTTGGCCGGAAGCGTCAGCAGATTGGTTGCAAGGTGCTGATTTTCATCAAGGGTCATGGTGGGGACGATGGGATAAATGGCTGTCTGGGAAGTCAGGCAAAAAAGTCGAGGCGCGCGAGGTGGGTGATTCGACCCATATGCCGCTTGCGCCCGCACCTGGAACCTATGTGTTAGCCAAAAAATCCTGACAAGATCCATAAAGCCATGGGTTGAGTGGCCACAACTCACTGAAATTTCCGAGTTTTAAAATTGTTACATGCTGCAGCGCAGAAAAAGCTTGACTTGCTGCACTGCAGCATGCATATTGTTTGCAGACGCAGAAACAAGGGCGCTCCAAACCTGACTGTTCAGGCCCGCCCATACTCGGAGAAGACCAATGGCTAATGCACAAGACTATTCAAAAATGATCCAAGACATGATGGGCGCATTCCCAGTAGACATGTCTGCCGCACAAGACGTTTTCAAAAACCAAGCCGCTTTGAGCGAGAAGTTTTCGAAAGTGGCTCTTCAAGCTGCTGATAAATCGGCTGAGATTTCGACCAAATGGACCAAAGAAACCTTGGCCAAACTGGGCGACGTATCGGCCGCTAAAGAAGAAGCTGCTGATTACTCAAAAGCGATGACCGATTTTGCATCGGCTCAAGCTGAGCTGGCTGCTGAAAACATGGCTGCTTTCGCAGAAGTTGCAAAGCGCGTTCAGTCTGAAACCGTTGAGTTGATGATGGCTGCTGGCAAAGATCTGGGCGAAGAAGCTCAGGCTGCTGTTAAAAAAGCAACTGACGATGTTGCTAAAGCCGCCAAAAAAGCGACTACAAAATAATCTAGGGTTTGATTGCCGGTCCCCTCCCGACCGGTCCTCCCTGAAAGGACGAGCATCTGCTCGTCCTTTTTTTTCGTTTGATCAAATGCCTTGCCAATATGGGGCGCGCTGGAATAGGATTTTGCAGTGCAGCAATCAAATTTGCTGTGGGGAGGAATAATGGCTCAAAAAGAAGAAACACTTCTGATCAAACGTTACGCAAGTCGGCGACTGTATAACACAGAAACATCCGATTACGTGACGCTGGATGATATTGCAGGTTTCATCCGTGGTGGACGCGAAGTTCAGATCATTGATCTGAAATCTGGTGATGATCTGACACGGCAATATCTACTTCAAATCATTGCGGAACATGAAAGCCGCGGCGAAAATGTGCTGCCCGTGGATGTCTTGACCGATCTCGTAAGGTCCTATTCGACGCAAGCCCAAAGCGTTGTACCGCAATTTTTGGCGGCCAGTTTTGAAATGCTGCGTGATGGCCAGTCAAAAATGATGGAAAATCTTGGCACAATGGGGCCAGGCATTCCCGCCATTCCCGGATTGGAGGCAATGCAGGCGCAGCAAGAAGCGTTTTTAAAAGCTATGATGGGTGGATTTTCAGGCGGGGCGTCGCCGCAAGGTGATGCGACTTCGGGCGATGAGACAGCCACAAAAGAAGAAGAGTTGGACGAGATTAAAAAGCAACTTGCCGCCCTTCAGGCCAAATTGTCGGGGCTGGGGTAATCTTTAAGTCTCAGACCTAAGAGATATGCGAGAAAAAGGGAGGCCGCTGCCTCCCTTTTTGCTTAAACCCTAGTGGATCTGATCAATAGGTGCGGATCAGCCCCACCAGTTTACCTTGAACTTTGACAGAACCTTCCGGCAGGATCCGCGTTTCATAGGCGGTGTTGGCGGCCTCAAGGGCAATCATTCCACCTGTTTTGCGAAACCGTTTCAGCGTGGCTTCATAGCCATCCACTTGCGCAACAACAATGTCACCATTGTCGGCGTGGCTGGTTTCACGGATCACCACCACATCCCCACTGTTGATGCCCGCGTCGATCATACTGTCGCCCTTGACCTCAAGCGCGTAATGCCGCCCGCCTGATCCCAGCATATTGTCTGGCACCGAGATATGTTGCGCCTCATCCGAGATCGCTTCAATTGGTTCACCCGCAGCAATGCGGCCCAGCAAAGGCAGGTCACTGATGCCGCGCCCCTCAAGCGGGATGGCGGTCTTTGGTGTTTTTTCCGGGCGACTGCCTTCGATCACTTTGGGCTCAAACCCGCTGCGACCCCCAGATTCCATCGTTTCCGGTAGTTTCACAATTTCAATGGCCCGCGCGCGATGGGCAAGGCGGCGGATAAACCCACGTTCTTCAAGCGCAGTGATCAACCGGTGAATACCAGATTTTGATCGTAGGTCCAGTGCCTCTTTCATTTCATCAAAACTGGGTGGAACCCCATCGCGCTGAATGCGCTTGTGGATGAAACTCAGCAATTCCAACTGTTTACGGGTCAGCATCTGCTTTCACCTCCGTGTTGCACTGGCATTTGTTGACATGGGATACATCCCATGCGTCCGCCGGACAATCCCCGGCGTTCAAGGTCTGTTCTACCCATGTTCTCTTTTTGTGTCAACTGAGAGTAAAGTTTTGGTAAAGGGGCCGTTCCCCGGTTTCAGGGGGGCATCAGATCGGCAGATAGTCCATTACATGCCCGATGTCCTGTGCAGGGTCGCTGACCGGTCGTACTAGCAGGGCATTTGCGCCTGCGAGAACAGACAGCAATGCGCTATCTTGTTGATTGCATACGGTGATTTTTCCGTCCTCTACGACGGCGCGCATGTAATGTTCGCGTGGTCCATTGGCCGCAATTGGGGCGGCAAGCGGGGCGGATTTTCGTAGGGCAGGGGCGGTGCCCAAGCCGAGCATCGCGCGCAAAGCCGGAACAAGAAAGACATGCCCACAGACCATGGCCGACACCGGATTGCCCGGCAGCCCAATAACGGGTGTGTCCCCCAGCTTTCCGGCCATCAATGGCTTACCGGGGCGCATGGCAACCTTGTAGAAACTGCGCGCCATGCCGAGCTCTTCTGTCACGTCACCCACCAGATCATGATCGCCAACCGAGGCGCCGCCAATGGTGATGATCAAATCAGCCCCCTCACACAGGTCAAAGGCGGTGCGCAGGCTGTCTTTTGTGTCGCGCGCAATGGGCAGCATGCGGGCATGGCCGCCGTTCGCCTCGATCAGCGCTTTCAAACCAAAGGAGTTTGAGGAAATGATTTGGTCCGGGCCGGGCGTCTCGCCGGGCATCACCAGTTCGTCCCCGGTGGCCATCAATGCAACAATCGGTTTGCGACGTACGGAGACTTTGGCGGTGTTCATTGCGGCGATGAGCGCGAGATGCGCGGGGGTTAAAAGCAAGGGCGCTTCGACCTGATCACCTTCGTTGAAATCGGCCCCAGCCGGGCGCACATGTGGCCCTTTGTCGAGTTTGCGCGCTAGGGTGATCAGATCCCCTTTTCGGGTCACATCCTCTTGAATAATAACGCGGTTTGCGCCTTCGGGCATCGGGGCCCCGGTGAAAATCCGAACGCATTGCCCGGCGCCAACGCGGCCGGAAAAGCCGTGACCCGCTGCACTTTCACCAATGACTTGAAACATTGATTCCGGGTCGGCCTCAACCCCATTCACCGCATAGCCGTCCATGGCGGAGGCCGCAAAAGGTGGCTGGCGGCGCGTGGCCATTACCGGAGCCGCCAAGATGCGACCTGCGGCTTCGGCCAAAGGGATGTCCTCGGTGCCCAAGGGAGCAACGAGGGAAAACAGGTGATCAAGTGCTTCGGTGACGGGGATCATGTTGTGGCCTCATGTCTCATGTGTTTCGGCCAAATGTGGGTGTGGCCCTTCAACTTGCTCCGTTTCACATATTCATCGGCGACACACCTTGAAATGGATCAAAGATACAAACTAACGTTCATAGACCCCAGATTTGCCGCCCTCTTTCCGCAATAGGCAGATGTCTTTGATCTCCATACCTTTTTCAGCGGCTTTCAGCATGTCGTAGACGGTGAGCGCCGCCACGGAGACAGCGGTCAGGGCTTCCATCTCAACGCCAGTTTGCCCACCGGTTTTCACCGTGGCGGTGATGCGCACGCCGGGCAGGGCGGGGACGGGTTCAAGCTCCAACGCGACTTTGGTGATGGGGAGCGGATGGCAAAGCGGAATGAGGTCGGAGGTTTTCTTGGCCCCCATGATGCCGGCAAGGCGGGCGACACCCAAAACATCGCCTTTTTTGGCTGTGCCCTCCATGACCAGCGCGAGTGTTTCGGGTGTCATTTTCACGAAACCCTCGGCGATTGCCACGCGGTCGGTGACCTCTTTGTCAGAGACATCAACCATATGGGCAAGGCCCTGATCGTCGAAATGTGTAAGCGGGGAATTGGTCATGACAGCTCCTTTACGGGTGCTGGGTTGGCGAGAAGATTGCGGGTGGCTTGGGTCACATTGTCTTGGCGCATCAGGCTTTCGCCAATCAAGAAACTGCGCGCGCCATATTCGGCCATGTCCGCCAGGTCTTGCGGGGTTGAAAGCCCGCTTTCGCAGACCAGATGGCGGTCAGCGGGCGCCAGTTTCGACAGGCGTCGGGTGGTGTCGAGCGAGGTTTCAAAGGTCTTGAGATTGCGGTTGTTCACACCCAGTAGCGGGGATTTTAACGCCAGGGCGCGTTCCAGTTCTGCCTCGTCGTGAACTTCAATCAACACATCCATGCTCCAAGAAAACGCAGCCTCTTCAAGCTCTTGCGCTTGGGCGTCCGCTACGGATGCCATGATGATCAGAATGCAATCGGCGCCCAAAGCGCGGGCCTCTGTCACCTGATAGGTGTCATACATAAAGTCCTTGCGCAGGGCCGGAAGCGTGACGGCACCGCGCGCGGTCACCAGAAACTCATCTGCACCTTGAAAAGAGGGTGTGTCGGTCAGCACAGACAGGCAGCTCGCACCGCCGTCCTGATAGGCTTTGGCCAGTTCTGCGGGGTGAAAATCGGCCCGAATAAGACCCTTAGACGGGCTGGCCTTTTTGACCTCAGCAATCAAACCGTACCCCTTGGCCGCATCTGCCATCAAGGCCTTGGCAAAGCCACGCGACGGGCTTGCCTCGCGTGCGGCGGCTTCCACTTCGGACAAAGGGCGGGCAGCTTTGCAGGCGGCCACATGCTCCAACTTATAGGTTTTGATTTTATCAAGAACGGTTGGGGTCGCAGATTGGGTCATCATCTCACCAGTTTATCGGAGCGTCACCCTTGTCTGTAAGCCAATTGTTCACGGTTGAAAACGGGCGAGAGCCGAAAAATCCACGTCTTGCGGAAAGCGGAGAGGGATGGGCTGTTTTTACGATCAGATGATCGCCGGGCTGAATGTATTTCTCAAGCTTTTGGGCATTGTTTCCCCACAGTATGAAGGCTGTGGGATTGGCAGACACGCGTTTCAGGATTTGATGGACCAATATGTCCCACCCCAAAGCTTTATGCCCGTTTGCATCCCCTGCTGGAACGGAAAGGGACGTGTTGAGCAAAAGCACGCCTTGCTGCGCCCAATCCGACAGCTCGCCATTGGGACGCAGCACGCCAAGATCGGCTTCAAGCTCAGCATAGATGTTCTTCAAGGAACGGGGCAAAGGCTGCACGTCGGGTTCCACCGAGAACGCCAAGCCATTGGCGTGACCCGGTGTGGGATAGGGGTCTTGTCCAAGGATCACGACACGCACGGCGTCCGGGGTGGACGCGGCAAGGGCTGCAAAACGCAATGCGTCCGGCGGCAGGATTTCGCGTGGATCCGCACTGATGTGATGACGAATGCCGGGCCAGATATCGGTAAAAAAAGGAAGGTCGGCCCAAGCGTTTGGCAGGTTCATTTGGTTGGGCCTTTTTGCGTTGGTGATTGACGGGGACACCGGGTTGATCGATTTCA
>ATLU01000144.1_pt1 | contig 22430 bp, 18 predicted proteins | sample 178751 | NCBI WGS metagenome assembly ATLU01 (sample SAMN02211837, study PRJNA209200) | bioreactor metagenome | isolation source: day 23 sample from continuous culture bioreactor inoculated with sediment... | place: Germany: Wadden Sea | collected 2011
TTATTCACCATCCGTTAAAAATCGCTCTAAACACCCCTCTTGATCAAGCATGCCGTTTTGGGAAGTACCGGTGAATGCCAGATCGTTGGGCTTCACTTTGTTTAGCCCAACCTACGAGCGTTGTTATTGGTTCTATTTGTTTATCCCAACCTACGGGACGTTCTTATCGGTGCTATTTTTAATGCTTGTTTCAATACGTTAACACTCTATAATTCACCACTTTCAGACAGATAATGCCACTGTCTAATCAAGGGGAAACGGGGTGTCAAATCTCTTTCAAAAAAGTGAAAACCGGCACATTATCACCTTGATCCTTGGTTGTCTGATGATGGGCTCCATGGGCATCTTTGCCAACATGATTGTGCAGACCCATCCGGCCAATATTGTATTCTTGAGATTTTTTTTCTGTGTACTGAGCCTGCCACTACTGGCACTCATTTCCTATCCCCTGTTCCCGGCTGCCACAAAAGAAAAAATCACTGAGTCCATTCATTTCTATCGCCATCACAAAACACTCTGGTTAATGGTAGGAACGGCCATGGCACTCGTGGTTGCCCTCTATACACTGGGTGCCGTACTGCTTTCAGTGGGACTCAGCGTCATACTGCTCTACACCGCTGCCATCTGGTTTCCTTTGGCAGAAAAACTGGCCTGTCGTTTTCTATTTCCTGACATGCGCCCCACCCAGTTCAGACGCGCTTATTACCTGTCAGTATTCCTGAATCTTTGCGGACTCTTGACCATCATTATGGGAACAACCCAGTTACCCAGTTTTGGCTCCCTATCATCGATAGTTGGATTGGGGGCGGCTCTTGGCGCCAGTATCGCCTTCTCTTTCAGCATGGTGCTGATCCGGGTCATGAAAACCCGGGGCATCAAGACGGACCAGATGATTGTCGCCAGTTCCTGTATTGGCACACTCATCATGCTGCCCGCACTGTTTATCTTTCCTGTCTTGTTATCAACGGGAAATCTCAGCTACGCCTTTGGCATGGGTTTTATAGCCACAGCCTTGGGTGGGCTGGTCTACTTCAAAGGTTTCGGCAGTGTCAGAACAACCCTGGCCCCCATTCTCTCTTACCTTGAACCCATCTTTGGTTTTGGACTGGCCGTGCTTATTCTCTCAGAAGCGTTCAGCATCACACTATTGATTGGCATGGCTATCATACTCGCCAGTAATATTGGCTACACGCTGCTGGATATCTGGCGCAGTCGTGAACTTCTTGAAGAGCTTGATACGTGATAGTGGATCAACAAAAGCGTAATCGCGCCACACTCATTGGCGGGATTGCCATCCTGCTCTGGTCAACTCTTGCAATCTTCACCACAATGACAGAAGGCATTCCGCCTTTTCAGTTGCTGGCACTGACCTTTCTGGTGGCCTTTTGTGTCAGCACACTGCTGCTGCTTTATCGTGGTGAAACTATTATCAGAAGAGGCAAACCACAGCTAACTGTCTGGATAGTGAGTGTGGGTGGTCTGTTTGGTTATCACTTTTTTTATTTTGTTGCCCTGCGCACAGCGCCAGCGGTTGAGGCCAATTTAATCAACTATTTGTGGCCGCTGCTGATCGTACTATTCTCATCACTTCTGCCCGGCGAGCGTCTGCGCTGGTTTCATACAGCCGGGGCCTTGCTGGGGTTCTCCGGGGCCTTTCTACTGGTTGCGATGAAAGGGGATATCTCGTTTCAGAGCGAAGCACTGGGGGGTTACCTGGCAGCCGTGGCTTCTGCGGTCATCTGGGCCACCTATTCCGTTTCTAATCGCCGGTTTGAACACATACCCACGTCCGCTGTCAGCGGATTTTGTGGAATGACATCTCTGCTCGCCTTTGTCTGCCACTTTCTATCTGAGAGCTGGGCTACCCCAGATCTGATCCAAATTATTTTCATTATCGCAATGGGACTGGGTCCACTTGGCCTAGCCTTCTTTGTCTGGGACTATGGAACCAAACACGGTGATCTACAACTGATCGGCGTGCTCTCCTACAGCGCCCCGCTACTCTCAACACTATTATTAATACTATTTGGAAAAGCAGAAGCAAACATGATTATCATGCTCTCCTGTATTCTGATTATTGGTGGGGCGCTGCTGGCATCGAAAGACAAACTGGTGAGGCTAAAGAAAACCTGATTATCCATCTGCGAGCTCATTGGGCTTCATTCCTTGTGGGTTTTAGATTTTTGGTTGTTGGTTGTTGGGCTTCACGTTGTTCAGCCCAGCCTACGGTTTTCTTATCGGGGTTTCATATCGGTGTATAGTAGGTTGGGCTGAGCGTAGCGAAGCCCAACACCTCCGGATCACTCTCCATACTCACCCTAATCTAAAGAGATCTCTACACCCCAATCTTGATCAATCATGCCGTTTTGGGTGTATCGGTGAATATTGATTCATCCATTCTATCGATCGTTGGGCTTCACGTTGTTCAGCCCAACCTACGATTTTCTTATCGGAGTTTCATATCGGTATATAGGTAGGTTGGGCTGAGCGTAGCGAAGCCCAACACCTCCGGATCACTCTCCAAACTCACCCTCATCTAAAGAGATCTCTACACCCCAATCTTGATCAAGCATGCCGTTTTGGATGTAACGATGGATACTGGAATAAGGCCAATCCGATGCGCGCTCTACCCGGCCATGTTTTACCGGGTTGTAATGGATATAATCCATATGCATAGCGTAATCTCTTTCATCGCGGATCATATGCTCCCAATAGCGACGCTGCCATATACCCCGTTCCCTTTTCGCTATTCGACTTGGATTACGCGGTTCTTTTATACCCACGCTGCGTGAAAAGCCACTCTTGATTAACATCCATCGCTTTGGATAGTCGCTGTCGACTTCTGGCAAGGTCCATATGGTATGCAGGTGATCAGGCAATATCACAATGGCATCAATATGGAAGGGATGCCGGAGTTTCACCTGACGAATTATGTGACGGAGTAATTCAATCTGTTCAACAAGGAGAGGGTGTTTACGATTAAGGAGATTTACCTTAAAAAAATAGGCACCGCCATGTGTAATTGATCTTTTGTATCTCATTACTACATTCCTTGTAGATTTTAGGTTGTTGGTTGTTGTTGGGCTTCACTCTGTTCAGCCCAACCTACGGGTTACGTTCCTTGTGGATTTTACATTATTGATGACCTGTTGTTGGGCTTCACTTTGTTCAGCCCAACCTACGGGATGCATTCTTTGTGGAGTTTACACTATTGATGATTTTTTGTTGGTGTATACGTAGGTTGGGCTGAGTGTAGCGTAGCCCAACACTTCCACACTTCCACACCTCCACACATCCAAACCTTCCCATCACTCTCTAAACTCATTCTCATCGAAAGAGGTCTCTACACCCCCGTCTTTATCAAGCATACCGTTTTGGGTTGTATCGATGAATGTTGATTCATCCATTCTCTCGGTTGTTGGGCTTCACTTTGTTTAGCCCAACCTACGGGGCGAAAGGGTAAATACACGATGGCGGTATTTACATTATTAAACATAACCGAATGGTTTTATAAACAACATTCAAACTTACTTACTCAGCGACATCTCTGTAAAAGCTAAAACCGTTTTTTCCTCTCTTTTTAACGCTGTACATGGCTTTGTCTGCCAGCTTCAATAACTCACTCGCCTCTTGGGTATCTTCAGGAAACAGGGCTATGCCTACACTGGCACTTACTTGTGCCTCGAGGCCGTCCGACTTGATTGGCTTGGCAACAGCGGCTACCACTTTTTCGGCCACGGTGACAATAGACGCTTTTGATTCAATGGGATAGGCGATAATTATAAACTCATCACCACCCACCCGAGCTACGGTATCCATTTCGCGCAACGCCTGGGATAGTCGTCTACCCACAACCCGTAACACCTTGTCACCCATCTCATGACCCAGTGAATCATTCACCTCTTTGAAACCATCCAGATCAACAAACAGCACTGCAAAACGATCATTCTGTCGTTTACATCTGATCACAGTCTGAATCAGGCGATCACGTCCCACTCGTAAATTAGGCAGGCCGGTTAAATCATCTAAATCGGCAAGATGCCTTAGCTGTTCCGCGTTCTGCTCCCGCTCCACCACTCGCCCAAGCTCGATACCAATATGCCCCAGAGTATCCAGAAACCCATCATTGCATTCAGCAGCTTCCGGTGTAAAAAACTCAAGAACACCGACCACCTCTTTACCAATCTTGATGGGAAGTCCGAAACCCGTTTTCAGCGAAAGGTCATCGATAAGCTGTGCACGGGGAAAATTAAAGTCATGACTAATATCCTCAACCCAAAGTGGTGTTCCAGATAAAAAGACGCGACCGGGTAATCCAGAACCCGATGCAAAAACCATACTTTCTGTTGCGGCTTTAAAATCCGCGTAACCCTGCTCATCGGCAAGATACCAGCAACGGGATGACACCAGTTCAGTACAGGGTTTGTCGTGATCAACCAGAAACACATGGCCCACCGGCCACCCGGTGTACTCGCAGACCTCCCGCAGAAAACCTTTCATCACCTTATGAGTACTACTCGCCTCATTAGCTAACGAAGTCAAACGATGCAGCAGTTGAACCAGCGCCTTCTCATCACGAAGCCGCTGCTCCATCTGTAATCGGTCTGATATATCACGGATAAAGGCGGTAAAGAATCGGGTACCCCTTATATGAAAAGCAGTCACCGTCAACTCAACCGGAAACTCACTCTCATCAGCCCGCATGGCCGTGACTTCAACCCGCTTATCAATAATGTGAGCCTCCCCAGTCGTTAAAAACCGGGTAAAGCCTGCGTAGTGCTGCGCTCGATAGGAAGGCGGGATAATAGCACTGGCTATCTCTCGCCCAATCACCTCTCTGCGCTGGTAGCCGAACATGGATTCCGCTGATTGATTAAAAGTGACAATGGCGCCGGTCTCATCAATGATAACGATGGCATCCAGCGCCAGATCCATGATCACGCCCTCTGTACGCTTATCTTCAAGCAACAATCGTGACAGAGAGACTTCCACATCGGGGATATCACACAACCCACAATCATTAATATGGGCGTAAAGATTCTCTAGTTCAGATTCAATATCTGCTCGAGTTTTGCTGTGTGACGATCGTGGTTTAAGCGGTTTGCGCATAAAGCTGCCTCTACAAAAGAACGCTGAGGCACCTGCTAGACAGTATTGCCATCCATTATTTCAGAGCCATTACATAGCAGTGTAGACAAATTGCGTGTGATTACAAAAATCCTTACCGGCCGACAACACAAAAATGCCGGCTAGTGCAATGTTGTCTTTAAATGACACCATAAAACCTTCAAAGTACAATGGTATCTAACAAATAACCGTACCTTCCCAGGATTTTTTATCTGGCCGCCTCTGTTCCCCTGCCGTATTCGCAAAGTGCCGCCAAACGACTCATGCTTAGGACAATCTGATGTCAGAGATTACGCGTTTACGAACCCTCGTGGGCCTGGAACAAAACGATATTGAACTCATAAAAGAGTACAGCGATGTCATTCAGAGTGAGTTGTCTAAACATACGGATAAATATGAGGCGTGGTTTCATAACTCAGCTGACTGGCCAAAAGAGACCAGCCCCTTCATAGCCGATTATCTGCACAGCTTTTTCAGTGCAGATTATTCAGACCACTTCTTTTCGGTTCAATATCAGCAAGCCAGTCACTGGCGCAAAAGAGCATTGGATTCTGGTACTGCCATTGCCTCGCTCACCCAGTTGCGTGATATTTTTATCAACATCGGTGGTGATCTCATGGATCATCAACTGGCGCGTTCACTCTGTCGGGTTGTGGATCTGGCCCAATCCATTCAGGCCGTTGTTCACCATCTGGATCATGTGCTGATTCGGCATCAGCAAAGTTCAGAGCAAGAGATTAATCGTGCCTCACGCATGTTCAATCAACTCTCACCAGCCGATCAGGATGGCATTCTGAATGCCTACATCGAACATTACCGCTGGAAACTCAAGGCCTATCGCCTGGCGCTGGGTGACACACCAAACGAAATTGCGCTGCCGCTGTCAAAGCATGAATGCACGCTGGGTCGCTGGTTGGATAGTGGTGGAATGGATGAACTCCCTGCACAGTTTCAGACGGCACTGGAGATTGCACATACCCGTTTACACAAACTGGCCGCCATGGCAGTGGACGATATTAACGCGGGCAAACCACATGCCGTGACCGAATACCTGCTTGACCTGGAGGCCGCCTCCGATGAGATCACCTCCATACTCTATGACAATCTCACAACACGCCTGAATGTCATGGCCATTGAAGACACCCTCACCGGCCTGCCCAACAGACGCCAGTTTGATCGCGACATTGATCAGAAAATGGCCTATGCAAAACGCAATAAAACCAACCTCGGGTTATTAGTCATAGACATCGATCATTTTAAGCGCATCAATGATGAATACGGCCATACCGTTGGTGATGAATTCTTAAAAGAGTTGAAAGAGCGTTTCACCCATTCAATCAGATCAGCCGACAACATCTATCGCTGGGGCGGCGAAGAGTTCACCGCGCTGGTGTGGCCATCTGATCAGGATGAATTGGGAATAATTGCAGAACGGCTACGGGAAGGTGTCATGAAACAACCCCTCATGACATCCATGGGAACACTCACCGCCACCGTCAGTATCGGCGCCGCACTTTATGACCCCCATAAACATCACACAGCGGGGGACATTTTCAAAATGGCCGATCATAATTTGCAAACCGCCAAACAGAGCGGGCGCAATCGGGTAGTGTTAATTTAGCCGCATCCAAAGAAGGTTGAAATGGATTTCGTTGTGTAGATATAAAAACCCCGTAGGTTGGGATAAATTGCGTTGTGTTGATAAAAGCCCGTAGGTTGGGCTGAACAACGTGAAGCCCAACAATCTTGAATCAACAAATAATGCTATAGGATGGGTTCGGAGGCGTTGGGCTTCGCTTCGCTTAGCCCAACCTACGGTTTTTTGATTGGGTTACACCGTAGGCTGGAAAAGCGCCGTAGGTTGGGCTGAACAGGGTGAAGCCCAACGATGCATTATTCATATTGGGATGTTGGGTGAGGTTATTGGAAAGCAGTTGGCATAAAAAAAGCCCGGCAAATTTGCCGGGCCTTTTTGAGCTACTGGACTAACTGATTAAAGATAATCGTAGTTACCGTTGGTCCATTTATACAGTACGTAACCTGGAGCCGTTACGTCACCTTTTGCATCAAAACCAAAATTACCAAGCACGGTTTCAAACTTGCCACTTTTCAGTCCCTTGATAACTTTAGCGGTATCAGTTGAACCAGCCGCAGTAGCTGCCTGTGCCCAAGCCTGTATCGCACCATAGGTGTAGAGTACATAACCTTCAGGTTCGATACCCATGCCACGGAACTTCTCAACCAGTGGCGCCGCTACGGGGTTCTTACGTGGGTCCGGGCTGAAGGTCATCAGAGTACCTTCACCAGCGGCACCGGTAATTGACCAGTACTCGTTGGTAACCAGTGCATCACCTGAAACCAAAACGGTGTCCATGCCCTGCTCACGCATCTGGCGAACAATCAGGCCGCCTTCAGTGTGATAACCACCCAGGTACATAACGCCAACATTGCTCTGTTTCATTTTTGAAACCAGCGCAGTGTAATCTTTCTCACCAGCGGTGATGGCTTCGTACATGGCCTCTTTACCACCAGCCGCTTTATATTCAGCCAGGGTTGCATCAGCAAGACCTTTACCGTAGGCGGTCTTGTCATGAACGAAGGCGATCTGTTTGTCACTAAAGTTCTCTTTCAGGAACTTGCCAGCAACGGCGCCCTGCTGATCGTCACGACCACAAACGCGGAAGACGTTGTCAGCACCCTCTTCGGTGAGTTTTGGGTTGGTTGAAGCAGGAGAGATCATGACGATACCCTCTTCTTCATAAACCTTGGATGCAGGAATAGATGAGCCCGAGCAGAAGTGACCTGCCATGAACACTACGCCCTTGTTAACCATCTGGTTGGCTACAGCAACCGCCTGTTTGGGATCGCAGGCATCATCACCTACTTCCAAAACCAGCTTCTGTCCCAGTACACCACCGGCTGCATTAATATCAGCTACGGCCTGTTCAGCACCGGCTTTCATCTGTGCACCAAAACTGGCGTATTGACCGGTCATTGGTCCTGCCGTTGCGATCATGATATCGGCGCTGGCCACTGAGCCAAAGCTCAGGGTTGCTGCCGTCATCGCCGCCATCATCGACAGCTTGAATGTCTTTTTCATTTGAACGTATCTCCTCTGGTTCTTATCCAGTCTTTGAGGTTGATTTCACTCTTGTTATTCATCTCTCCAGATGCGATCTGGATAGATCACTACCTTACAAATATGCAGGTTTTGCACTATAGGTAGCATACAATCAACGAACGCATTGAGTGTAAACGCTTTCGTCTGATTATTCACTAATCTCAGCCCAGCTGAACAAACTGGCCCGTCGATAAAGCCAGGGATACTGACTGACCATCCGGTTAACCCGGGTTATTCTGAAAGCCATCAGGCCGATCGCCGTGATAACCGCAGTATCAATCAGGTAACCACTCAGTGAGGCCAATTCACCTTCAAATAAGGCGAATATAAGAAAACGGTCAGCTGCACCGAGTAACATGCCATAAGCAATTACATGCAAGACCGGCCGCCAGGTAATAGCAATGGCTTGTCCCATCATGTAGGCCGCACCACCGAAAAGAATCAGGGTCAAACCAATAAATACAGGAATACTCAATGTCCACCCTCCAGATAAGCGGCACGAACTTCGGGCCGTTCCAATAACTCTTTACTCTCGCCCGACATGGTGATCTCGCCGTTTACCATTACATAGCCACGGTGGGCCAGTTTCAGTGCATGGAATGCGTTCTGCTCAACCAGCAGCACGGTTACCTTGTCTTCGCGATTGATCTCTTTGATCACTTCAAAAATCTGCTTAACCACCAGGGGCGCCAAGCCCAATGATGGTTCATCCAGCAAGAGAAGCTTGGGCCGACTCATCATGGCCCGTGCAATCGCCAGCATCTGCTGCTCACCACCCGAAAGTGTACCGCCCCGCTGGCTTGCACGTTTCTTCAGAATGGGGAACAGTGTGGTGACCCGCTCCAGATCCTGATCGAAGTACTTTTCATCTGAGACAATGGCACCCATCTGAAGGTTCTCCATCACTGTCATGCGGGGGAATATTCGCCGCCCTTCAGGTGACTGAGCCAAGCCCATACGCATAATGGCATGGGTGTCTGCATGGGTAATATCTTGCCCCAGATAGTTAATCGTACCCTTGGCTGCACGCGGCTTGCCGCAGATCGTCATCAGCAGTGTGCTCTTGCCGGCACCATTGGCACCGATAAGGGTCACAATCTCCCCTGCATTGACGGAAAAATCGACACCTTTTAACGCTTCAATACTGCCGTAGAAGGTGTGTAATCCTGATATCTCTAGCATCTCAGACACCCTCTCTGTTTTCTGGATCAAAATCTTTTGCAATATCGGCGGCAACCTCAGGTGGTAGTTCTTCGTCTTCATCTTCACCGAGATAGGCGCGAATCACTTTGGGATCAGACCGCACATAGAGTGGCGTACCATCTGAGATCTTGCTGCCATAATCGAGTACCACAACGTGATCAGAAATTTCCATTACCACTGACATGTCATGCTCAATCAGCAATAAGCCAATATCGTGCTCATCTTTAATATAGATAAGCAGTTTGTTCAGCTCACTGGACTCTTTGGGATTCAGGCCTGCGGCAGGTTCGTCAAGACAGAGTATTGTGGGCTTGATACACATGGCCCGGGCAATTTCCAAACGACGTTGGTCACCATAAGGCAGGTTACCGGCGTTGATATCCGCAAGATGGGTCAGATTGACTTTATCCAGCCAGTAGCGCGCCAGTTCCGCCGCCTCTTTCTCTTTCTTGCGATAACCGCCGAAACCAAACAGTCCGGTTACGGTATAGCCGGAGGCACGCATCAGTTCGTTATGCTGAGCAACAATCAGGTTTTCCAACACCGACATTTCAGAGAAAAGCCGGATGTTTTGAAAGGTACGGGCAACGTGCGCTTTTTGCGCAATACGAAACCCATCCATACGTTCCAGCAGGTACTCTTCACCCCGTGCGGTCAAAGTTAAACGACCCACAGTGGGTGTGTAGAACCCGGTAATGCAGTTAAACAGGGTGGTTTTACCCGCGCCATTTGGCCCGATGATGGCGGTGATCTCCCCTTTGCCTGCCGAGAAGGAGACATCATCAATCGCTACCAGTCCACCAAACCGCATGGTGAGGTGTTCAACGGTCAGTAACGGATCCGCCCCGCTGGGTATAACCAGTTCAGGTGGTGTGGTTGAGACCTGTTTCATTTCACACCTCCTTCCGTTGCCGCCTGTTTCATTGGAGGTGGTGCACCATCAGGATGCAGCTTGATCGTTGGTTCACGATGGGCCAACAGACCACGTGGCTTCCAGACCATAATGGCAACCATCAAACCACCAAAGGCCAACATGCGGAACTCTTCCAGACCACGGAACAGCTCGGTTCCACCAATCAGCAACACAGCTGCAATGGCGACACCAACCTGAGAACCCATGCCACCCAGCACCACAATGGCCAGGATTACAGCGGATTCAATAAAGGTGAAACTCTCTGGACTGATAAAGGCCTGACGGGTTGCAAAGAAGGACCCTGCAAAACCCGCAAACATGGCGCCTAAAGCAAACGCCGTGAGTTTGGTATTGGTGGGATTGATACCCAATGAACGACAGGCGATCTCATCTTCCCGTAACGCTTCCCATGCACGCCCGATAGGCATCTTGCGAATACGTATCGTAAAGAAGTTGGTGAGCAGTGCAAGTATAAGGATCAGGTAGTAAAGAAAGATTAATCGATGCATGGTCGAGTAATCCAGATTAAAGAACTGGGCAAAGGTTTGTGAACCATCTGACGCTGTACGTTTCAGTTCCAACCCGAAGAAACTGGGACGAGGAATACCAGACAAGCCATCAGGCCCACCAGTGAACTCATACCAGTTAAGTAGAATGACCCGAATGATCTCACCAAAGCCCAGTGTCACAATGGCCAGATAGTCACCTCGCAAACGCAGAACAGGGAAACCCAGCAATACACCAAAGCCGGCAGCACAAAGCCCCGCTAATGGCAGGCAGACCCAGAACGAAAGATCAAAATAGGCGGCGAACAGTGCGTAGGAGTAGGCTCCCACCGCATAGAAAGCCACATAACCCAGATCCAGCAGTCCGGCCAGTCCCACAACAATATTGAGCCCCCAGCCCAGCATGACATAGATGAGTACATAGGTCGCCACATCCACCACATAGCGATCAGCAAAGGGCATGAACGGCAGCACCAAGGCAAAGCCTATGAAGATCGGCCCGCCAATGGTAGAGAATCGGTTAACTATGGTAGCTGCCCGCTTCTCTTTTGCCTCAAGATCAACATGAACCGGTGCCCGTGCTGCTTTGCTTTCCCGTCTGAAGGCAAACAGCATTCTCCCTATAAATACAGATGCCACGGCTACCAGCACCCAGACCCAGCGCGTAGCGATATCCATGCCGGTTGGGGTGTCAACAGTTTTAAAACCAACCAGCACAATAGCCAGGCCCAGTGCGACCAGAGAGGCAATGCCTGACTCTTTCAATAGCGCTGTGAAATCAATACCGGAGGTGTTGTTATTGGATTGATTCATCATGCTTACACCTTCTCGATTTCCGGTTTACCCAACAACCCGGTTGGCCTGAAGATCAGTACCAAAACCAGAATGGCGAAGGCGGCCACATCTTTATATTCAATACTGAAGTAGGCAGACCAGTAGGTTTCGATTAATCCGATCAACAATCCACCCAGCATCGCTCCCGGAAGTGACCCGATACCACCTAGTACCGCAGCGGTAAAGGCCTTAACACCCGCGAGGAATCCGATATAGAAATCAATGACGCCGTAATAAAGTACAAACAACATGCCCGCCACGGCGGCCAGTGCGGCACCCATGACGAAGGTCAATGAGATGGTGCGATCTACATTGATACCTAACAAGGCAGACATGGTGCGGTCCTGTTCACATCCCCGTTGTGCTCGACCTAATGAGGTACGGGCGATGATCAATGCAAAGGCCGTCATGAGGATGACCGTCAACAGAACAATTACGATCTGCAGATAGCTGACGGTGATGGAGAAAGCACTCCCTTCAAGGAAGGTAAAACCACCTGAGATTACAGGCTGCATGGGTCTGACTCGGGCGCCTTGCAGAAGCTGTACATAGTTCTGCAGGAAGATCGACATACCAATTGCCGAGATGAGAGGAGCAAGACGGAATGAACCGCGTAACGGTCGGTAGGCCAGTCGCTCAACGGTCCAGCCGTAGATGGAGGCAATGATCATTGATACCAGCAGCACGATAAGCAGCGCCAGAGGTATCCATGTAATGCCGATAATGCCAAGGACTAAAAATGTGATCAACGATATAAAGGCACCGATCATGAAGATATCGCCATGGGCGAAATTGATCATACCGATTATACCGTAGACCATGGTGTAACCAATGGCGATCAGTCCGTAAATCGAACCAAGCGTTACGCCGTTGATTAACTGCTGGATAAAATATTCCATGAGCTCCTCACCCGTCTATTTATTTTCATCGTACAGCTGCGGCACGCCCCTTGATGGCAGGGATCGACGCTGCACGTGCTATTGGCTTTTGGCCATGCGGTAAATTACCGCGTTATTGTTGTCAAAGACAATAGTAACACTTGTCTCATAAATCCCTGCATCCGATTCAGCGGATTACGCTGTTCTCCAGTGAGAGCAGCGTTGCATTACCCCCTATAGCAGTGGTATTGGTTGTCCTTGTTCTTTCTGTGGCAAAGCGCAAGAGATAATGCGGCCCGCCTGCTTTTGGCCCGGTACCCGACAAGCCCAAGCCACCAAAGGGCTGAACCCCGACTACAGCACCGATCTGATTCCGGTTGATATACACATTACCGACACGCACCTTGCTATCAATGGTACGGCTGGTGGTCTCATTTCGAGAATGAATACCCAGAGTTAACCCATAGCCAGACTGGTTTATCTGATCTATCACTTCATTCAGTTTAGACGCCTGATAGCGAATCACATGCAGTATCGGACCAAAGTGCTCCTTACTGAGTTGATCCATGCGTTCTATTTCAAATGCAACTGGTGCAACGAAGCACCCGGATTCTGCATTGAGGGGTAACTGGCCCTCGGCAAGTAAACCAGCCGTCTCACGCATGTAAGCTATATGCTTAAGCAATGACTCCCGCGCCTGCTGATCAATAACAGGACCCACGTCTGTATCCAGGTCACAGGGGTTACCTACTTTCAATTCAGCCATAGCCCCCTTGAGTAATTCAAGGATGCGATCCGCCACATCAGCCTGTACGAACAGTACGCGAAGCGCTGAACAGCGCTGTCCTGCACTGGCAAAAGCTGAGGCGACAACATCTTTGATCACTTGCTCCGGGAGTGCCGTACTGTCGACTATCATCGCATTTTGACCGCCGGTTTCAGCCACCAGGGTGGCAATGGCGCCATTACGCGCGGCCAATGACCGGTTGATGCGCTGGGCTGTTTCAGTAGAACCGGTAAAGGCCACACCGGCTATGCGTTCATCAGAAGTGAGTAGCGGCCCCACCTGAGTACCCAGGCCCGGCACAAGATGGAGTACTTTTCCTGGAATGCCGGCCTCATGGAACAGCTCAACTGCCCGGGTAGCGATCAGGCTGGTCTGCTCGGCTGGCTTGGCAATAACCGTGTTGCCGGAGACTAGTGCCGCCATAATCTGCCCGGTAAAGATAGCCAGCGGAAAGTTCCAGGGGCTGATGCAGACGAACACACCTTTGCCCTGAAGATAGAGTTCGTTTGACTCCCCTGTCGGGCCATCCAGCTGCAGCGCACTACCAAAGGCATGGCGAGCCTGGTGGGCATAATAACGACAGAAATCGACCGCTTCCCGGATTTCATCAATGGCATCTTGAACGGTCTTGCCCGCTTCCAGATGACAGAGTGCGATCAGTTCTGAGCGATGTGCTTCCAGCAGATCGGCCACTTTGTCCAATGCTGCGGCCCGTTTTTCAACCGGGGTGGCATTCCAGCCGGAGAAGGCTTGTGAGGCAGAGGCGATGGCTTGCTCCACCTGTGATGGGTCAGCAAGATGCACCGTACCCACATGCACTACATGGTCGAACGGTGCATGCACCCGTATTACATCGCCCTGCTGATGCAACTCGCCGTTGATTATTGGCGCCGCCAACCAGGTATGATTAAAAAATGCACTGACCTGTTCACGCAATGGCAGCCATTGGTGGTCAACATTAATATTGAGACCCTGGGAGTTAATTCGTGATTCACCATAGATTGCCGGTGGCAGCGGTATACGATTATTGGCTAACGAGGCGTGCTGTTTTAGCTGGGTAACGGGGTGTTCAGTCAATGATTCAACGGGCGTCTTTTGATCAATCAGACGATGTACAAAAGAGGAGTTGGCACCATTCTCCAGCAATCGCCGAACCAAGTAGGGCAACAGGTCTTTATGACTGCCTACGGGCGCATAGATTCTTACTCGGGCGTCATAACTTTCCATGACGGTGTGATAGAGCGCATCACCCATTCCGTGCAGACGTTGAAACTCATACTGGTCATGGGTAGCCATGCTGATAATACTGGCAACTGTGTGGGCATTGTGACTGGCAAACTGCGGATAGATCAGCCCCTTGACCTGCTCACTCAGCAGAAACCGCGCACAGGCAAGATAAGAGACATCCGTCCCTTCCTTGCGGGTAAAGACCGGGTAACTCTCCAGCCCCATCTGCTGGGCGTGCTTGATCTCACTGTCCCAGTAGGCACCCTTGACCAAACGGACCGGGATCAGGTCAACTTGTTTAGAAGAGAGCGCCGCCAGCCAACAAAGCACAGGGAGTGCCCGCTTGGAGTAGGCCTGAACCACAATACCCAGGTTTCCCCATCCCTTGGCAACAGGATCATTATAGAGTTGTTCAAACAGGGTTAACGAGATCTCCAGTCGATCGGCCTCTTCCGCATCAATGGTGATGCCGACAGCCAACGCCCGGGCCAGTTTGATCAGCGCCAGCATGCGATCACCCAGCTCACTCAGTACTCGCTGTTCCTGTTGTTTTTCATAACGGGGATGTAACGCGGAAAGTTTGATCGAGATGGTGGGTCTGGGTGAGCTTTCTGAGAGTGAGCTATCCCGGCCGGCGGCCTCTATTGCATTCGAGTAGGCGGAGAAATAGTGTTCGGCATCACGCTGGGTCAGGGCCGCTTCACCCAACATATCATAAGAGTAGGTAAATCCGGCGGTACGGTTTTTCCGACTGTTACCCAGTGCTTCAGCGATTGTCCGACCAAGCACAAACTGCTTGCCCATAATTTTCATCGCCTGGTTCATCGCCTGACGAACCACCGGTTCACTCAATCGGTTAACCATGCGGTTAATAATACTGGCGGGCTCATCATCAATCTGGGTATCCAGGGTGATGACTTTACCCGTTAACAACAATCCCCAGGTTGAGGCGTTAACCAGCAGCGACTTGCTCTGCTTCAGATGTTTTTTCCAGTCGGCGATGGTGAGCTTGTCTTTAATCAGCGCATCGGCAGTGGCGCTATCTGGAATACGCATCAATGCTTCTGCGAGACACATCAGCAGCACCCCTTCACGGGTGTCGAGACTGTACTCCAGCAACAGCGCGTCAATCATGTGAATGGCATCTTCCCGCGCCCGAACGGCATTGACCAGATCGGTACAGGTCTGCGTGGTCTGTTTAAGTAGATTTGCGGTAGGTGTCGCGAGGGTGAGAAGTTGCTCCAGAAGGAGCGATTCATCCATGCCGTACATGGCACTGATCGAGGAACGTAGCGTTGCTGGATCCTGCTGAATTGTGGCGAGATCTAAAGCGGAATTGGCATCAAACATCACTCTTTCAACTCCTCACTCCTGAATGGCGGAACACACATTAAAAATGAATCAACACCATCACAAAATTGTCATGTGCAATTTTGGATGCGCCAGCCTACCGTTGAGCATGGCTCGCTTCTTACAGAATGCTACGGTTTTTTGTCAAAATGCTACGATTGATTGAGAAATCGGGAAAAAAATAATCAATTCATGCCTTTTAAGGAATGGCTTTCTTATATATAAGTAATTGATTAATCGGTGTTTTTATTATTAGTGTTCCTGATTACCCACGAAACTCAACGCGAAAACAACATACAGAAACATTTATATACGACACAAGTTACCTGTACTGCTACAAGGCGATTAATTTGATCGGGGCTCACGCGCACTTTCGGCGTGTCACTTTTGTTTCCGCAAAAGTGACTAGACCATGGCTCCGTCATACCACCCTGCGCTACTCATAAATCAGGGAGAGTCGATGAGTGAGTGAGGGTGTTGGGCTTCGCTACGCTTAGCCCAACCTACACCTGACCCTGGCTGACAGCGCCTGTAGGTTGGGCTGAACAAAGTGAAGCCCAACGATACTGCGCTACTCATAAATCAGGGAGAGCCGATGAGTGAGTGAGGGTGTTGGGCTTCGCTACGCTTAGCCCAACCTACACCTGACCTTGGCTGACAGCGCCTGTAGGTTGGGTAATCAGGTTAGTGTTTGAGTCGGTACTGACGTGGCGTCATGGCGATGTACTGTTTGAATACATTGGCAAAGGCGCTTTGACTGGAAAAACCCGTTTGTACGCTGACATCGATCAGCGGTAGCCCGGTGCTCTCCAACAGGTACTTGGCATGTTCCAAACGCTTGCTTGTAATGTACTGGTTGGGGGTCACTCCCACCTCTTCACGAAACACGCTGAAGAAGTGACTGGGACTCATACAGGCCAACATGGCCAGATCCCTGACCAACATCTTTTGATTCAGATTTGAATTGATATAGGCGTCCAGCACATCCATGTTGAGCCGTTTGCTGGCCCTTCGTTCCTGTGCACACTGGGTGATTCGCCGGGTCAACAGTTGTAGCAGACAGACGCCAAAGCTGCGCGCCAGTCCTTCATCTTGCGGATAGGCCCGCATCTCTTTTGCGGAGAGTTGCAGAAGTTGCTGAATTCGTGGATCTACCTTAAAGAAGCCTGATTTATCAAATATCAGCGATAAACAGTTAGCTTCCAACTCACCAATAGAATCAGAGGGTTGTTCATCCGTTGGTACATTCAGCACCAGGATTTCATTCTGATCCACACCACAAAAGGCGTGACTGAGGGAGGAAGGTATCAGACAACCGAGGTCATTGCTGACGAGGTCACCATGCCCCCCGACTTCAAACTCAGCCCGACCTTGCACACCCAGAATAATCTGATGATAGCTGTGATCGTGCTCTACACTCTGTTGCGGTAACTGTATTACTTGTGCGTTCAGCATATTGTCTCTTCTGAACCGATGACCAAACGTTAGATGCAGCTTTTGGCTGCGTTATATGCCTGCTCAAATCTGGCTGATAGGCCAAGTACCGAAGGATACCTCTATTATCTAATTCAATAAACCTATTATTGAGGTAAACCCTATTACTGTAGATGTTATTATTAACGGTTGCATAGGAAACAAATTAACCCTAACGGGTTGCTGCACTGCAGCCAACTCGGCTAAGCTGAGCTACGTTTCATCCATAGAAAATAGACATGTCTCAAAATCAGATCATCTCCGACCGGGGCACAGGCGTTCCGGTTGTGCTGCTACATAGCTCCATGAGCAGTAAAGAACAGTGGTTTAAGTTAACTGAAAACCTGCACACCGATTTCCGGGTTATTGCCATCGACCTTTATGGCTACGGACTCAGTGAGTTTCCGCCCTCCCCCGGCACATTCAAACTGACTGATGAAGTAACGCGAGTAGCTGACCTGATCCAGGAAACAGTGGGTGAACACCCCTTCCATTTGATCGGTCACTCCTACGGTGGCGCCACAGCCCTGCGCTACACCTTTGAACACCGTGCACGGATACTCTCACTGGCACTCTATGAACCGGTGGCATTCCATCTGTTGGAGCGGGATGATCCGGGGCTGACAATGATTGATTCGGTCTTCACCCGGATCTCGGCACATCTTGAATCCGACCAAGTATCGGCAGCGGCTCAGGACTTCATCGACTTCTGGAGTGGCGAAGGCACTTACGCCGGGTTGTCGAGCAATAAACAGACCCTGCTGGATAAGTTGATACACAAGGTCGTCCTGGATTTTCAGGCCCTGCTCAGCGAACCCCTGACGGCAACCGCGTATCAAGCTATTGACCTGCCCGTCTGTCTGCTGCGTAGTCAGGAGAGTCCACTCCCCACTCGTCGGGTAGCCGAAGTACTGGAACAGCACCTGCCACAGCTAGAAGCACACTGGGTGAGCGGCGGGCACATGGCCCCCATTACCAATGCTGACGAGGTGAATCCACACTGGATACGTTTCCTCACCAAACTACTGCCCTGACCAAATCACAGGATACACAGCAACAGATCACAGCTTATGAATTAATACGCGAGATACAACTTCCTGATTCTCCACAAAACTCAGCCACGTCTTCATGGAAATAAAACCAGCTACTTTAATGTTGAGATACAGCACCTGCCGTGATTTTCATACCACCGAGCAACGGAATAAATCAGGGATCAGCATCGCAACGGCTTGAGTGTAACGAAGCCCGACATCATGAATCATTCCCCTGTATCCCTTATGGATTCTGTATCGTTGGGCTTCTCTTTGTTCAGCCCAACCTACAGGGAGTTCCTAACCAATGCCACGCGTAGGTTGGGGTGAGTGTAACGAAGCCCAACATCGTCAATCATTCTCCTGTATCCCTTCCGGATTCTGTATCGTTGGGCTTCTCTTTGTTCAGCCCAACCTACAACTAGATATGACTTCAAACACAAAACCCTAACTGGCAATATCAATCAACTTATCGTTCTTCGGGCGACACTCGTATTCATAATCGCTTTCACCGTAGGCGACAGAGTAAAAATGCCCCCACTCCAGCAGCATCTCCATGATCGGTTCCAACTGCTTGCCAAACTCTGTCAGTGAGTATTCGACCCGAGGGGGTACTTCAGCATAAACCTTGCGGTTTACGATCTTCTCCTCTTCCAGCTCCCGGAGTTTCTGGGTCAGCATCTTCTGGGTGATACCTGGCACACGCCGCTTCAGATCACTGAATCGGCGGGTTTTATGGCGCAAATGCCAGAGGATATAGAGCTTCCACTTGCCATCCATGATGTCGATAGCGACTTCAAAGGGGCAATTATATTCCGAGTTATTTACTTTGATCATGCTGAAACCCTTGCTACTGCCATTAGTATACTTTTGGTAAGTATCATACATAAGTGTGCCTACTTGCCAATAATAACCGTAGTTGTTAGTTTGAAACAATCACAGCGATCAGCCTTTTGCCATACTGACTGATTACAGAACAACTCAATCCATTAAGGAGATTGCGCCATGAGTGACACCCCGTTTCGAGCGTTGGTGGTTGAAGAAGCCGAACCCAAAAAATATGTGCGCAACATAAAGAGCCGCACCATCGATGACCTGCCGGCAGGTGAAGTGCTGATTAAGGTTCACTACTCCGCGCTTAATTTCAAAGATGCCCTCTCATCGGTTGGTAATAAAGGGGTCACCCGAAAATACCCTCACACCCCCGGCATTGACGCGGCAGGCGTGGTGGTTTCCAGCGATGACGCGGAATTTGCCGAAGGCGATGAAGTGATCGTGACCAGTTATGACCTGGGTATGAATACCGATGGTGCGCTGGGTGAATATATTCGTGTCCCCGCTGCCTGGGTGATCAAGCGTCCGAAAACACTGAGCATGAAAGAGGCCATGATGTTCGGTACAGCAGGGCTGACTGCCGGTCTGATGATCGAGGCACTGGTTCGTAATGGTGTAAAAACAGAAGACGGCCCGGTACTGGTAACAGGCGCTACCGGTGGTGTCGGCAGTCTGGCCGTAGCCATTTTGGCTAAGGCCGGGTATGACGTTACCGCTGTGACGGGTAAAGCGGAAGCCGCTGACTTTCTCAAACAGCTCGGCGCCAAAGAGGTGGTCAGCCGCGAGAGCATTATTGAAACCGAACGCCCGATGCTGAAAGAGCAGTGGGCCGGTGTGGTAGATGTGGTGGGTGGTGACATGCTGGCCAGTGCCATCAAGGCCACTCGCTATGGTGGCACTGTCACTTGTGCAGGACTGGTCGGTTCACCTGAACTGAACACCACTGTATTCCCCTTCATTCTGCGGGGCATCTCTTTGATTGGTATCGACTCGGCCGAGTGCCCCATGGCACCTCGTCTTGAGGTGTGGCACAAGCTCGCCAGTAACTGGAAACCGGACTGCCTTGAGACCCTGACCACTGAGATCACCCTGGATGAAGTGGAAGAGCAACTCATGGCAATCCTGGCAGGTAAAGGCCACGGACATACATTGGTAAAAATGGCTTAACCATTTAACACCTGTGCCGTCGACCGGCGGCACAGGTCAAATAAAAAAATAATCCTGGAGACACAGGAAGTAAGGGGGACTGGATGACATCCAGATTTCGAGATCTATTTCAGAGTAATCGCGCACTGTCACTGTCCATGATCGTCATCATGACACTGCTTGCCTGGTTCTATCTATTAACCATGACTCAGGATATGCAGGGACGTATGGACATGTCCGAAATGGGTTTTGGTATGGGTCTGTTCAACACAACCGAGAACGTACCTACGGCAGAATCAGCCATGTCTCATCACCACCATCACGGCATGGCGATGGAACCCGCCGCTACAACCGAAACACTCCACGCCAGAACGTTTGGCATGCCATCACTGGGAACCGCCTGGAGCGCTCAGGATTTCGCGCTGGTTTTTGCCATGTGGATCATGATGATGGTTGCCATGATGCTGCCTACAGCAGCACCAATGATCGTGACCTATTCAGACATTCTCAATCAACAGACTGACGGCAGTCGTTTGCTACCACTCAGTGCCTTTATCGGTGGCTATCTGTTGACCTGGGGTGGCTATAGCCTGCTGGCCGTGGTGGCGCAGTGGGGCATGCTGCAGTCTGAGTTAATCGACGAAATGATGGTCGGCACTCATCCCCTGTTCAATGGCAGCCTGTTGATGATTGCCGGACTCTATCAGTGGTCGAGACTTAAAGAGGTCTGCCTGACACACTGCCGCACCCCATTACAGTTTTTTCTAACCAGCTGGAAGTCCGGCAACAAGGGCGCATTACAAATGGGCACCACCCACGGTGCTTACTGTGTCGGCTGTTGCTGGGCACTAATGATTCTGATGTTTTTCTTTGGCCTGATGAACCTGATTTGGATTGCTGCGCTGTCCGTCATCATGTTGGCTGAAAAGGTACTGCCTAGAGGCGATCTGTTTGGTAAAGGTGTTGGCGCACTGTTTTTTGCCTGGGGGTTGTTCATGGTCGGCACCCATCTATACGCATAAAAATAAGGAGGAGTTACGATGAGTGAAGAGTGGAAAATAAAAGGCGAGCTGATTCTCAGCTGCAGCTGTACGGTGTTTTGTCCCTGTGTCATCTCACTGGGCAACCATCCACCAACCGAGGGCTACTGCCAGGGCTGGGCCGGCGTACACATTGATGAAGGGTATTTTGGTGATGCCAAACTGGATGGTCTTAACTTTGGCATTCTGCTTGATATACCGGGTGAAATGGGCCGAGGTAATTGGACCGCCGCCGGCTATATTGATGAGCGGGCTGATGATGCGGCCTATGATGGACTGGCAAAAATTATTTCCGGTAATGCCCGGGGTACAACCGGCCTGTTCAAAATGCTGGTGAGCAATTTCCTGGGGATAAAAAAAGTACCCATCAAGTTTGAAAAACAGGAGAACGGCCGCCTGTTTGAGATTCCAAAAACCATTACCGGCTTTGTTGAACCGGTAAGAGGGGCGGATGCCGAAAAAGATTTGGTCATCACCAATACCGAGTACTGGATGGGCGCTGATGTCACAGTCAGCAAGGCAATCAAGAGCAAGGTACGCGACTATGGCCGCGTCTGGAACTTCGATGGACGCAGCGCAGAATACTGTGCCATCGAATGGTCGGGTCCATAATAACCTGTTTGCATTTTTAAACTGAATGATTTCCCTGTGTCTGTAATCAAGACACAGGGTCATTACTCAAAACACACGATTATAAAACCAGAAAAGTAAACATGATCAACTTTAAGGCACCTCTATGAGTTGATGCTTCACATATTTGGAGTGGACGCCATGCCAGACCAGCCGATCTGTGAAAACAGCTATACAAAAAATCTGCCTCAATGCGCAGCAAATTACTGTGCCTTGACCCCCCTCTCCTTTCTCGCAAGAGCGGCTGCGATTTATCCAGAGAAAGAGGCGATCATCTATGAAGAGAGAAGGATCTCATATTTGCAGTTTTTTCAGCGCTGTTGTCAGTTG
>ATLU01000145.1_pt1 | contig 22408 bp, 23 predicted proteins | sample 178751 | NCBI WGS metagenome assembly ATLU01 (sample SAMN02211837, study PRJNA209200) | bioreactor metagenome | isolation source: day 23 sample from continuous culture bioreactor inoculated with sediment... | place: Germany: Wadden Sea | collected 2011
GCGCCCCTACGCATTTAGAATAGATTTGGCGCGGGGTCCAAAACGCAAACAGCCGCCCCCCAACACCTGTGGGACGACTGTCTGCCGTGAGTGAGTCTGCCTGAGCTTATGCGACGTCACCCAGTTCGCCATTTTCAATCTGCTCGCGTTCAATCGATTCAAACAGGGCTTTGAAATTTCCTTCGCCGAAACCATCATCGCCTTTGCGCTGGATAAACTCGAAAAAGATCGGGCCGATCACGGTTTTTGAGAAGATTTGCAAGAGGATGCGGGTTTCACCGCCGCCAACAACACCCTCACCGTCGATCAGGATGCCATGTTTCATCATCAGGTCTTTGGGCTCTTCATGGCCGGTCACACGGTCATAAGACAGATCGTAATAGGTCTCATTTGGACCCGGCATAAATTTCAACCCACGATCCGCGATTGCCGCGACCGAACCATAGATATCTTCTGTACCCACGGCGATATGCTGGATGCCCTCGCCTTTGTATTTCTTAAGGTAGGCCACGATCTGGCCGGTCTCGCCACGGTCTTCATTCAACGGAATACGGATTTTGCCGCAGGGCGAGGTCAGCGCGCGGGAAAAGAGCCCGGTGAATTTGCCTTGAATGTCAAAAAAGCGGATTTCTTCAAACCCAAACAGATCGCCGTAGAATTTGAACCACACATCCATATTGCCCTTAAAGACATTATGGGTGAGGTGATCGAGGTAATAGAACCCTTCACCCTTCGGATAGGCATCTGCCACCCAGTCGAACTCGGTGTTATAGGCGCTCTGCTCATGGTACTGGTCGATGAAGTAAATCAGGCTGTCACCAATGCCATAGATCGCAGGCACGTCCAGCGATTTACCGCCACCCTCATAGGGTTTCGCGCCCATCTTCACCGCGTGATCAAAGGCATGCTGGGCATCCACAACGCGCCAGCCCATGGCCGAGGCGCAGGGACCATGTTCTTCGCTGAATTTCTCAGCTTGGCTACCGGGTTCCATATTGATGAGATAGCTCACATCACCTTGCTGCCACAGCTCCACATTACGGGTTTTGTGGTTGGCGGTATGGGAAAAGCCCATTTTCGTGAACACATCGCGCAACTCCTGCGGCGCGGGATGGGCAAATTCAACAAACTCAAAACCATCCGTACCTGCGGGGTTCTTCTCTGAAATCGTGGCGCGTGGCGCATCGTGGGGGAACGGACCCATTGGGATCTCCTCATTCGTATTGCTTAACCTGTGAAGAGGGTAGGCGATAGCACAGACGGAAAGTGCGCATAGTGGCGCGGGTTTAATCCTATTATTGCGTGTTTAACGCATAGTTGATAGATCTTACGCACAATACACGCATCAAAGGCCCATCCCATGTCGACACTCGACCATATAGATTCTCGTCTGCTTGAAGCATTACAGAAAAACGCCCATCTCACCGCGCAAGAATTGGGCGAGCTCTTAAATCTGTCACCCAGCCAAGCCGGGCGGCGACGTCAGCGGCTTGAGGAACAGGGGTTGGTCACAGGGTATGCCGCGCGGCTGGATCCCATGAAGCTTGGCCTGTCGGTACAAAGCTTTGTTCAGGTCGAAATGGCCAGCCACGCCCCAGAAGCCGCCAAAGCCTTTGCTCAACTGATCAACACACGAACCGAAGTGATTTCCGCCTGGACCCTGACCGGGGCCGCCGACTATTTGCTACGGGTTTATTGCGCCGATCTTGCCGCACTTAATAGATTAATACATGACGTTTTATTACCGCATCCTTCGGTGTCACGCGTGCAAAGTCAAATTGTCATGAACCAGTTAAAAACGGACGCACCTTTACCCACACGATGATGCGAAATACGCGAAAGAATAGGTCATTTTTCCACCAATATTAACCAACTGGGAAGGTCTGTACCTTAAAATTAGGGCATCTGATTTAGTGAGTGGAATTGACCTGTGAGCTTTGTTGACCGTCGCATTGAGAACCGCCCTGAGACTGGCGAAGCACCTTTTCATCTGGATGAGGTCTTCTTTTCACGCACAGATGATCGCGGGATTATTCTCTCCGGAAATTACGTCTTCCAACGTGTTGCGCATTATCACTGGGACGAACTTCTTGGCCATCCCCACAAAATAATCCGCCATCCCGATATGCCACGTGGCGTGTTCTGGAAGATATGGGACGAGCTGAAAAAGGGCCATACGATCGGTGGCTATGTAAAAAATCTGTCGAAAGATGGGCTGCAATATTGGGTCTATGCCGTCATGGTCCCCTTTGGCGACGGATATCTCTCGGCGCGGATCAAACCGTCCTCTGATATGCTGCAAAAAGTTAAAACTCTTTATGCAGAGTTGTTGCATGAAGAGAACACAAACAATTTGTCACCGGAAGACAGCGCAAAGCTGATGCGTGAAAAAATCATAACCCTTGGTTTTGACAGCTATGAACATTTTGCATCCTTTTCTCTGTCCGAAGAGTTAATGTCGCGCGATGCAAAACTGGGCAGACCGCTGGACCGCGATGTAGGTGACTTCCGGCATATGATCGATTTGGCGCAGGAATTAGCCCAACAAACCGGTCTGTTGATCAGCGAATTCGAAGCCATGCGCACCATTCCACATAATCTGCGGGTCATCGCGTCACGGCTCGAACCTACCGGTGGCCCTGTTTCAACGCTGTCACAAAACTACGGGACCATGTCACGGGAAATGTCACAATGGTTTGCAACCCATGTCCTTGGGGAAAAAAGTAACTTTTCAACCATCAAGGGGTCAGTGCAACGCGCTATGGATCTTGCAGGAATGGCTCGTATCCTCGCCGAGAGCGAGGTGCAAATACGCGACGAGCGCCGCAATCTTGGCGGGGTCAATCTGGGCGACGAACGTGATTTATTGCAGCGGCTCGTTATGTCTTACAGGCAAAAATGCAAGTCTTGCTTTAACGAAGTCGTTCATGAAACGGACCGGATCACCAAAGCCTGCGAAGTGATGAACCGCCATATCATTGGCCTATCGACCACCCGCGTAATGTGTAAAATCGAAAGCGCCCGCCTGCCGGATGCGGGCGATGCGCTCAACGATATTATCACACAGCTCATGACGTTTCAGGAGCGGATCAAGGCGCAACTAGAGCGCATAGGTCGCCTTAGCGATGAGATTCAGCAGACTCGTAGCAAAAATTGAGCCACCCATATGCTTCCGTGAGTACAAGAATATACCGTTGAACTTGATACGCGCCCCAGCCAAACACCCCAATCAATCGGGGCGTTTTCTGTGCGAGTTACCCTATCGTATCAGCCCGCTGACACACCCGCTTCTGCAAATGTGGCCATGCCAGAATGGCAGGCAATTGCGCCCTTTAGAATGCCAATGGCCAAAGCGGCACCCGACCCTTCACCCAAACGCATTCCAAGCGCCAAGAGTGGCTCTTTTTCCAATGCCTTCAATACGCGCCCATGGGCTGCTTCTGCAGACACATGGCCTGCCACAGTGTGTTCAAGCGCGCCTTGGACGGATTTTTCCAAGCACATCGCAGCGGCTGAACAGATAAACCCATCCAAAATAACCGGGATACTTTCAAGGCGCGCGCGCGCAATCGCCCCAGCCATCGCAGCAAGTTCACGTCCGCCCAAGCAACGCAGCGCTTCCAGCCCATCCCCAGTGGCCGTGGGGTTGGCCGCAAGACCTTCAGCAACGACCCGAGATTTCAACTCAAGTCCGGCATCATCCACACCCGTTCCTCGCCCGGTCCAATCACCTGCCTCGCCCCCCAGCAACGCAAATGCGATCGCGGCCGCCGAGGTCGTGTTGCCAATGCCCATTTCGCCGGTGACCAAAAGATCCGCATTGGGATCAACAGCATTCCAGCCTGTCAGCAACGCCGCTACAACCTCGCCTTCGTTCATAGCTGGCCCCTGCGTGAAATCCAGGGTTGGGCGGTCAAGGTCCAAAGCATGCACATCCATATTGGCGCCAAAGGCTTTAGAAAGTTGGTTGATTGCGGCACCACCATGCTGAAAATTCAACACCATCTGCTCAGTCACTTCCGCAGGAAAGGCCGATACGCCACGCGCGGTTACACCATGGTTGCCGGCAAAGATGACCACCTGAGGGGCGGTCAATTCCGGACGCCCCGTGCCCCGCCAGCTGCCATACCAAATTGCCAGATCTTCCAATCGACCCAGCGCGCCGGGGGGTTTGGTCAACTGGCCATTGCGCTCTTCTGCAGCTGCACGGGCCGCCCCATCCGGGCCAACAGCCCCCGCAAGCAACGCTTTAAACTCTGCAAGTGTCGAAAAAGCCTGACCCGTCATGACCCGATCCCCGATTGATTCCTGTTGCCCTCCTCTTTACCGATGACAAGAGATCCGAACCAGAGCGCAAGAGACCAAAAATGGCCAAACACGACAATACCCTTCTTCACCTAACCGATCTTCCAGCGGCTTTGGGGTTGCTGACGCGGTTGCCCATTCCTGTGAATGCCGAAATGGCCACCGCCCGAGGTGCGTCGGGTGCCTGGGCGTGGCCGTTGGTCGGAATTGTTGTTGGTGCAATGTCGGGGTTGATTGCTCTCGCGTTAATGACCCTCGGGTTGCCCCTGCCCCTTGCCGCCATTTTTGCGTTGGCCGCTCAGGTCATGACGACAGGGGCCTTACACGAAGACGGGCTTGCGGACACGGTCGATGGGCTTTGGGGGGGCTACACCCCGGCGCGGCGCCTTGAGATTATGAAAGACAGCCACATTGGTACATACGGGGTGATCGCGGTTTCCCTGTCGCTTTTTCTGCGCGGCGTGGCCTTGATGGCCGTTTTGGCAGCCCCCTTTTCAATTGCATCGCTTATGGTCGTTGGATTGCTCAGCCGGGTGCCAATGGTGATATTAATGGCCGCCATGCCGAATGCCCGGGGCACAGGGCTGTCTCAATCCGTGGGGCGCCCCACTCGTAAAACAGCAATTTGTGGCACGGTGGCGGCACTGGTGTTGGCCATATTGATAGTAGGTACAGTAGTGTTGCCGATGATCATCTGGATTAGCGTCACCACAATCGGATTGACCGCAATTGCCAAGGCCAAAATCAAAGGGCAAACCGGGGATATCCTAGGGGCCAGTCAGCAATTGGCAGAAATCGCAGCCCTATGCGTCTTGGCCAGCCTTGCCGCGTAATCCCAAAAAAAACCGCCGCTTAGATCACATGGATTTAAGCGGCGGTTACGTGTTGCAGGCACGAATCTAAAAAAATGTCTGCTACAAATTACAATCTGATATAGCCCATTTAGGCCGCAGCGGCACGCGACATCAGCACATCGCTGACTTTTTTCTGTGCGGCCAACTCATCCCCACCACCAACGGCGGCGACTTCGCGGGTCAAACGCTCAAGTGCAGCTTCATAAAGCTGACGCTCGGAATAGCTTTGCTCGCGCTGATCATCGCTGCGGTGAAGGTCGCGCACCACTTCGGCAATTGCAATCAGATCACCGGAGTTGATCTTCTGTTCATATTCCTGCGCGCGACGCGACCACATAGCACGTTTCACACGGGCTTTGCCTTTAAGCGTGTCCATCGCTTTGGACACTTCAACATCACTGGCCAAGCCACGCATGCCAACTTCGGTGGCTTTATGGGTTGGAACCCGCAGGGTCATCTTATCCTTTTCAAAGGAAATGACGAACAATTCCAATTCAATACCAGCGATTTCCTGCTCTTCAATTGAGACAATTTTGCCCACGCCATGCGAGGGGTAAACGACATATTCGTTCGGGCGGAAATCAAGCTTTTTCTTGCTCATTCAAGTCTTCCTTTACAGGTCCAGGCACATTCATTCAGGCCCCATCACATCATCATCACAGTCGCCCCACTCAAAGACGAAAAACCTTCGCGGGGGTGCAAAGGCACCCTCGAAAGGTGTGTTTTGAACGGAACTGCCGGAGTGAGACCAAGGTGCGCGCACCCAAGATTGGGATTGCGAGACCTCAAGCGACGGATGGGTCCTGACTATCAGTTCGATTAGTATAACAGAAAAAACCGCCACACAAAAGTGCTACGGTGCAGAAAGTGGGTTTTGCCGTTTCCAATCAAAGGATTGGCGTCTCATTTCCACGCGAAGAAACGGAGAATTCCACGCTATGGGGCGAATCACATCCAGATCTCCCCTGCAGGATCACAACGAAAATCCCGAGCCGCCAAAACGCATCATCCCCACGGCGCCAGACGTCATCACTCAGCGGCGGGTGCTTCTGAGAAATGCGTGTCCAGCTTGCCCTCTTTGCCATCCAGTTCTTCTGCATCAGGCAATGGGTCTTTGCGCTCCACAATAACCGGCCAAAGCTCAGCATATTTGCGGTTAAATTCCACCCATTTCTCGGTTCCCGGCTCTGTATCAGCACGGATCGCATCTGCAGGGCATTCCGGTTCACACACACCACAGTCGATGCATTCATCCGGGTGGATCACCAGCATGTTTTCACCTTCGTAGAAGCAGTCCACAGGGCAGACCTCCACACAATCGGTGTATTTACAGGCGATACAGTTGTCTTGAACAACGTAGGTCATGTTGCGTCCTCAAACCTTAAGCTGTGCCCCACTTATTTCAGCAGGCGCAATCAATCAAGCGGGTCGCGCTTTGTTTTCATCAAGTTGCGACGATCTTTCTTACTTGGCCGCCCCTTGCCGTCAAATTTTGGCGCGCTGGCCTCGGCTGGTGGAATTTCGTTCCGCACGGGCGGCGGTGATAAATCCTCATAAAGCGCCTGTGCCTCGGGGGCGGGGCCGCGACGAGTCGAAAGATCCACAATCTTAACAACACGTACATGGTGCCCCTGCGCAAAAGTCAGCACGTCACCCGGGCTGATTTGATAGGCCGCTTTGGCAACCTTTTCGCTGTTCACCCGCAGATGCCCGCCCGTGATCAGCTTAGTCGCCAGCCCACGCGTTTTGAAAAACCGCGCATGCCACAACCATTTATCAGCCCGCATTTTGGGGGCCGCGACGCCGCCCCCAAGTTTCTTTTCCGCCACTTATTTTTTGTCCTTCAGCGCAAGGAGCGCCGCAAACGGATTGTCAGGATCAATGGCCTTGGCCTTGCCCTTATGCGCCGGACCAGAGCTGTAGGTCTTGGGTTTATTGTCGCGCTGTGGCGGCTTGCCCCCACGGCGCGGACCACCCTTTGGCCCACCTTTGCCACGCGGCGCATCCCCGTCGCGACGTGGTCTGCCCCCTTGGGGCTTGCGATCGCCACGGTTCCCATCGGCGGCGGCTTCGCGGGTTTCACCACGTTGGCCGCCGCGTTGTCCGCCCCCTTGGCGGCGGTTAAACCCACCCCAAGTGAAGGTAAAGAAGGCTTCCATTTCTGGCGCTTCTTTTTCTGAACCCTCGTCACCTGACACAGCAGGTGCTTCTGCTGCCTTATCGGCGACGCCGTCCTCTGCACTTGCATCAGCAGGCGCCTCAGAAACTTCAGGTGCCTCGGTTTTGCTTTCATCCGCGGGCGTTACATCCGCAGCCGGAGCAGTCTCCGCTTCAGTTGGTTTATCCGATGCACCTGCGATTTCGGCTTTCACCTTCACCCGCTCGCCCGGCTCAGACTTATAGCCAAGCCCTTGCATTAAATCGGCAAATTGCTCCAGCGTCATACCCGTAATTGACAGCATATCGGGTTTGGCTTCAAAGCCACCACGGCTGTCTTCGGCGCGCAATTGGTCCGCCAAGCGTTCCAACATATCGATGCGAATCGCGCGGGTGCCGGACGGGCGATAACCCGACAGCAGATAAGCCGAGGGGTCTACCGCATCGATCACCGGAATGGTGACAAGACCGGCGGGGGGGGCTTCAGGAAATTCTTGCAAATCGGTCCAAAGCGAATGCAACACAAGGCGCAGACGGGTTGGCGCGGGCTTTAGCAGAAGCGGCATAAAGATGGTGAACTGACCAAAGCGAATGCCGTGTTTGCGCAAAGACCCACGTGCGTCCTGGTCCAGATCCTTGACCTCAGCGGCGACTTTATCGCGCGCAATGATGCCCAGTTCTTCGACCATGCGGAACGCAAAACCACGCGCCATACCGGTCAGCGCTTCATCTTTTTGCATGTTGGTCAGCGGTTCAAACAAGGCCGCAACTTTGCGATCAATAAAGTGCTGCAGACGGCGCGTTACCTTCTCAGCCACATCTTCGCCGGCTTCTTCATCAACAAACGCAGCCACGCGCGGACGCATTACATCGTCGCCTTTGACCAGCTTGCCCACCGCATGTTCGCCCCACATCAGGCCGCCCTGCTCGGTAAAGTCCAGCTCGGTATCGGGTGCGTTATAGAACCGGTCCGCCCGAAGGTGGAATTCCGGCGCCAGCGCCTTCAGGCCCGCTGCACGCAGCGTTTTGGCCTCTTCCGGGCTTTGCGAGGTATCCTGGCTAAACCGGAACCCTTCAAGACGACCAACAAGTTGGTCCTCTACAGTCACTTCACCCTTGTCATTCACGTCAGCCACGAGGCTCTCCTTCTGCTTCAACCGGCGCAAAAGCACAGATGTGCGCCGATCAACAAATCTTTGGGTCAATGCATTGTGTAACGCATCCGACAGGCGGTCTTCTACAGCACGCGTGGCCCCGCGCCAATGGGCAACATCACGTAACCAATCGCGGCGTTGCGCCACATAGGTCCAGGTGCGGATAAAAGCGAGGCGTTTCGACAATGTATCAATGTCACCGTCGCTGCGATCAATGCGTTTGATCTGCCGGGCAAACCAATCTTCACGGATCTCGCCATGTTGGTGCAAATCATTGAAAAGCGAAGTCACAAGACCCGCGTGTTCGCCGTGACTGATGCCTCGAAAATCGGGAAGGCGGCACACCTCCCACAAAAGCTTGGTCGAAGCACCATCAGTGGCGCGCGCCATCACCTCTGCGTCCGCAGTCAGGGATTTCAGCGCGATCAGGTCGTCGGCGTCACGCGCACGCATCAAATGTTCGTTCAGACTTGGCGCTTCAAGCGAGCGGATCAACGCCTCAGGCGTGCCAAGTTGCAGGTCGGCGTTGCGCCACATCAATTTCTTTTGTGGCGTAAACCGGTGGTTCATGATCGCCTCGGCCACCTCATCGGGCAAAAGCGGTGCCTCGCCCGTGACGCCGAACGACCCGTGGTTCATATGCCGCCCAGCACGCCCCGCAATTTGCGCCAGTTCATGCGGAAAAAGCGCGCGCATACGCCGCCCATCGAATTTCTCCAGCGCAGAAAACGCCACATGGTTGATATCAAGGTTCAGCCCCATGCCAATCGCATCCGTGGCAATCAGGTAATCAACATCACCGTTTTGGTACATCTCAACCTGCGCGTTGCGGGTCCGCGGGCTAAGCGCACCCATCACAACGGCCGCGCCACCCTTTTGACGGCGCATAAGTTCTGCAATGGCATAAAGGTTATCAACGGAAAACCCAACAATCGCCGAACGCCCCGGCATCCGGCTGATCTTTTTTGACCCGCCATACACCAGTTCAGAAAAACGCTCGCGGTGAATAAATTCTACCTTTGGGACCAAAGCCGCGATCACGCCACGCATGGTGTCCGACCCCAAAAACAACGTCTCATGGGTGCCGCGCATATGTAACAAGCGGTCAGTGAACACATGGCCGCGTTCAGGGTCACAGGCCAGTTGAATCTCATCTATGGCGACAAAATCAGTGCCCATGCCCGGCGGCATCGCCTCAACCGTACAGACCCAATATTGCGCACGGTCCGGCACGATACGTTCCTCGCCCGTAACCAGCGCGACCGCATTGGGACCACGGATCGCAACCAATTTGTCATAGACCTCCCGCGCCAATAGACGCAGTGGCAGACCGATCACCCCGGTGCGATATCCCAGCATACGTTCAAGCGCATAATGGGTTTTGCCCGTATTGGTCGGCCCCAGAACCGCTGTGATCCGCGTGCCTGCACGCGCTGTATCGGATACCATCGGTCTGCCCTATTTGCGGTTTTGGTTCGGGTTAAAGATCGGTGCTCAGCGCCGCATTCAACCGCGCCACCGCCTCTTTTACGTCTGGGTTTTGCGGATGTATAGCAAGGACTTGCCCATAGGCGAAAAGGGCGCGCTTTGGGTCGTCCAACTCTTCCAGAATCACACCAAGCCCCTCAAGCGCCCCAAAGTGACGCGGTTCAAGGGACAACGCATGGGCCAAATCCTCAAGTGCGACCCCCAACCGCCCCGCCACAAAATGCGCAGTGGCGCGCGCATGCCACCCTTCGGCGAAATTCGGCGCATGATCGGTGAGTGCAGAAAGGTGGTCCAGCGCCGCTTCAACATCGTCACGCTCCAGCGCCTGCCTGCCGCGATGAAGCAAAAGGTCCATTGCATCAGAACCAGAGCGGGCCCAACGGGTTTCAATCTCACGCTCCAAGGCTTGCCAATTGCTGTCATCCGCCTGTTTTAGCTGTGCAAAAAGCGAAGACAGCTCATCACCCTGCGCTGCACGCACTGCACCAGATAAGACAAGCAACACGACAAGGATGCAGGAGAGAAGAAGATGTTTCATACCCAATCCTAACGCCAGCGCAGCCATGGCGGCAATGGGCATCCCGACACTCCCGCAAGACGCGAGGCGTAAAATTTCCCATACGTCAATAAGTAGAATACCCGTTTACGTCCGCGTAAAGCATGCGTTAGCATTCCGCACATACATATCGCCCAATCTGGGCCTAACAGGAGGACGACACGTGAGCGACGTGATCACCGCGGCAGTGGCCGCATTGAATGAAAAGATGTCTGGTGGCTTTGATGCAGGATCCGCCAAATTTGTGATCGAAGGCGAAGGGGCCATTATCGTGGATGGCGACGGCGCCCGCGCAAGCGACGACGATGCCGACGTGACCTTGATCGCGGCCCCTGACGTGTTCGAAGATATTCTGGCCGGCAATTTGAACCCCACCACCGCCTTTATGACCGGCAAATTGACCGTAGAAGGCAATATGGGCCTGGCGATGCAATTGGGCGCCGTTTTGGGATAACCCCCCACACAACCCTTTGAAATACAGTAAAAAGTGACCAGACATGCAAGACGCCCCGTTGTTTCATGAAATCACCAAAGGCCCTGACACTGGCAAGGCCTATTGGGTGACCGCGTCTGATGGGGTGCGCTTGCGCGTGGGGCACTGGCCCGAACACAGGCCCGAAACCCGTGAAGCGGCGGATCCTTCTGCTCCTTCACGGGGCACCATTTTGCTGTTTCCCGGTCGCACGGAATATATCGAAAAATATGGGCTGATCGCGTCAGAGCTTTGCGCGCTTGGCTATCATGTCCTGACCATTGACTGGCGCGGGCAAGGCTTGGCCGATCGCCCCGATCAAGAACGTGCGCTGGGGCATGTGGGGCATTTTGACGAATATCAGCTTGATGTGGACGCGATGGTCGATCTTGGCCGTCAACTGAACTTGCCCGAGCCATGGACGCTTTTGGGGCATTCCATGGGCGGCTGCATTGGGCTGCGCTCTTTGTATAACGGGCTTCCGGTAAAATCCGCGATTTTTTCGGCGCCCATGTGGGGCATTGCTATGGCCACGCCCCTGCGTCCCATTGCCTGGAGCCTGTCTTGGGCGCTCCACAAAACACCCTTGGCGACGTCCCTCTCTCCCGGCACAAAACGCGAAACCTACCTGTCGATTTCCCCGTTTGAAGACAATATGTTAACGACTGATCCGGACATGTACACCTATATGGCAGATCAGGCCAAGGCCCATCCGGAACTGACCTTGGGTGGGCCAACAGTCGGCTGGCTTTACGCTGCTTTGCGCGAGACGCAGGATCTGATGTCTCGCCCTGCCCCGGCCACCCCAGCGGTAAGCTTTTTAGGCACGCAGGAACGCATCGTGCAACCCGGCCCGATCCACAAGCACATGGCAAAATGGTCCAATGGCGAACTGATTATGGTGCCCGGAGCAGAGCATGAAGTGTTGATGGAAGCACAGGCTATTCGCCAACAGGTCTATGATGCACTGGACCGTCTGGAAACCGGCAAGCCAAAGGCCGACCCGGTTTCTGCCTAGTAAATTAACGGGATTTACGTTAGAAAATCAACAAGTTGCCGGGTAGACCCGTCAAGATCTGCTGTGGACGCTTCGCCGCTCAGGACGGGCTCTAGTGCTGTGGCCAACACCTTGCCCAATTCGACGCCCCATTGGTCAAAGGAATTGATCCCAAGGATCACCCCTTCAACAAACACGCGGTGCTCATAAAGCGCCACGATCTGTCCCAACATGCGCGGGGTCAGCTTATTGTAAAGCAACGTGGTCGAGGGACGATTGCCGGGAAACACGCGGTGCGCAGCTTGGCGCTCCAGCTCATCGCCCTTGAACCCAGCCTTCTCCATCAAGTCCCGCGCCACATCCACAGATCGCCCGACCATCAGCGCCTGCGACTGAGCCAAGCAATTGGCGGCAAGCAGGCGGTGTTGATGGGCTAATTCAGGTTCATGCCCTTCGCGTGCGATCATAAACTCACATGGCACAATCTCGGTGCCCTGATGAATCAATTGATAAAACGCATGCTGCCCATTGGTCCCGGGTTCGCCCCAAACGACCGGGCCAGACACAACAGACAAGGGCGTGCCGTCCATTGCAACACGCTTGCCGTTGCTTTCCATTTCCAACTGCTGCAAATAGGCAGGCAGGCGCGCAAGCCGTTGATCATAAGGTAAAACTGCACGGGTTGGGTATCCACAGATCTGGTGATGCCACAGTCCAACAAGGGCCAGCATCAAGGGCATATTATCGCGCCCTTTGGCAGACCGGAAATGCGTGTCCATTGCCCGCGCACCATCAAGCATGTCGCCGAACCGCTCTGGCCCGATCGCGATCATCAACGACAGTCCGATTGGGCCCCACATGGAATAGCGCCCACCGACCCAATCTTCGAACCCAAAGACCCGCTCGCGCGCGATGCCCCATTCACCGGTCTTTTCTTCGTTGGAGGATAAAGCCACAAAATGCAGCCCCGCCGCCGCCTCGCCCACCTGCGCCGCAATCCATTTGCGGGCAGTTTCAGCGTTGGTCATCGTCTCAATGGTTGTAAATGTTTTTGACGCCACAATGACCAGTGTATCGGCCGGATTTAGCCCCGCCAGAGTGTCCGCAATATGCGCGCCGTCCACATTAGAAACAAAATGCACACGTGGACCATCATGGTAGGGCGACAAAGCACGAACCGCCATGGCAGGCCCCAAATCTGATCCGCCTATGCCGATATTCACCACATCCGTGAACCGCCCGCCCGACGGCGTGCGCACCTGCCCTTTTCGCAGACGATTTGCGAAATCCCCCATCCGTTTCAGGCTGTTTTGCACGCCGGGGATCACATCTTCGCCCTCAACCACAACCTTGCGCGCAGTTGACGCCCGAAGGGCCGTGTGCAACACCGCACGCCCTTCGGTTTCATTGATCACCTCACCTGAGAACATCGCTTCCAGCCGGTCATTCAACCCCGCCTCTTGCGCCACGTCCAACAGGAGCGTGACAGCCCGATTATCCAGTGTGGTTTTGGACCAGTCCAACAGCATATCTACCGCTTGGGTGGAAAACGCCCCTGCCCGCTTTGGATCCTCAAATAGGTCCTCAATACGGTGGGTATGAATATCGGCCCAATGCGCGGCCAGCGTGTCAAAGCTCATATTTTCCTCATTCCGCCCAATGGACGTTAATGTCTTGCAGCACCGCCTTAACCGGCGCGTCCTGTGCGTCATCGGCCTCAAGTGCGGCGGCCAGAGCAATTCGTTTTGCGGCCCCTTTGATTACAAGATGTTTGCTCAGCGCGGAATTGATCGCCTGTACGCTCAACGTCACGCGAGGTTCCCCCGCGCCTTCGGCTTGCATGGACAGCACCGCCGGCGCGTTTGACGACAACGCTTTGGTCAGATTGTCAGCGCCGGGAAACAGGCTGGCCGTGTGCATGTCTTCGCCCATTCCCAGCAATACAACCGACAGGGGCAATGCGGCCTCAACCCCTTGGGACAGCTCAGTTAAAACCGCATCCTCCAACGGTCCCGCCCGATAAAGTGGCACCAGATTGGCCGCTGCCGCGCGGTTGGTCAAAAGCCGTTTCCGCAGTAAAGCGGTGTTCGAACGCGGGTTGCTTTCTGGCACCCAACGCTCGTCGGTCAGCATCACGTTAACCCGCGCCCAATCCAGATCAGCGGCACAAAGCGCGTCAAAAACTGGCCCCGGTGTGGTGCCACCGGGCACCGCAAGGCTCGCGGTTTCACTGTGATCCAAAACGGACACCAATTCAGAGGCAATGACATCCGCCAAATCCAGCATCATCATGTCTTGGTCGGGATATTCTCTCAGGTTCATTCTCGCAACTCCCTCCAGCGACGGCCATCTTTATGCAGCAACATCAGCGCCTCTTCTGGGCCCGATGAGAATGCATCGTAATTATGGGGGGTGTCGCGCCGTTCCTGCCAGCCTTCGATGATTGGATCGGTCCACGCCCAAGCGGCCTCGACCTCATCCCCGCGCATAAACAGCGTTTGATTGCCGCGGATCACATCCATAATCAGCCGCTCATAAGCGTCCGGCACGTCGGCGACCTCTTCCCCAAGGGCTTCGGCAAAGGTCATATCAAGCGGCACGTCGATCAGACGCATGCCCCCCGGCCCCGGTTCTTTGATAGTGACCTTCAGATCCATGCCTTCGTTGGGCTGCAGACGGATCGAAAGCTCATTGGCGGTCTGACCGGTGTCTTCTTCAAAAATCGAATGGGGTGGTTCTTTGAAGCGGACGACAATCTCTGACATGCGCGCACGCAGGCGTTTTCCGGTGCGCAGGTAAAACGGCGTGCCATTCCAACGCCAGTTCGACACATGCAGCTTCATCGCCACAAAGCTTTCTGTCTTGCTGTCATCCGCCTCGGCGTCATCGGTATAGGCGGCCACATCTTCGTTGCCCAAATATTGCCCGCGCACAATGTCATCCGGCTTGGCCGGATCCAACGCGCGGATCACCTTGAGCTTTTCATCCCGCACCGCGTCGGGATCAAACTTCGACGGTGGTTCCATTGCGGTAAGACACAAGAGTTGCATCAAGTGGTTTTGCACCATGTCCCGCATGGCGCCGGATTTGTCATAATAGGCCCCGCGCCCTTCAACCCCAACGGTTTCGGCAACCGTGATCTGGATATGGTCCACATATTGCGCGTTCCACAGGGGTTCAAAAAGCATATTGCCAAAGCGCAAAGCCATCAGGTTCTGAACGGTTTCTTTACCAAGATAATGGTCAATACGATAAATCTGGCTTTCAGCAAAATGCTGCGCCAAGGTCTGGTTCAGCGCGCGCGCGGTGGCAAGATCGTGACCAAAGGGTTTTTCCACGACAATGCGTGCCTCGGGGGCGGCAATACCCTTGGATTTCAGCCGTTCGGCAATCGGGCCAAACAGGCGCGGCCCAACAGAGAAGTAGAACGCTTGTACCACATCCGGGCGCATAAGTTGAGCAAGCTCCTGCCAGCCATCATCGCCCATTGCATCCACAGTGACATAGGAAAAAAGACCGGCGAACCCATCCAACACTTTGGGATCACATTTCTTTTTGGATACAAATTCGCGAACAGAGCTTTCGACAAAGGCGCGATAGCCGGCGGTGTCCTGCTCAGAACGTGCCGCACCGATAATGCGCGCATCTTCAGGCATTTGCCCGTCGCGATAGCGCCGATAGAGGCCGGGAATGATTTTGCGGCGAGCCAGATCACCTGTCCCGCCAAAGATAACCAGATCAAAAGGATCAACCGGAATGACGCGCGAAACCATGGGGATCTCCGTATTGTGTTAGCGCTAACGAAGCGTTTTGTCCGCGTAGTTAACCCAAGTGGTTCCAAAAGTCTACCACCGCATTCAACACAGGTAAAAGCCCTTTTGATCCCGACAATCACCACCGGGTGAACACGTTTATGACACCATGACACAGAGCAGTTCAAACATGATCGACGCGCCAAGATAGGCGGTTGCGCCTGATGCATCAAAAGGAGGAGAAACCTCGACCAAATCTGCGCCAATAATGTTCACGCCCGCCAGCGCACGCACCACCTGAAGCGCTTGATATGAATTTGGCCCACCCACTTCCGGTGTGCCGGTGCCTGGTGCAAAGGCCGGGTCAACGAAATCAATATCATAGCTGACATAGGTTTCCTGAGTTCCGACAATACCACGTGCTTCGGCCATAACATCGTCAACACCGCGCGCATGAAATTCCTCGATCCCGATCACACGAATACCAACCCGGTCGGCAAAATCCCGGTCTTCATTGTCATAAGCAGTGCCGCGAATGCCGATCATCACAACGCGTTTTGGATCTAAAAGCCCCTCTTCCACCGCGCGGCGAAAAGGCGTGCCATGGGTATACATCGTCCCATCAAAATACGAGTGAAACAGGTCCGTATGACTGTCGAAATGCACCATCCCCAAGGGGCCGTCTTTGGCCAAAGCACGCAAGATCGGCAAGGTGCAAAGGTGATCACCGCCGCCTGTCAGCGGGCGAATTCCAGCCGCATAAACCCGATCATAAAACACCTGCATCCGCGCCAGACTGTCCATCACATCAGCGGGGTTTGGGGCCACATCCCCAAGGTCGGCACAGTTCATCGCCTCAAACGGGCGCACGCCGGTGGCGCCGTTTTGCGCGCGGATCATCGTGGACATATCGCGCAGCTGGCGGGGACCGTGGCGTGGGCCGGGGCGATTGGTGGTGCCCCCATCCCAGGGCGCACCGATCAGGCCAACATCAACATCCCCAAACCGAGGATGATCAAAATCCACATGCGGCAGGCGCATGAAGGTCGGCACGCCCGCAAAGCGCGGCAGGACAAAGCCGGAAATGGGTGTGAAAAAATCATCTGGCGTGCGGGGCATGGCATCCTCCTGTTTCACCTGTGCGACATGTAACGGCACAGAATGTTGCCACGCTAACAGCTGCGCTGCCCTTCGTCATGCCCAGAGCGACATTGCCGGGTCGGAAATCAGTGCACTACCCTTCAAGCTCCGTGTCCCAATACAGGAAATCCATCCAGGTCTGGTGCAATCTTTCACGCGGATAGGGCAAACGGCGCGCCGCGGCATCAAGTTCATGCGCCGTGGGTTCATAGGGTTTTCGCCGCAGCTTCATCCCCGCCTGTTCCGGCGTGCGATTGGCCTTGCGGAGGTTATCTGCCCCGCAACACGTCGCAATATTATGCCAGTTTGACCCGCCATTTTTACTGCGCGGCACGACATGATCAAAGGTCAAATCGCGGATATCGAACTGCTCGCCACAATATTGACAGCGAAATTCATCGCGCAAGAACACGTTATACCGGGTAAAGGAGACGTTTTTCCGTTTCCGGTAGCGTTTCAGCGCAATCACCGAGGGCACTTCGAAGGCTTGCGTGGCGGAATGCACCACTACATCCTCATAGGTGCGCACCTCGATCACCCGGTCTTGCAGCACGGCCACCAAAGCACTTTGCCAACTCCAGATCGACAATGGCGCATAGCTCAGCGGCTGCATATCGGCGTTCAACACCAGCGTGCGCATATTTGTCATCGCATTCATGACGCCCCCCTGCCCAATGGGCCAAAACATTCGACGGGCACAATAAAAAAGCGCGTGAAATCCACGCGCCTTTGCAACAGTAAATAGTGAAAACCAATCATACTCGGCCATGCATTTGGCCAAACATTTCGCCAGGCAGCAACAGGGCGCAAAACGCCCATCGGCTCTGGTCCCGGCATATCTGTTCGTTTGAAATCGCCATCCATTGTGACAGTTTCCTCGCCCTGCAATTAAATGCCGCGACCAATGCCACGACCACTACGGGGCGAGAGCTCTCGCCCCTACGCATAGGTTGACTATATATGGGATAGACAACCAAACAACCCCCTAGATCGTGGGGCCGCCTTCTGCATAGCGGGGCGAGATGACAGGGATATGACGGGGAAGTTACGCGGAAACTGACGGTTACTGCCCGTCATCCTCGCCCATTTGCATCGGCTTAATCCCGAGTTTGTCGAGCATGAATTGCATCGCCACCGACAGGCCCTCCATGTCGATGCCATGACCGGTGCCCTTCATGATATAGCCATAGGTTTCAAACCCATTGGCCTCAAGAATTTGACCGCTTTCAGTGAAATGCGCAGGTGGCACCATGTCGTCCTGATCCCCATGCACCAGCAACACAGGCGGCTTAGAGACAACATGGTCAGCAAAATCATCCGGCTCCAGCATCCGCCCCGAAAACGCCACCAGCCCAGCGACAGGCTCAGCCCGCTTCGGCAAAACGCGCAGCGACAACATTGTCCCTTGCGAAAAGCCAAAAACGACGAGCTGCGAAGGGGTTATCCCCTCTTCCTTCAACACATTATCAAGAAAATTGTTGATGTCGGCATCCGCCATCTCGACGCCACGCAGGCTGTCTTCTTCTGATGAGCCATCCAACCAAGGGATCGGGAACCACTGATAACCCATCGGGTTGTTCACGCATTTTTCAGGCGCATCTGGCGCAATAAACACCGTGTCCGGCATGTGTTCCGACAGCGGGTCGGACAAGCCCAACAAATCCGCGCCATCCGCGCCATACCCATGCAAAAACACCACCACTGATTTGGTTGTGCCTGAGGCCGCAGGTTTGCGGTGTGCGTCCAATATGCGTAACATCAACGGATCCCTTCTCTCTTTTTGATTATGCGGTAATAGGCCCACAACAGCCGCGCCGCAACGCCCCGCCACGGCGACCACGCGTCAGACATCACGCGCATCTCACGCGAAGTTGGCCGCGCAGGCAGTGAAAAAAGCTCTTTCGCCGCCTCTTGCAGGGCCAAATCCCCGGCAGGAAAAATATCGGCACGACCCAATGAAAACAGCACATAAATCTCGGCGGTCCATTCACCAATGCCAGACACGGCTGTAAGGGTTTTGATCACCTCATCCGCAGGCATGTCCCGTAAGGCAGGGTAATCAATATCAGCACGTGCCAAGGCATGGGCATATTTGATCTTTGGTCGTGACAACCCCAATGCGGCGAGATCTGCATCACTGGCGGCAGAAACCCGCTCTGGCGTGACCATCCCGGCCCCCACAATCCGTGCCCAAATGGCTGCGGCTGACGCTGTTGAGACTTGCTGGCCGATGATGGCGGAGAACACCGCCTCAAACCCATCTCCGCGCAGGCGCAGCGGAATTTCATCAATTACCTCAATCACCTGCGAAAATCGCGCGTCTTGCTTCACCAGCCAATTGGCCCCTTCGCGCAAACAGTCAGGGCCAAGGATCACAGGTTCATCCATTCTGACGCACCGTCAAATCTAACACCCAATCCAAGGCGGCGTTCACACTGTCCACGGTTGGCGCATCCGGGCCTTGCGGCCGATCAATCATCGCCACAGACAGCCCCAGTTCCTGCGCGGCCGCCAGCTTTGCCCGCGCTGGCCCACCCGCGTTTTTCGCCACAATCCAAGTGGTCTCTAGCTGCTGAAACAGGGCGACCTCCGCATCCACAGAAAAGGGGGGGCGCCCGATGATCCATCCCCCGGACAGGGCGAAAGGCTCTGGTCCCGCCTCTATGCGCCGACAAAACAGCACCCGCCCCGGCAAAGCCTGCGCAATATCGCTGCTTTGTGCACCAGTAGCCAGGAACACCTTTTCGTCCAATGGGATAAGGGCCGATAACTCATCAACTGTTGCTATGTGATGCCAGATCTCGCCCGGGGCCGGCACCCATGCGGGGCGACTTAGACGCAGATACGGAAGCGCCATCTCCTTGCAAATTTCATGGCTGCGATGGGTGATCTTTTCTGCAAATGGATGGGTCGCATCAACAAGCACATCAAAACCTTCGCTGCGCATATAGTCAGCCTGCGCCTGTCGCCCGCCAAACCCACCGCTTCTCGTCGCGACAGCAAGTGGCGTCGGCGCGCGTGTTACCCCAGCAAGCGAGGCCACAACCTGATGGCCCACATGTGCCAAGCCTTTTGCCAAGACCTGTGCCTCCGCCGTTCCGGCCAGCAAAAGGATCTTTAACCCGCCGCTCATTTTGCCCGCGCAATTACCGCACCTTTGCGGTCAATCACCACGACATCCGGCACACAAGACGCATCGCGCAGGAAAAACCTGACTTGATCCAAGGCCCGGTCCGCAATCAATTGAGACATGCATTCTCCATGCTTTTCAAAAGCTTGAAGGGCAGTGTTCATATTCCTAACATCGTCATCGCCCAACCATTGGGCCAAGAGATCAAAATCCACCTGACTGCGCCCGGAATGCAGATCCCGCGCCCCTTGGGCCAGTTTGGTCAGCTTTCCAATACCGCCGCCAATGGTGGCACGATCCACCGGGTGCCGGGCAAGGTATTTCAACATGCCCCCGGCAAAGTCGCCCATATCAATCATGGCCCCTTCGCTAAGATTATAGAGTTCTTGAACCGTTGCTTCGGACGTGGCCCCGGTACATCCCGCAACATGAGTTAATCCCGTCGCGCGGGCCACATCGATGCCACGGTGAATGGATGCAATCCACGCCGCACAGGAAAACGGGCGCACAATGCCGGTGGTGCCAAGAATTGACAGACCGCCAACAATTCCAAGTCGAGGGTTCCACGTCTTTTGCGCCAGTGCTTCGCCATTTGGCACAGAAATCGTCACATCGAGATCCGGGGCTTGACCAAACCGCTCGCTCGCGGCCTCGATCACACCGGTGATCATCTGGCGTGGCACTGGATTGATCGCGGGTTCGCCCGCTGGGATCGGCAGCCCCGGCTTGGAGACCATCCCCACGCCCACACCCGCCAGAAACCGAATGCCCTGCCCTGGTTGGCCGATGCTGACGCGCGACAGGATCAGCGCACCATGGGTCACATCCGGGTCGTCGCCCGCGTCTTTGATCACCCCCACCTCGGCCCAGTTGTCGCCGTGACGGGTTATTTCCAGCGCGAATTCAGGGGTTTCGCCTTTTGGCAATGTAATTTCAACGCGTTCTGGAAATGCCCCCCCCCACAACCGCTCGATCGCCGCACAAGTCGCTGCGGCGGCACAGGCGCCTGTGGTCCAGCCACGGCGCAATTGGGGGGCGTCAGGTGATGTCATCTGGGCGACTATAGCCCCGCGACTGGCCGCCGCCAATCACCCTTTCACGCGCTTTGCCAAACGTTTGCGACCAGAACAGACGCAATGCCCCCAATGACTTCGCAGGTTTTTCCTCAAATGTCGCAACTCGACTTTCCCAAGCCCGCGACGCACCCTATAAGGCAAGCATGCAAGATACATCTCTCTCTCTTCCCGTGCTTCCCTCCTCTGACTGGCCCGAGTTCAAACCCGGCTGGGTTTGGCTGGTGGGCGCAGGCCCCGGCGATCCCGGACTTTTGACGCTGCACGCACTGAATGCGCTGCGTCATGCCGATGTGATCGTCTATGACGCTTTGGTGCAAAAGGTCATTCTGGACTGGGCCCGCCCGGAGGCAGAGATCGTTTACGCCGGCAAGCGCGGCGGCAAACCGTCTGCCAACCAAAAAGATATCTCGCTGCAATTGGTGGATTTTGCCCGCGCCGGAAAGCGTGTGTTGCGTCTGAAAGGCGGCGATCCCTTTGTGTTTGGACGGGGTGGCGAAGAAGGTCAGACCCTTGTCCAGCACGACATTCCCATTCGCATCATTCCTGGCATTTCGGCCGGCATTGGTGGCTTGGCCTACGCGGGCATTCCCGTAACGCACCGCGATGTGAACCAATCGGTGACCTTTGTGACCGGGCATGATCAGTCAGGTGATACACCAAGCTCGCTCGACTGGGCCGCGATTTCCAAAGGATCTCAGGTGCTTGTGATCTACATGGGCATGAAACATCTGGACCGGATTCGCGACGCACTGCTGGCGGCAGGGCGCGACAAGGACGAACCTGTGGCCATTGTATCAAACGCCACCACACCTGAACAACGCGTGCTGGAAACCACGCTGTCGACTTGTGTCGAAAACGCTGAGGCCGAAGGCTTCGGCCCACCCGCCATCATCTGTGTCGGACGTGCGACCATGATGCGCCAAGCGCTGGATTGGCAGGCCATTGCACGCGGTGAAGCCCCACGCAACACCGACCCATTGGGCCGTGGACGCCCCGCCGAGGACCGGTAATGCCCGCGCCCACCAGCACCCGCGGTCTGATCATCGCGGCGCCCTCCTCCGGGTCAGGCAAAACCACACTTACGCTTGGCATATTGCGCGCCTTGTCTAAACAGGGCGTGGCCGTGCGCGGGGCAAAATCTGGCCCCGATTACATTGATCCACGGTTTCATGCCGCCGCTTGCGGGCGTGAATGTGTGAATTTGGACGCTTGGGCGATGTCCCCGGACCGCCTGTGCAGCTTGGCGGCAACCAGTGGTGATACCGGAGATGACCTTTTGATCATCGAGGGCGCTATGGGCCTGTTTGACGGTGCGCCACCTGTCGGC